>ERZ1673752.2712-NODE-2712-length-18823-cov-13.673434_pt1 | contig 18823 bp, 14 predicted proteins | sample MGYA00580195_ERZ1673752 | MGnify/ENA primary metagenome ERZ1673752 (study PRJEB41218, sample SAMN15661744) | gut metagenome | host: Homo sapiens | place: Canada: London | collected 2015-08-20/2019-03-30 | study: EMG produced TPA metagenomics assembly of...
ACCAGCTTGCCAACGCCGATCTGGTCCAGATGCTGGAACGGATCGCTCTCGTAGATCTTGTTGTCGTAGTAAGCAGTCAGGAACTTGGCAGCGTCGTCACGGCTGAAGCCGAAGGTCATCTGGGTCAGGTCGTTAGTGCCGAAGCTGAAGAAGTCAGCTTCCTTGGCGATCTCGCCGGCAGTCAGGGCTGCACGGGGGATTTCGATCATAGTGCCGACCTCATACTTCATGTCAACGCCGGCAGCAGCGATCAGGGCATCAGCCGTCTTGACAACAACGTCCTTGACGAACTTCAGCTCCTTGACCTCGCCAACCAGAGGAATCATGATGTGAGGCGTGATCATCTTGCCGGTCTCAGCAGAAACCTTGATGGCAGCCTTGATGACAGCATTGGTCTGCATCTCGGCAATCTCGGGATAGGTAACAGCCAGACGGCAGCCACGGTGGCCCATCATGGGGTTGAACTCGTGCAGGCTGACAACAACGTTGTTCAGCTCTTCGGTGGTCATGCCCATATCGGCAGCCAGAGCAGCAATGTCCTCTGCCTTGGTGGGCAGGAACTCATGCAGCGGCGGATCCAGATAACGGATGGTCATCGGACGGTCGCCCATGATGCGGTACATGGCGGTGAAGTCGGCCTCCTGGAACGGCTCAACCTTGGCCAGAGCAGCCTTGCGCTCCTCAACGGTACGGGCGCAGATCATCTCACGGACAGCCTTGATGCGGTCCTCAGCGAAGAACATGTGCTCGGTACGGCACAGACCGATGCCCTCGGCACCCATGTCAACGGCGTTCTGAGCGTCCTTCGGGTTATCAGCGTTGGTCATGACCTTCATCTGACGGTTGGCGTCAGCCCAGCCCATGAAGCGCTTGAAGTTGGTGTTCTCGGTGGAAGCAACGGTAGCGATCTGGCCCTCATAGATGTTGCCGGTGGAACCGTCGATGCTCATCCAGTCACCCTCGTGGAAGGTGTGGCCGTTGATGGTGATGACCTTGGCGTCATAGTCGATGGCAACATTGTTGTCGTTGCCGCAGCCGGAGACGCAGCAGGTGCCCATGCCACGGGCAACAACGGCAGCGTGGCTGGTCATACCGCCGCGGACGGTCAGGATGCCCTGAGAGACCTGCATGCCAACGATATCCTCGGGGCTGGTCTCGAGACGGACCAGAACGACCTTCTTCCAAGCATCATCCTTGACCTTCTCCTCTGCATCCTCAGCAGAGAATACAACGCGGCCGCAGGCAGATCCCGGAGAAGCAGCCAGACCCTTGCCGATAGCCTCGGCAGCCTTCAGGGCAGCGGCATCGAACTGGGGATGCAGCAGGGTGTCGAGCTGCTTGGGCTCAACGCGCAGAACAGCGGTCTTTTCGTCGATAACGCCCTCATCAACGAGGTCGCAGGCGATCTGCAGGGCAGCCTGTGCGGTACGCTTGCCGTTACGGGTCTGCAGCATGAAGAGCTTGCCATCCTCGATGGTGAACTCCATGTCCTGCATATCCTTGTAGTAGTTCTCGAGGCGGGTAGCGATCTCAACGAACTGATCGTAAACCTCGGGCATCTCCTCATGCAGCTTGCTGATGGGAGAGGGCGTACGGATACCGGCAACGACATCCTCGCCCTGAGCGTTGATCAGGTACTCGCCCATCAGCTTCTTCTCGCCGGTAGCGGGGTTACGGGTGAAAGCAACGCCGGTGCCGGAACGCATGCCGGAGTTACCGAAGGCCATCTGCTGCACGTTGACAGCGGTGCCCCACTCGTAGGGGATCTCGTTCATCTTACGATACACATTGGCGCGGGGGTTGTCCCAAGAGCGGAAAACGGCCTTGACGGCACCGATCAGCTGCTCTTTCGGATCCTGCGGGAACTGCTCGCCCTGCTTCTCGAGGTAGATCTGCTTGAACTCCTTGACGAGTTCCTTCAGGTCGTTGGCGTCCAGCTCAACGTCCTGCTTCACGCCCTTGCGCTCCTTCATGGCGTCGATGCGCTCCTCAAAGAAGCTCTTGCCCAGCTCCATGACGACGTCAGAGTACATCTGGATGAAGCGGCGGTAGCAGTCGTAGGCAAAGCGGGGGTTGTTGGTCTTCTTGGCCAGACCCTCAACAGCCTGATCGTTCAGGCCGAGGTTCAGGATGGTATCCATCATGCCGGGCATGGACTGACGGGCACCGGAACGGACAGAGACCAGCAGGGGGTTCTCGATGGAGCCGAAGGTCTTACCGGTCTGCTCCTCCAGAATGCCCATGTATTTGAAGATATCCGCCTTGATCTCATCGTTGATCTCGCGGTTGTCAGCATAGTACTGGGTGCAGGCCTCGGTGGTGATGGTGAAGCCCTGCGGAACCGGCATGCCGGCGTGGGTCATCTCAGCCAGGCCAGCGCCCTTACCACCCAGAGTATTCTTCATGGTGGTCTGGTCGCCGCCGAAGGCATCATGACCTTCTTTGAACAGGTACAAGAATTTCTTGCTCATAGTTACCTCCCGAATTGGTGACGTGTTTGCATCACATAAATCATGTTTGCATAGTCCATTATAACAGACCGAAAGACAGATTTCCAGTAGATTGTTAAAAAAATGCTCAATACTTTCGCCGAAAAGTAGACAAACTTTTTCAGTTTGACTATTGCAATTTGCACAAAAATCGTGTACATTATAATGGGAAGAAAGTTTGAAATCTTTTTTGAATCCGTCTGTTTTTATCCCTGCGGGCCCGGGTATGCGCCGGTGCGCCCGGCGCACAATATTTTTGGCATAATTCGGTCCCTGCGGCGTTTTTCGGCTTGCTAAAATGCGCCGCGTGATATACAATAGAGAAGTGTAAAAGACCGCCGGGTGCCGCCCGGCGGAACAGCTGTATATAAAGGAAGATGTACTATGGCTACCGCAAAAGAAAAATTTGAGCTGGCGCAGCAGCGCTATGCTGCCACCCTTGAGCGCCATCTGGACAACGGCGTAAACTTTATCAGCCGCGATGTCTATATTGAACCGGACGTCGTCATTGCCCCCGGCGCCACGATCCTGCCGGGCTGCATCCTGCGCGGCAAGACCTCGGTCGGCGCAGACTGCGTCATCGGCCCCAACACTCTGTTGGAGGATACCGTTGTCGAGGCCGGCTCCACCGTCAACGCCAGCCAGTGCTATGAAAGCCACATCGGCCCCAACAACAAGATTGGCCCCTTCAGCCATCTGCGCACCGGCACCAAAACTGCCGAGGGCTGCCATCTGGGTGCCTATGTCGAGACGAAGAACGCCGACTTTGCCGAGGGCAACACCGTCAGCCACCTGACCTACATCGGCGATGCCACCGTGGGCAAGTACTGCAACTTCGGCTGCGGCACTGTGACCTGCAACTATGACGGCGAGGGCAAGTTCCACACGACCATCGGCGATTACGCCTTCATCGGCTGCAACACAAACCTCGTGGCCCCTGTCACGGTCGGCGACCATGCCTTCACGGCAGCCGGCTCAACGATCGGCCGCGATGTGCCGGCCGGTGCGCTGGGCATTGAGCGTGCCAAGCAAACCGAGATCAACGGCTGGGGCGAGAAGAAGCTCGAAAAGTACATTGCTAAAAAGCAGAAGCTGGAAGCAGAGAAGAAAGCGAAATAATATTGTAGGGGGCGGCGTCCTCGACGCCCCGCGGCCTTCCCATAAGCAGCCGCTTATCTTACGCTGCCGGGCCGGGCATGCCCGGCCCCTACGGTACTTCACGATTTTTCAAAGGATATATCTATGTTTGGAATGACCTCCGGGGCAGACTGGCTCATTGCCGGGCTGGGCAACCCCGAACCGAAATATGACGGCACCCGCCACAATGCCGGGTTTGAAGCACTGGACTATCTGGCCGCACAGTGGCATTGCGACATTGCCAAGGCCAAATGGCAGGGGCTGTACGGCACGGCGCAGGTGGGCGACCACAAGGTCGTGCTGCTCAAGCCGCTGACCTATATGAACCTGAGCGGCCAGAGCATCGCGCCCGCCGCCAACTTTTATAAGATCCCCGCAGACCATGTGATCGTCCTGTGCGATGACATCACGCAGGAGCCGGGGCATCTGCGCATCCGGCCGCACGGGTCCGCAGGCGGCCACAACGGGCTGAAAAGCATCATTGCAAGCCTCGGCACAGAGAATTTTGCCCGCATCCGCATCGGCATCGGCGCCAAGCCCAACCCGCAGTACGATCTGGCCGCATGGGTGCTGGGCAAGCTGCCCCCCGCCGACCGCAAGGCGATGACCGACCGTTACCCGGATATTGAGGACGCCTGCAGGCTGCTGATGGACGGCAACCTGCAGTACGCCCAGAACAAGTTCAACCACTGAGGGATGTGTTACCATGAGTGATTTACGAAAGAAAGCCATGACCCGTCTGGTGCTTTGCGCCATCGCGCTGGTTGCCAGCATCATCTTCAGCGTGCTGCTGCTGACCGGCAACCTTGACGGCCAGACCGGCAGCGGTGACACGACCCCTGCGACGGGCGATACCACCTCTGCCGCAGCAGGCGTGGATGACCCGACTGCCGACAGCTTCCCCGCAGAGGCCACCGGCGACACCGCCACGCCCCCTGCCGAGGAACAGCCCGCCGCCGAGCCGGAGCCCACCCCGGAGCCGACCCCCGTGCCCGCCTTTGACGGCCTGAGCGTCCAGCCTGCCGTTATCTACAACGAGGGCGAGCAGCCGAGCTACACTGTCACACCTGACAACAACCTGAACATGCGCGCCGGCCCCGGCACCGACTATGACAAGGTGTCCAAGGTCCCCGCCTCCACCGTTGTGACCGCACTGGGCGCCAACGAGGACGGCAGCTGGGTCGTTGTGAACTATGACGGAAAATACGGCTGGCTGAAGGCCGAATTTTTGAGCTGATACAACAATAGTCAGGCATAGGGCGGCCTGAGGACAGGCCGCCCTATGTTTGCTATGTATGTGGGTATTCTATGTTCAACGCACTTTTTACCAAAACCGAAGAATACAACAAGCTGGCGCAGGCGCTCGGGTCCCCGGGGGCTTGCGCCTTATTTGGCGTTCCCGGCGCAGGGCGCGCTCTGATCTACGCCGCGCTGGCGCAGGCGCTGGGCCGCCCGCTCTGCATTGTGACGCCCGGCGAAGCCGAGGCCACCCGCTTTGCCGGTGATCTGAACGCGCTGGGCATCGCTGCGGCGGTATTCCCTGCGCGCGATTATGTGCTGCGCCCCATTGAGGGCACCGGCCGCGAGTACGAGTACCGCCGTCTGGCTGTGCTGGGCGATCTGGTCGGCGGGCGGCTGCAGGCCGTCTGCGTGCCGGACGAGGGCCTGACCCAGTACACAACGCCGCGGGCCGAGTTCTGCGCCAACACCCGCACCCTGCACCCCGGCGACACGCTGCCCCGGGCCGAGCTGACCGCCTTGCTGTACGGCGCGGGCTATGCCCGGCGCGATCAGGTGGACGGACCGGGCCAGTTTTCGATCCGCGGCGACATTGTGGACATCTACGCGCCCGACATGAAGCAGCCCGCCCGTCTGGAGTTCTGGGGGGACGAGATCGACACGATGCACAGCTTCGATCTGGCCACCCAGCGCCGGGACGAGCCGATCGAAAAAATCTATGTCTCCCCCGCGCGCGAGGTGCTGTTTGCCCAGCCCGCCGAGGCTGCCGCCCTGATACGCAGCTGCATCAAAAAGGCGCGCGGCAAGCGGCGCACCGCGCTTGAGGCCTGCACCGCCGCAGATCTGGCCCAGCTGGACGGCGGCGCAATGCCGGTGGACATGGACAAGTATCTGACGCTGCGCTATCCAGAGCCCGCCACACTGCTTGACTATTTTGATGACCCGCTGCTGATTCTGGAGGAGCCGGCCTCCCTGCGGGAGGCCGCGCGCGCCACCGCCTACCGCCGGGGAGAGGAGTTCTCCGCCCTGATGGAGGACGGCGCACTCGCCCCCGGTCTGGACAAGCTCTACACCGAGGCCGGCTGGCTTTGGGCGCAGACCGCCGCCCACCGCACGCTCTGCGCCGAGAACTTTGCGCGCAGCATGCCCGACATACCGCTGAAGGCCATCGTCAACGCACCGGCCCACACGCTGCCCGCCTGGGGCGGTGAGGTCGCTGCGCTGCTGGAGGATATACAGCCGCTGTGCAGCGGCGGCGCAGCCGTGACCGTTATGGCTGGTACCCCCCGCGCGGCGGCCGGCCTTGCCGCCGACCTGCGCACCAAGGGGCTGCAGGTCACCACCGATGCCGCCGCTGCGGGCACCGCCGGGCTGGTGCAGGTGCTGCCGGGGCAGCTATCCGCCGGATGCAGCCTGCCGTTTGCCCGGTACGCGGTCTTTACGGCCCGTGCGTTCGGCGTCAGCAGTGCGCAGAAAAAGAAAAAGCACAGCAAAGATGCCCTGAACAGCCTGAGCGAGATCACCGTCGGCGATCTGGTCGTACACCAGAGCCACGGCATCGGCCGGTATGCGGGCATCCAGCGTATGACCGTGCAGGGTGTGCAGAAGGACTATCTGCGCATCGAGTACGACAAAAAAGATGTGCTGTATGTGCCGGTCACCCAGCTGGATCTGCTGTCCCGCTATACGGCGCCGGGCGACAGCGACAATGTCAAACTAAGCCACCTTGGCGGCACCGATTGGGCCAAGACCCGCAAAAAGGTCAAGGCCGCCACCGAGCAGATGGCCAAGGAGCTGATCGAGCTGTATGCCCGCCGCAAGCAGGCGCACGGCTATGCTTTCCCCGATGATGACACCTGGCAGGGGGATTTTGAGCAGCGCTTTGCCTACGAGGAGACCCCCGACCAGCTGACCTGCGCGGCCGAGATCAAGCACGACATGGAGGAGCCGTGGCCGATGGACCGCCTGCTCTGCGGCGATGTCGGCTTCGGCAAGACGGAGGTTGCGCTGCGCGCCGCCTTCAAATGCGTGATGGGCGGCAAGCAGTGCGCCATTCTGGCCCCAACCACGATTCTGGCGTGGCAGCACTTCAACACGGCGCTGACCCGGATGGAGTCCTTCCCCATCCGCATCGGCCTGCTGTCCCGCTACCGCACCGCCAAGGAGCAGAAGGAGACGCTGCGCGGCCTGAAGGACGGCACCGTGGACATCGTGGTGGGCACCCACCGCCTGCTGTCCAACGATGTAAAGTTCAAGGATCTGGGCCTTGTCATCATTGACGAGGAGCAGCGCTTCGGCGTCAAGCACAAGGAGAAGCTAAAGCAGAACTTCATCGGTGTGGATATGCTGACTCTGTCCGCCACGCCGATCCCCCGCACGCTGAACATGGCACTGTCCGGCATACGGGACATGAGCACGATCGAGCAGCCGCCCTTTGAGCGCCAGCCCATCGAGACCTATGTGCTGGAATATGATGAGGGCATCGTTGCCGAGGCCATCCGCAAGGAGCTGGCCCGCGGCGGGCAGGTCTACTACCTGCACAACCGGGTCGATAATATTGAGGAATGTGCCGCCCGGGTCGGCAGGCTCGTCCCCGGCGCGCGCATCGGCATCGCCCACGGCAAGATGACCGAGGAGCAGATCTCCTCGGTGTGGCAGCAGCTGCTGGACAATGAGATCGACATCCTTGTCTGCACCACCCTGATCGAGACCGGCGTTGATGTACGCAACTGCAACACCCTCATCATCGAGAACGCCGACCGGATGGGCCTGTCGCAGCTTTACCAGATACGCGGCCGCGTGGGGCGTTCTTCCCGCAAGGCGTATGCATATTTCACCTTTACGCGCGACAAGGTGCTGACCGAGGTCGCCGCCAAGCGGCTTTCCGCCATCCGGGAGTTTACCTCCTTCGGCTCCGGGTTCCGCATCGCCATGCGCGATTTACAGATACGCGGTGCAGGCAGCCTCTTGGGCCACAGCCAGCACGGCCACATGGAGGCTGTCGGCTACGACCTGTATGTTAAGATGCTGGGTCAGGCCATTGCCGCCGCACGCGGCGAGGCCCCGCCCCCCGACAAGAGCGACTGCCTTGTGGACATTACGGTGGACGCCTTCCTGCCGGAGGAATATATCCCCGATGCCGCCGGGCGTATCGAGGCCTACAAGCGGATCGCCGCCATTGAGACGACCGCCGACGCCGAGGATGTGCTGGATGAGCTGATCGACCGGTACGGCAGCCCGCCCAGGAGCGTGCAGGGGTTGGTGGATGTATCCCTTGTGCGGGTGACGGCGGCACGGGTCGGCATTGCCGAGATCGTCCAGCGCGGCGATCAGCTGATCCTCTACTCCGACATCGTCGGCCCGAAGCAGCTTGACAAGGTTATGGAGCAGTACCCCCACCGCGTTTTGTACAACGCCATCGGGCGGCCCTATCTCAGCCTGCGCGTCCAGAAGGGCGAAAGCCCGCTGGTGCTGCTGCGAGATGTTGTAACGCTGCTGCCGGGGGCGTAAATAGCAAAAAGAAAAAGCCGCTGTTTACAGGGTCATGCTGTAAACAGCGGCTTATTTTTGTGGCAAGCGGGCTGAGCCCCTCCGGCCATCGCTGACGCTCGGCCACCTCCCCGCTATGCGAGGAGGCTTTCACGCGGGCAAAGCCCGCGCAAAAAGGCTCCTCACGAAGTGGGGAGCTGGCCGAGTTTACGAGGCCTGAGGGGCTTTCGTCCCCCTTTACTCAAACACATTTTCTGTATCTTCGGCTTCGTGTTCTACCGGGTTGCCATCGCTGTCGATGCCGCGCTTATCCAGCGCATAGTGGACAAACTCCTGCGCCAGACCGTAGAGGGTGGCAAAGACCGGCACGCCCACGACCATGCCGACGATGCCGAACAGATCGCCGCCGACCACGATCGAAAAGAGTATCCACAGTGCCGAGATGCCGATGGACGACCCGAGGATCTTGGGGCCGATGAAGTTGCCGTCCAGCTGCTGGATGATGAGGATCAGCACACAGAAGATGACCGCCTGCAGCGGATCTATCAAAAGCAGGATAAACACGCTTGGGATCGCGCCGATAAAGGGACCGAACACCGGGATGATGTTCGTAATGCCGATAAACACGCTGATCAGCACGGCAAAGTCAAGCCGCAGGATCGTCATGGCTACAAAGGTGATAACACCGATGATGGCAGAGTCGATGATCTTGCCCACAAAAAAGCCCGTAAAGTTTACATTGGCGTAGTGGCAGATGCGCAGCGTGTTGGAGGCCACCTTCTCCGGCAGGAAGGCGTGCGCCAGCGTGCGCAGCTGGTGCAGCAGATGGTCCTTGTCCGCCAGCATGTAGATGCTGGCCGCGATCGAGGTGAAGATCGCCACAAAGTTGGACGCCACGCTGCCGATGCTTGCCACGATCTGCGGCATGGCATTGGTGGCCATCGCATAGATTTCCTTGACCATGGCCTCGGAATCATCGAGCATTTTGGTGGCCTGCTGCAGGTCGATGCCGTACTCACTCTGGACATAGAGCAGCATTTCCTGCACGCCCTGTATGTAGCTGGGGAAGTTCGTGAACAGCATACCGATGCTGTTTACGATCTGCGGCACGACCAGCCAGGCCAGCAGCATAAGCAGCAGGATCGCCACGGCGTAGGCCAGCAGGATGGCAAAGCCGCGCGTGCCCTTCTTCTCTTTGAACAATTTGATATAGAAGAATTTGACCATCGGGTCAAGGATATAGGCGATGACGATGCCGCCCGCAAACGGCGACAGAATGTTGATAAAAATGCCGATGCGCCCAAGGAAATACCCCAGATTGTTCAAAAGCAGGTAAAATGCAATACAGGCCCCGACCACGCAGAACCAGTCCAGCATAGACTCCGGCCTTTTGGACCAGATGTGTTTTTCGTTCAAATGCTCCGCCCCTCTTTGTCATAAGATCTGCGGAATGACCGCATTATTGACATTGTATGCCATACACGGGCGCATTGCAATAGATAAGGTGTGAATTTTCTTCGGGCGGCAGGGCAGCACCCGCTATTGCGGGGGCGGGTCTTCGTGGACGGGGGCGCCGTCTGCAGCAAGGCCGCGTGCGGTCAGCCCGGCCCCCACCGCCTGCCGGGCCAGCGCCGCCAGCACAGCCAGCGTCGGCACACCCAGCACCATGCCGGGGATGCCGAACCACGCCCCGCCCACCACGATGGCCAGCAGCACCCCCAGCCCGGGCAGGCCGGTGGCGCCGCCCAGAATACGCGGCGCGATAAAATTGCCGTCCACCTGCTGGACCACAAAGATGATGATGGCAAACTCTGCCGCCTTCCACGGGGCCTCCAGCAGCAAAATCACAATACCCGGCACCGCGCCGAGGAACGGCCCCAGCACCGGCACAATGTTCGTCATCCCGACCAGCACCGCCAGCAGCGGCGCATACTCCAGCCCGAAGATCGACATGAGCGCAAAGGTCTCGCCGCCGACCAGCAGGGCATCGACCAGCTGCCCGCCGAGATAGCCGCTGAAGATCCGGTTTGCCAGCCGGCAGACCGAAAGCACCCCCGCAGCCGCACCGGGCGGCAGGGCGGCCCGCAGGCAGCACCGCGCCGCCTGCAGAAGCTCCGCCTTGCCGGACAGCAGATAGATGCTGACTGCCAGCGTAACAAAAGCATCCGCTGCCGCCCCCGCCGCACCGGATGCAGCCTTGGCCGCTGACTGCGCCGCCGTGCGGGACAACGCAGTCAGCCAGCCCTGCAGGGCGCGCCCCGCAGCCTGCACCAGCCGCCCGGCGGTGGCCGTATCGATGCCGAAGGTTGCCTGCACCCAGGCCAGCAGGCGGCGCAGCGTTTCCTCATACGCGCCCAGCCGCCCGGCAAAGGCGGTCAGGCTCTGCACCAGCTGGGGCACGACCAGCGCCGCCAGCAGGGCCAGCACCCCAAACAGCAGCGCATAGCTGACCGCCAGCGCCCCGCCGCGCCGCCCGCCGAACAGCTTTGCTGCAAAAAAGCGGGTGGGAATGTCCAGCACATAGGCCAGCACCAGCCCCCAGCCGAACGGCGCAAGCAGTGCCAGCAGTCCCGCTGCGGCGCGCAGCAGCCCCGGCAGCTGCCCTGCCGCCGCCAGCAGCAGTGCCGTGCCTGCCGCCAGTGCCAGCCAATCGCCCATGGTGCGGGGCGTGCGCTCCAACCAGTTTTTCATTGCAGTCCCTCCCCTTTTTATGCTACACTGTCTGTAACGCATATTTTACGGAAAGCCGGTGCTTTTATGAATATCCTCGTCAGCGCCTGCCTGCTGGGCATCGCCTGCAAATACTCCGGCGGGGACAACGCCTGCCCCGCCCTGCTGCAAGCCCTGCGGCAGAGCGGCCACACCCTGATCCCCGTCTGCCCCGAGGTCTACGGCGGCCTGCCCACGCCCCGCCCGCCGGCCGAGCGCTGCGGCGACCGTGTCCTGACCGAGGCCGGAGCCGATGTGACGGCGCAATACCGCCGCGGGGCCGAGGCTGCCCTGCAGCTGGCCCGGCTGTACAACTGCCGCGCCGCCATCCTGAAGGCCAACAGCCCCAGCTGCGGCAGCGGCACGATCTATGACGGGACCTTCCGCCACCGCAGAATCAGCGGGGACGGCCTGACCGCAGCACTTTTGAAGGCCAACGGGGTGCAGGTGTACAACGAGGACACCTTTGCGGCGCTTCTGTAAAATTTTTTGCAAAATCTTGACAGAACAACGGCAGAATGTTACAGTGTTCACAAGATGATCCTGCAGAAAGGAGCGTTTTTTATGTGGTTTGATACAATACTCTGGCTGGCTGCCATCGTTGCCTTTATCGCGGTCGAGGCCGCCACCACGGCCCTTGTCTCGGTCTGGTTTGCCGTGGGCGCAGCGGCGGCCATGGTTGTCAGCCTGTTCACAGTCAGCTTCGGCTGGCAGCTGCTGGTCTTTGCCGTAGTTTCCGCCGTGACGCTGGCGCTGATGGTGCCCGGCCTGCTGCGCCGCCGCGGCCATGCGCAGCCCCCTGTCACAAACGGCTCGCCGCTGACCATCGGCAAGCAGGGCGTTGTGCTGGTGGATATTGAGCCCGGCATGCCGGGCCGTGTGCGGGTGGACGGCCTTGACTGGCAGGCCCGCGCCGGTGTGCCGCTTGCCAAGGGTACGCGCTGTCAGGTCACCGCCGTGGACGGTGCCGTGCTTATCGTAGTTCCCGTGACCGCCGATGCGGCCGCGGTTTAAAAAAGGAGGAGACCCTATGCTGTTCATTTTTGCCCTTTTGCTCATCGTTATTCTTGTGGTGCTGGTGCGTTGCATCGTCATCGTCCCCCAGTCCAACGCCTATGTCACCGAATGGCTCGGCGTCTATAAGGACACCTGGGGCGCGGGCCTGCACATCCGCACCCCCTTTGTCGAGCGCATCTCCCGCAAGGTTTCCCTGAAGGAGGAGGCCGCCGACTTTCCCCCGCAGCCCGTCATCACCCGCGACAACGTCACGATGATGATCGACACCGTTGTCTTTTTTCAGGTGTTCGATGCCAAGATGTACGCCTACGGCGTCAACCGCCCGATTCAGGCCATCGAGAATCTTTCCGCCACGACCCTGCGCGACATCATCGGCTCGATGACGCTGGACGAGACGCTGACCAGCCGCGACCTTATCAACACCAAGATCACGGCCAGCCTTGATGAGGCGACCGACCGCTGGGGCATCAAGGTCAACCGCGTTGAGCTGAAGAACATCGAGCCGCCGGTCGAGATCCGTCAGGCGATGGAAAAGCAGATGAAGGCCGACCGTGAGAAGCGCGCGTCCATCCTGCTGGCCGAGGGCGAAAAGCAGGCCGCCATCACCCGCGCCGAGGGCGAGAAGGAGTCCGCCATCCTGCGCGCCGAGGCTGTCAAGCAGCAGCGCATCCGCGAGGCCGAGGGCGAGGCCGAGGCCCTGCTGACCGTGCAGAAGGCGCAGGCTGATGCCATCCGCATGATCAACGAGGCGAACCCCAACCACAACTATCTGGCCCTGCGCAGCATGGAGGCCATGGAGAAGGTCGCTGACGGCAAGGCCACCAAGCTGATCGTGCCCAGCGACATGCAGAATCTGGCGGCAACGGTTTCCGCCATCAAGGAGATTTCCGGCGAAGTGACCGAATAAAATTCAGCATTCTTTTTTCCTGCCCGCGGTGTTCTGCCGCGGGCAGTTTTTATTGTAGGGGTCGATGCTTGCATCGACCTGCATCCGCCCCTGCACGGCAAAATTCCGGCAAATCTTCTTGCGTTTTCCACAATTTAAGGGTATAATACAAACAGAATAGTATGCCTTTTTGCGCATACTATACAAATATTAGCGAGGTGTATCAGTATGAAGGAACCTATGGTCATTACTATGGCGCGTGAATATGCATCCGGCGGCAGTGAGATCGCACAGGCCGTTGCCGACAAGTTGGGTATCCCCCTGTACAACAAGGAGCTGATCACCCTTGCGGCCAAAAAGAGCGGCCTGACCGAGGAGGCCATTGCCGCCAGTGAGAACCAGCGCAGCGGCAGCCTGATCTACAGCCTGTACATGATGGGCAACACGATGCCGCTGGCCGATCAGGTCTATATCCTGCAGAGCAATGTCATCAAGGAGCTGGCTGCCAAGGGGCCCTGCGTTATTCTGGGCCGCTGCGGCGACTATGTGCTGCGTGAGCGGGAGAATGTGCTGCGCACCTTTGTCTATGCGCCGCTGGAGGCCCGCATTGAATTTGCCAAGACCCGCCCTGATGCCAAGGACATGCCCGACCGCCTGTGGGAGACCCAACTGGCCAAGCACGACCGTGCCCGCGCAAGCTACTACAATTACTATACCGAAAACCGCTGGGGCGAGGCGAAGAACTACGACCTCTGCCTGAACGCCACTCTGGGCCGCGAGGCCTGTGCCGATCTGATCGTGGCTGCTGCCAAGGCCATGCAGGCGGCCGAGAAATAACGCGGGCCCGCCCGCACAAAAAAAGGAGCTGCCACCTATGCTGCGCTATATCAAGACCGGAATGATGCTGCTGAGCATCGCGTATATCGTCATCGGCATGATGCTGCTCGTCATGCCCCAGACCAGTCTGCTCTGGATCTGCTACGCCTTCGGGGCTGTTGTGCTGATCACCGGCATTGTCTGTCTGGTGCAGTATGCGCGCATCCGCGGCACAGGCTTCACCGCGCCGTTCATGCTGGTGGGCGGTGTCATTACGGCGTGCATCGGCGTGTTTACGCTGGTCAGGCCGCAGGTGGTTGCCAGCTTCCTGCCCGTTGTGTTCGGTATCTTCATCGTTGTGGACGGCCTGAGCCGCATCGGCACCGCCATCGACCTTGCCAAGCGCAAGGGGCAGAAATGGTGGCTGCTGCTGTTGCTCAGCCTCGTTTCGGTTGCACTGGGCGTTGTGCTGGTGCTGCACCCCTTTGACGCCGCCATCGGCGTGACGATGCTCTGCGGCATCCTGCTCATTGTCGAGGGTGCGCTGAATCTGGGCTGCGTGCTGTATGCGGCCATGGAGCTGCGCACGCTGGACCGCATGGCCAACGCCGCCGCAAGCGCCGCAATGTCCGCCATCGGCGATGCGCTGGACGAGGCCGAGGCCGCCGAGAGCGGTATTCCCATGGACGGCCCCGTCGTCTACAACGCCGAGAGCAAGGATGTGTCGGAGGACGGTGAATAACCGTTCCGTGACACCGTAGGGGCGCATTCCATATGCGCCCGCAGCGCCGTGCCATCAGAAAACGGGCACGGGCGGATATAGAATCCGCCCCTACAAGCTCCGTTTGTCCTTATTCTGTTTCCCGCGCGAAGGTTCGCAAGTTATTTTTAAAGGAGAGAACCCCCACCCATGTATGATCTGATCATCGTAGGCGCCGGCCCTGCCGGCATTTTTACCGCACTGGAGCTGCTGCGCAAAAGCAGCACCCCCCACAAAATCCTGCTTGTCGAAAAGGGTAAGCCCGTGGAAAAGCGGCACTGCCCCAAGGACAAGACCGGCGTCTGCGTCAACTGCAAGCCGACCTGCGCCATCACAACCGGTTTTTCCGGTGCGGGTGCGTTCTCGGACGGTAAGCTTTCGCTGTCCTATCAGGTCGGCGGCGAGCTGCCCGACCTGATCGGCGAGGATTTCGCGCAGGAGCTGATCGACTACACCGATAAGATCTATCTGGAATTCGGTGCCGACCCGAAGGTCGAGGGCATATACGAGGGCCCCGACATCAAGGACATCCGCAAGCGCGCCATTCAGGCCGGTCTGCAGCTGGTTGACTGCCCCATCCGCCACCTTGGCACCGAGAAAGCCCAGCAGCTCTACCTCAATATCCAGAACCATCTGGCTGCCGCCGGTGTGGAGATGCTCTTCAACACCGAGTGCGAGAACATCATTCTGGAGGATTCTGTCTGCAAGGGCGTGCGCCTGCGTGAGAAGGACGGCACCCGCGATGTGTTGGCCAAGCAGGTCGTCATTGCCACCGGCCGCCGCGGCGCGGACTGGCTGGAGAAGATCTGCGCCGAGCACAACATTGCCCACAAGCCCGGCACCGTTGACATCGGCGTCCGTGTTGAGTGCCGCAACGAAATCATGGAGAAGATCAACAAGGTCCTGTATGAGGGCAAGCTGATCGGCTACCCGGCCCCGTGGCGCAACAAGGTGCGCACCTTCTGCCAGAACCCCGGCGGCTTTGTCGCGCAGGAAAACTACGACAACGATCTGGCCGTTGTCAACGGCCACAGCTTCAAGGAGAAGAAGAGCAACAACACCAACCTTGCGATCCTCGTCAGCCACAATTTCACCGAGCCGTTCAACCAGCCCATCGCCTACGCACAGAAGGTCGGCGAGCTGACGAACATGCTGGGCGCAGGCCACATTCTGGTGCAGCGCTACGGTGATATTCTGGACGGCAAGCGCACCTGGGCCAATGAGCTGGCCCGCACCAATGTGCGCCCGACCTTGAAGGACGCCGTGGCCGGAGACATCACGGCTGCCATGCCCTACCGCGCCATGGTCAACATCATCGAGTTCATCAAGATGATGGACGAGGTCGTGCCCGGCTTTGCCAGCCCCGAAACGCTGCTGTACAGCCCTGAGCTGAAGTTCTACTCCAACAAGGTCAAGATGGACACCGACTTGGAGACGAACATTGCCGGCCTGCACTGCCTTGGCGATTCCTCCGGCTGGACCCGCGGTTTGATGATGGCCTCCGTCATGGGCGTCCTGATGGGCCGCAAGCTGCTGGAGAAGCACGGCTTTTAAGGGTACGAGGAGTACGGGTGTTCTTTTCTTATAAGAAAAGAACCAAAAGAATTTTAAACATAAGCAAGGGGAGAGTGCCGGGTATGGTGCTCTCCCCTGTTTTGTTTGCAGCGCCGGGGACGCCGAGCCCTGCAACGACCCGAAAAACGCAAAAATCCAAAATATTTATTTCAAATCTTCTTCCCGTGTAACAACTCGGACACAACCGGGGTGTAAGCTGGTCACAAATGAAAAGTTGAAAGGAGCCTGTGTTATGAAACGACTAGCCTTTGTCCTTGCTGCCGCGCTGTTCGCCCTGACCGCCTGCACCCCGGCGGCGGAAACTGCAACTGCCGCAGACCCCGCCACCACACCCGAAGCCACCGCCGAACCGACAAGCAAGCCCGCTGCGGCGGAGACCGGCCCACTCTATACTTACAGCCACCGCTATGCGCAGGATGTTGTCTATGATGTCATGCCCGCCCTTAATGACCAGTTTGACTATATCGGAACGAAAGTTTACAAAAACGACCTGAACGCCGGTCAAACTTCACTATTTTATTACTGCGATGATTGGTGCCTTGCCGACCCGTATGTGACAAGCAATGCAGTGTACCTGCTCACCTGCAACCGAGACCGCGACAACAAAATCATTGCCCTGTCGCCGGATGGCACCAAAACGCATGAGATTCCTTTTGACTCATACGCCTCGAGCGTTGTCTTATACAGCGACCGTTATTTTTATTGCATAGGCGGTCTTGCCCCTTATGACACAGCAAGCGGGTTCCGTCTAGATTTGCAGACCGGTGAGACAACGCCCTGGGACTTGCCAGCCGAGACAGCCGCCGCACCGGATGGCGCCGGTAATTTTGCCGTGACTGCGCGTCTCATTTCAGACCACCCTGTTCCCTTCACGAGTGACCCGGAAATTTCCGATGCTCTTTTGCAGAACTCTATGCTTGAGTACGACCTGACGGATACCACAACCGGAAAACCCGCCACGAAAATTGCAGAGTTTCCGTATAAAGGTGCAGACGATGGCAACGGCTATGTCTATTACACCTACCTTGGGAAATCCGGAGACGATTTCTACTTCACCGGCGAACACTCCCGGTCGTCTGAGGAGGGCATAAAAATGTCCGTTCTGCGTGTAGGCGGCGATGGCACGCAGGAAGATTTAGGGCTTATGGTCAATGTGTCGCTTCGTGACCTGCGCCAAAACGGAGAACTACAGTGGCTTTTCACAATGAGCAGCAACCCGGGCACCCTCACAGTATACGACCTGCAAGGCACGCAGATTGCGCAGGTGGACCCGCCCGCCGGGGTATCGTCTTACTACCCTGTTTCCATGCTGGACGATGGACGGATTTTGTTGAACATTGGCTATGATCTCGACCACGACTACATGACCCGATACGCCACCATTGATGCTGACGCATTTTTGAGCGGCAGTACCGAGTATACCGAGATGGAATTTGTCGGATAAAGGGTTGCCCCCTGCGGCGGCCAGAGGACTGGCCGCCCTACAACATGTCATTCATAAAATAAAGCCCCGCCCCGGCAATGTTTTCCACATTGCCGGGGCGGGGCTGTTTAAAATTCAGGACATGAACCGATCCTTCAGGTTTTTAAAGAAGCTCTTGCGCTTCTCATAGTTCTCGTCCTTCAGGCTGTCCTCAAATGCCTTCAGGGCTTCGCGCTGGGTGCGGTTCAGCTTTTTGGGAATTTCCACATCCACGATGACATACTGGTCACCGCGGCCGCGGCCGTTCAGGTACTGAATACCCTGACCGCGCAGGCGGAACTTGGTGCCGCTCTGGGTGCCCTCGGGGATGCGCTGTGCGACCTTGCCGTCCACGGTGGGCACCTCGATCTCGGCGCCCAGCACAGCCTGAGAGTAGGTAATGGGCACGCGGACATACACATCATAGCCGTCGCGCTCAAACACGGCATCGGGCTTGACCGTCACATGGACGATCACATCACCGGCGGGGCCGCCGTTGGTGCCTGCATCGCCCTGACCGCGCAGTGCAATGTTCTGGTCATCGTCAATGCCTGCGGGCACCTTGACCTCCAGCGTCTTGCGGGCACTGGTCTTGCCGGTGCCGCGGCAGGTCTTGCAGGGGTTCTTGATGATGGTGCCGCGGCCGCCGCAGTGCGGGCAGGGCTGCTGGCTCTGCATCACGCCGAACGGCGTGCGCTGCTGGGTCACGACATAGCCGCGGCCGCCGCATTCGGTGCAGGTCTCCGGGCTGGTGCCGGGGGCGCAGCCGTTACCGTTGCAGTCCGGGCAGGTCTGCTGACGGTTCAGTGTGACTTTTTTGGCGCAGCCATGGGCTGCTTCCTCAAAGGTCAGGATGACATTGGCCTGAATGTCATGGCCCTTGCGCGGTGCGTTGGGGTTGCTGCGGGACGAGCCGCCAAAGCCGCCGAACCCGCCGAAGCCACCGCCGCCGAACAGATCTCCAAAGATGTCGCCCAGGTCCACACCGCCTGCGCCGCCAAAGCCGCCACCGAAGCCGCCGCCGGGCTGGCCGGCCCCATAGTTGGGATCGACCCCAGCGAAACCGAACTGGTCATAGCGCTTGCGCTTGTCCGGGTCGGAAAGAACATCGTTGGCCTCGTTGACCTCCTTGAACTTTTCCTCGGCATCCTTATCACCGGGGTTCAGATCCGGGTGGTACTTTTTGGCCAGCTTGCGGTAGGCGCTTTTGATCTCGGCATCGGTGGCGTTTTTGCCGATCCCCA
>ERZ1673752.2718-NODE-2718-length-18789-cov-7.523273_pt1 | contig 18789 bp, 9 predicted proteins | sample MGYA00580195_ERZ1673752 | MGnify/ENA primary metagenome ERZ1673752 (study PRJEB41218, sample SAMN15661744) | gut metagenome | host: Homo sapiens | place: Canada: London | collected 2015-08-20/2019-03-30 | study: EMG produced TPA metagenomics assembly of...
GACATCGAGAAGGCCGTGAAGGAGGCCGAGCAGTATGCCGCCGAGGACGCCAAGGTCAAAGAGAAGGTCGAAGTCCGCAACCAGGCCGACCAGATGGTTTATCAGGCCGAGAAGACCCTGAGCGAGGTCGGCGACAAGCTGCCCGAGAGCGAGAAGGCTCCGATTCAGGCCGGCATTGACAAGCTGAAGGAGACGCTGAAGGGCGAGGACACCGACGCCATCAAGGCCGCGACCGAGGAGCTGACGCAGGCGTTCTACAAGATGAGCGAGAAGCTCTATCAGCAGCAGGCGCCGCAGGGTGACGCCGCCGGCGCGCAGCAGCCCGGCGCCGACGCGGGCGCACAGGGCGGCCAGTACTACGACGCCGACTACAAGGTGGTCGACGACGATGACCAGAACAACAAGTAAGTGATTTTTCACCGCAGAAAGGGGCAGGAGTTCCTGTCCCTTCTTGCGGCATTTGGAGAAAAATGCTATGATGCGTTCTGAGGGGGCGGAAAGCCGCCGCTCAGAACAGCGCAGCACATTCCCAGAGAAGGGAGATTGCCCGTATGGCAGAGAAACGAGATTATTATGAGGTTCTCGGCGTGAGCAAGAACGCGTCCGAGGACGAGATTAAAAGAGCATATAAAAAGCTGGCCCGCAAATACCACCCGGACATGAACCCCGGTGACAAGGAGGCCGAGGAGAAGTTCAAGGAGGTCAACGAGGCCAACGAGGTTCTCTCGAACCCCGAGAAGAAGGCCAAGTATGACCAGTTCGGCTTCGCGGGCGTCGACCCGAACTACGGCGCGGGTCAGGGAGGCTACGGCGGCGCGGGCGGCTTCGACTTCGGCGACCTCGGCGACATTTTCGGCAGCTTCTTCGGCGGCGGCTTCGGCGGCGGCGGACGGCGTAATCCCAACGCCCCGCAGCGCGGCGAGAGCATCCGCGCGAGTCTGTCCGTCGACTTCACGGAGGCGGCCTTCGGCTGCGAGAAGTCCATCACGATCGACCGCTCCGAGCAGTGCCCGACCTGTAAGGGCAAGGGCTGCGCCCCCGGCACGACGCCGGAGGTCTGCACGCAGTGCCACGGCACCGGCACCGTCACGCAGGCGCAGCGCACGCCCTTCGGCATGATGCAGAGCCAGACCGTCTGCCCCAAGTGCCGCGGCAAGGGCCAGATCATCCACCAGCCCTGCCCCGACTGCCGGGGCGCGGGCGCCGTGCGCAAGCGCCGCACGATTCAGGTCAACATCCCCGCCGGTATCGACAACGGCCAGACCATCTCCCTGCGCGGACAGGGCCACAGCGGCAAAAATGGCGGCCCCGCGGGCGATCTGCTCATCACCGTCATGGTGCGGCCGCATGAGATCTTCCGCCGCGACGGGACGGCCGTGTTCTGCGAGGCGCCGATCACGTTCACGCAGGCCGTCCTCGGCGGCACGCTGGAGATCCCCACGATCGACGGCAAGGTGAAATACGACATCCCCGAGGGGACGCAGACCGGAACGGTCTTCCGCCTGCGCGGCAAGGGCATCCCCGTCCTCAACGGCCGCGGCCGCGGCGACCAGTATGTCACCGTCAACATCGAGACGCCCCGGAACCTCAACCGCGAGCAGAAGGAAGCACTGAAGAAATTCAGCGAGTCGCTGGGCGAGGGGAACTACGAAAAGCACAAGAACTTCTTCGGCAAGAAGAAATAAGGCGGTGGGCGGATGTATTTGGCCGATTATCATGTACACAGCAGCTGCTCGCCGGACGGCCATGTCACCATGGCCGACATGGCCCGCACGGGCATCGAACGGGGACTGAGCGAGATCTGCTTCACCGACCACGTCGAGCCGATCGTCTGGGGCACGGGCACGCCGCGCACGGGCGAATACGACTGGGCGGCGCTGCGCGCGCAGTATGACGAGGCCGTGCGGCTCTACGGCGATCGGATTACGCTCAGGCTCGGCATGGAGCTGGGCGAGGCGTATCTCGATTTCCCCATCGCCGACCATCTGGCCGACACCGCGCCGGGGCTGGACTTTGTCATCGGCTCGGTACACATGTTCCGCGACGAGGACGGCTGCACCGACCTCTTCTATGTCGACAGCGACCGCGATGACGCGTATTATCACCATGTGATTGACGCGTATCTCACGGAGATGCTGTCGCTCGCGAAGTGGGGACGGTTCAGCGTGCTCGGGCACCTGACGCTCCCGGTGCGCTGCATCAACGAGATACGCGGCAAGGACATCCCCTTCCGCCCGCACATGGCGCAGGTGGAGGAGATTCTCCGCATCCTGATCGAAAAGGGCGTCGGCATCGAGTGCAACACCAACCGCGGCCACACGCCGCTGCCGGACGCGGAGATTCTGACGCTCTACCGCCGGCTCGGCGGCGAGATCATCACCCTCGGCTCCGACGCGCACACCGCGGACTATCTCGGCTGCGCCATCGCCGAGCGGCAGGAGCTGCTGCGCAGCTGCGGCTTCCGCTATTTCACCACGTTCCAAAAGGGCAAGCCGGACTTCCGGCCCCTGTAAATTCGGAGAGGAGAAACACGACTATGAAAATTGCGATCGGCTGCGACCACGGCGGCTACCTGCTCAAGCAGGACATCCTGATCTGGCTCGAGGAGCACGAGATCGACTATGAGGACTTCGGCTGCTACAGCACGGAGAGCGTCGACTATCCCATCTACGGCGAGAAGGTCGCCCGCAGCGTCGCCTCCGGCGAGTGTGACCGCGGCATCGTCATCTGCACGACCGGCATCGGCATCTCCATCGCCGCGAACAAGGTCAAGGGCATCCGCTGCGCCCTCTGCGGCGACAGCCTGTCCGCCGAGATGACCCGCCGCCACAATGACGCGAACATGCTCGCCCTCGGGGCGGGCATCACGGGTCCGAATCTGGCCAAGCGCATCGTCGAGACGTTCCTGAACACCGAGTTTGAGGGCGGCCGCCACGCGCGCCGCGTCGGCCTGCTCGACGCGATCGAGCCCTGACCCATCCATCATTGATCCATAGGCACGCAGCCATGTGAAAAGGAGGCACACGATGGGGACAAGAGGATACCACAGCTACCGCGGACGCGGCTCCACCGGAAAGAAGGTGCTGGCGATTGTGCTCGGCGTTATTCTGGTGGCGGCGGGGGCGTTTCTCCTGCTGCAGAACCGGTATGTGGTCTATGACGAAAACGGCAATGCCCACTGGGAGCTGCCGTTCGGCAAGAATAAGGACGACGGCGGCACTCCGATGCCGGACGACGTCGTCATCGTGCGCGAGGAGCCGCAGCGCCCGCAGCTGACCGAGCTGCACGCGCAGCTGCTGCCCGAAAACGCCCTGCGCCGCGATGCGCAGACGGTGCTCTCGCAGCATCCGGACGCGCTCGTCATCGACGTGAAGCTCCGCGACGGCACGGTCACCTATCAGACGTCCGTGGACGGCGGGCAGTATGTCACTGTCGGCGATGAGAGCTCGCTTGAAAACCTCCGCACGCTCCTGCAGAGCGACCGCTGGACGGTCGCGCGCATCTCCGCGCTCGCCGACCACGCCTATGCCAAGGCGCGGCGCGACGAGACGGCTCTGCGCCGTGAGGACGGCGGGCTCTGGTACGACTACGACTCCATGTGCTGGCTCGACCCGAACAAGCCGGAGACGCAGCAGTACCTCGCGGATCTGTGCGCCGAGTGCGCGAGTCTCGGCTTCGACGAGATCCTGCTCGACCAGTTCACCTATCCCACGGTCGGGCGGCTCGACCGGCTGCAGACGGGCGATGTGGAGAAGACCGCCGTGCTGGCGGCGCTGACCGTGCGCCTGCGCGAGGCGATCCCCAAGACGACGGCGCTGTCGATTGAGCTGCACAGCGACCCCGTCGCGGACACGGACAAGAGCGGCCTGACGCTCGAGCTCGTGACCGGCTCGTTCGACCGGATCTATCTCGATACCGCCGACCTGCCGCTTGCGACGCTGCAGGGGGAGCTGCCCGCGGACTATGACCAGACCGTCCGCTTTGTCCCGCTCGTGAAGCAGGCCGCGGCGTCCGGGAGCTATTTGCAGACAAACTGAAAAAACCGCCTTTCCGCATGTATGCGGGAGGGCGGTTTTTTTCGCATGAAAGTCTGTGTGAGGATTGTAGGCTTGTCCTGCCTCCGGCGGGGTACTTTTCCCACGCGGGAAAAGTACCCAAAAGCGCGCCAAAACCAAGGTTTTGGCGGCGTGTACGTCGCAAAAAACACTTTGCGCGGAGTGAAGTGTCGCAGTCCTTTTTGGACAAATGAGAGGGAAAGGCCCCGCAGCGGGTTACTGCGGAGCCTTTGCTGAGGATGCCTGGGTATCTTTTCGGACCGCGTCGATCAGTCCTGGAAAAGCGGGGTGGAGAGGTAGCGGTCGCCGGTGTCGGGCAGGAGCGCCACGATGGTCTTGCCCTTGTTCTCCGGGCGCTTGGCCAGCTCGATGGCGGCCCAGACGGCCGCGCCGGAGGAGATGCCCACCAGCACACCCTCGGAATGGCCGACCAGCTTGCCGGCGGCGAAGGCGTCGTCGTTCGTGACGGGGATGATCTCGTCATAGATCTTCGTATCCAGCACGTCGGGGACAAAGCCCGCGCCGATGCCCTGGATCTTGTGGCTGCCGGCGTGGCCCTCGCTCAGAACGGGGGAATCCTTCGGCTCGACGGCGACGACCTTGACGTTCGGATTCTGCTCCTTCAGATAAGCGCCCGTGCCGGTGATGGTACCGCCGGTGCCGACGCCCGCGACGAAGATGTCGACCTTTCCGTCGGTGTCCTCCCAGATCTCGGGGCCGGTGGTTGCCTTATGGGCGGCGGGGTTGGCGGGGTTGACGAACTGTCCGGGGACGAAGCTGTTCGGGATCTCCTTCGACAGCTCGTCGGCCTTGGCGATGGCGCCCTTCATGCCCTTCGCGCCCTCGGTCAGCACCAGCTCGGCGCCGTAGGCCTTCATCAGCTGGCGGCGCTCGACGCTCATGGTCTCAGGCATAACGATGATGATGCGGTAGCCGCGCGCGGCGGCCACGGAGGCAAGGCCGATGCCCGTGTTGCCGGAGGTCGGCTCGATGATGACGGAGCCGGGCTTCAGCTGGCCCTTGGCCTCCGCCTCATCGATCATCGCCTTGGCGATACGGTCCTTCACGCTGCCGGCGGGGTTGAAGTACTCCAGCTTCGCGAGGACGCGCGCCTCGAGCTTCTCGGCCTGTTCGATATGGGTCAGCTCCAGCAGGGGGGTCTTGCCGATCAGCTGGTCAGCGGAAGTATAAATCTTGCTCATGTTCGTTTCCTCCTAATATATGTCAGATAAAGTTTTATTTGTTGTAAGATGTAAGGTGATGGTGAAGTGTCCGTGCGTCAACATCGGGCAGCCAGTGTGTATGTCTGCATCTTTAAAACCAACCTTTCCGGTAGGGATGTATGGATTGTAAATCCGTTAACCCAGTTTGTCAATAGGAAAATCAAAAATAATTCCATTGAATTCCCTTTTACCCTGTTATATAATGGGTATATATGAAAGTGAGGTAGTTTGACGATGATGATTTCCACCAAGGGGCGCTATGCGCTGCGCGTGCTGATTGACATGGCGGAGCACCAGAAGGACGGCTATATCCCGCTCAAGGAGATCGCCAGGCGGCAGGAGATTTCGGAGAAGTATCTCGAGAGCATCATCAAGCTCCTCGTGAAGGACCAGGTGCTCGAGGGGCTGCGCGGCAAGGGCGGGGGATACCGCCTGTGCGTGGGGCCGGATCAGCTCACCGTCGGGGCCGTGCTGCGGCTGACGGAGGGGTCGCTCGCGCCGGTCGCGTGTCTGGAGAAGGGGGCCTCGCCCTGTGAGCGCGCCGCCGAGTGCAGGACGCTCCCGCTGTGGTCGGGGCTAAACGACGTGATCAACGAATACCTCGACCGCTTCACGATCTCCGACCTCGTCCGCAGCGCGGACAGCGGCTTCGACTATGTAATCTGACCACAAAAGGCTCTCCGCGCGCCGCTATTTTTCCATACTTTGTGCGATTGACAGACGGCGTGCGATCTGCTATTATGGGTTTACACTGCTAAAGGAGATACGTACACATGTTCTCGACCGTTTTCGCTTCTTACTATTATTACCTTACTGTCAACAGATAGTAGGGTCAGTTTTGTTGCGCAAATCAGAGAGCTTTGATGCGGCACAGATTGACTGTGCCGCATTTTTTTATTGTTTTCAGGAGGTTTACCCATGATTGTTGTACTGAAACCGGGTGTCTGTGAGGAGAAGAAGAGCCAGCTGACGGACTGGCTGGCGGGGCAGGGGCTGAGCGTACACCCGGCGCTCGGCGGGTCGCAGACCATCCTCGGCCTGGTCGGCGACACGAGCCGTCTCGACACGTCCCTGCTGGAGAGTCTGGAGATCGTGGACAGCGTAAAGCCCGTCTCCGACCCCTTCAAATGCTGCAACCGGAAGTTCCACCCGGATGACACGGTCATCTCCGTGGGGGAGGCAAAGTTCGGCGGCGGACACTTCTCCATGATCGCGGGGCCGTGCTCCGTGGAGTCTGAGGAGCAGATCGTGGCCGTGGCGCAGTCCGTCAAGGCCGCGGGCGCGCAGGTGCTGCGCGGCGGCGCGTTCAAGCCCCGCACCTCGCCGTATGATTTTCAGGGGCTGCACGAGCTGGGTCTGCGCTTTCTCGAGACGGCCAAGCGCGAGACGGGTCTGCCCATCGTGACGGAGCTGATGAACAGTAAGCACCTGCCGCTGTTTGACAACGTCGACATCATCCAGATCGGTGCGCGCAACATGCAGAACTACGACCTGCTCAAGGAGCTGGGGTCGGTGAAAAAGCCGATCCTGCTCAAGCGCGGCCTTGCCAACACGCTCAAGGAGCTGCTGATGAGCGCGGAGTACATCATGGCCAGCGGCAACGAGAACGTCATCCTCTGCGAGCGCGGCATCCGCACGTTCGACGACTACACCCGCAACACGCTCGACCTCGCCGCCGTACCAATGCTGCACGAGCTGTCGCACCTGCCGGTGATCGTCGACCCGAGCCACGCCACCGGCATCAGCCGTCTGGTGCCGCCGATGGCGCTGGCCGCTACGGCCTGCGGCGCGGACGGCGTGATGATCGAGGTGCACAACGACCCGCTCCACGCGCTGTGCGACGGCGCGCAGTCGCTCACCTGCGAGCAGTTCGCCGAGGTCGCCGCCGGCGTGCGCGCGGTGCGGAAGGCGGTGGCGAAATGAGAATTGGCATCGTGGGGCTCGGCCTGATCGGCGGCTCGTTCGCCAAGGCCTATCACAGCGCCGGCTGGGAGGTGCTGGGCCACGACACGGACGCGAGCGTGCTCAGCTTCGCGCAGCTGGCCGACGCCGTGAACGCGCCGCTGACGGCGGAGAACATCGGCTCGTGCGACCTCGTGCTCGTGTGCGTGCGGCCGGAGGCAGCGATCGAGTACCTCCGCGCGGCCGCGCCGCACATCGGCGCGCACCCCCTCGTCATCGACTGCTGCGGCACGAAGCGCGTCGTCTGCGAGGCGTGCTTCCCGCTCGCGCAGGAATTCGGCTTCACCTATCTCGGCGGCCACCCGATGGCGGGCACGCAGTACTCCGGCTTCGGCCACGCGCGGGCAAACCTCTATCACAACGCGCCGATGGTCATCGTGCCGCCGGACTTCGACAGCATCGAGCTTTTAACGCGCGTGAAGGAGCTGCTGGCCCCCGCGGGCTTCGGGCGCTACTCCGTCACCACGGCGGCGCTCCACGACGAGATGATCGCTTTCACCTCCCAGATGGCGCACCTCGTCTCCAACGCCTATATCAAAAGCCCCACCGCCGGGATGCACAAGGGCTTCTCCGCCGGGAGCTACAAGGATCTGACGCGCGTGGCGTGGATGAACGCGCCGATGTGGTCGGAGCTGTTCCTCGAAAACAGCGACTTCATGCTCCGCGAGCTGGACTGTCTGGTGGAAAACCTGCTGCAGTACCGCGCGGCACTCGCCGCGGGCGACGGCGAGACGCTCACCGCGCTTTTAGAGGACGGCAAGCGCCGCAAGGAGGAAATCGACGGTCGTTGAGCGCCCGCGCCGTATTGACACGGGCGAATACAATTGGTATAATCTGGTTAGTTGAATACGGTCTGCGAAACCAGTGTAGCCGCAGCTGCAAAGGCCGCTTTTCCGGTCAGGCTGCGGCGCAAAGGAACGGGGGACAAGCCCCACGCGAACGGCACTGTACGCGCAAGGACGCACCCGAAGGGGCCGCGCGGCTCCGGGGGCGAAAGCCCGTCATTGCGGAGAGATTCCTCCGTGAGAAGGCAGGGTGCGGACGATGGGGGAGGAGAACGCTGCCCCTGCGGCGCAAGTCAGGAGAATTGCGCTGGATGAGATCTGTGCGGCGGGCGTTCTCTCCGTTGGCAAAACATGAAACTGGAACGCCGCCTCCGTTTGGGGGCGGCGTTTTTCTTCGGAGTGCCGGCCCCCGCGCGGGGAGCCGGTATTTTTTTATGCCGGGGCGCGGACCACGAAGAGTAAAGGAGAGTATACGATGAAGAAACGAGTGGCAGCGCTGCTGATGGCGCTGGTCATGCTTGTCGGTCTGCTGCCGTCCGCTGTCTGGGCGGAGGTCGCGGTCACCCCCGTCTCCACGGCGGCGGAGTTGGCCGCGCTGGGCGGCCAGCAGATCACCGGCAGCTATAAGCTGACGGCCGACATCGACATGACCGGGCAGACCATGCAGCCCATCAAGAAATTCAGCAGCGGCACCTTCGACGGGCAGGGGCACACGATCTCCGGCCTGACGATCACGGCCTCGAGCGGCAACACGGGTCTGTTCGCCGAGACGGGAAGCGGCGCCGTGATCCAGGGGATCGTCCTGCAGGACGCGAACGTCTCCCTCAGCAGCGGCAGCTACGTCGGCGTGGGCGCGCTGGTGGGCAGGGTCAGCGGCGCAACCGAGATCCGCGAGTGCGGCGTCTCCGGCAGCGTGTCGACCTCGTCGAGCAGCGCCCTGTATGTCGGCGGTCTGGTGGGCTATGTCTACGCGAAGACCACCGTCGACGGCTGCTACGGCGCGGCTTCCGTGACGGGCGGCAGCTACTCCAGCGGCAAGGTGGGCGGCCTGATCGGCTACACCTATTCGGCGGCGGATGTCTCGAACTGCTATGTCACGGGCGAGGTGACGTCGAAGGGCGCGGCCGCGGGCGCGCTGGGCTATTTTTCCACGAGCAGCAGCAACAAGGTCACGCTCACAAACTGCTACGCGGCCTGTGACGTGGGCGGCAGCGCCAGCTACCGTTATCCCTTCGCCTATATCTACAGCAACTATCTGACGGCCACGAACTGCCTTTATGAGAGCGGCCGGGAGAGCAATAAGGACAACACCCAGTCCGGCATCACCGCCGCGAGCGCCGACGAGCTGAAGGCCGCGGCCGGGACGCTCGGAGATGCCTTCCGCGCGGATCTCTCCGCGCCGATCAACGGCGGGTATCCCATCCTCCGCTGGCAGTATTTCGACCCCAACGCGACCTACACCGTCACCATCCGCGTCGAGCCCGCCGACTCCGTCCTCACATGGAACGGGGAGGAGCAGCCGGTCAGCGCGGACGGCAATTACACCTTCTCTGACGTGGCGGTGGGCAGCTATGCCTACAGCGTCGCAAACAGCGGCGACTACGCCGCCAAGAGCGGCACCGTCACCGTTCGCAGCGGCGATGTCACCGAAACGGTAACGCTCGCGGCGAACACGCACAAGCTGACCTTCACCGGTCTGCCGGAGGGCGCGGCGCTGACCGTCATGAGCGGCGATCAGACGCTGACACCCGACGCGGACGGTGTCTACACCGTCGTGGGCGGGACGTACACCTACACGGCGACGGCCTTCGGCTATGATGACCTCTCCGGCTCCGTGACCGTGGGGCGCGAGGACACGGTGGAAAACATCGCCATGCAGGCGCGCGCCGTCGTGACGGTGACCTTCACCTATGACAAGGCGCCGCAGAGCCCGCAGCTGACCGTTGCGGCGGGTGAGCGCGTCATGACCCCGGCGGCGGACGACACCTACCGCCTGCCCGTGGGGTACAGCTACAGCTGGAGCTTCCGCAGCGCGAACTACGCCAAGCAGACCGGCACGATCGACCTCACCTCCGTGACGGAGGGCGGCGCGCAGACGATCGCCTTGGCACTCCTCGACAAGACCGCGTGGGAGGGCGAGGGCGACATCAGCCAGCCCGCCGCCACCGCGGACGGCACCTATCAGATCACCTGCGGCAGCGAGCTTGCGTGGCTGGCGCAGGAGGTGAACGCCGGGCGCGCGGGCAGCGCGAGCGCCGTGCTCTGCAATGACATCGACCTCGGCGGAGAGGAGTGGACGCCCATCGGCAAAAACTACTCCTCCGCCTTCAAGGGCAGCTTCGACGGGCAGGGGCACACCGTCTCCGGCCTGTCCATCACCGGCAGCGCCTCCTCGAACACGGGTCTGTTCGGCTATGTGGACAGCGCCACCATCGAAAACGTCACCGTACAGGGCAGCATCAGCCTGACCGGAAACGGCAGCAGCAGCTACGGCGCGGGCGGCATCGCCGGCCAGCTCTACGGGCAGACGGGCGCGATCCGCAATTGCCGCAGCGACGTCACCGTACACGGCGGGCAGAACGTCGGCGGCATCGTCGGCTATGTCGCGGGCGGATACAGCTCCGCCGCGAAGGAGATCACCGGCTGCGTCAACACCGGGGCCGTGTCCTCCAGCAGCCATAACGCGGGCGGCATCGTCGGCTACATCTACGGTCAGGTGACGGTGGACAGCTGCTACAACCGCGGCAGCTGCACGTCCGGCAGCTATCGCGCGGGCGGCATCACCGCCTATCTCGCGAGCAGCTCCGCCGCCGTGAAGAACTGCTACACGACCGGCGAGACGAAGGTCGCCTATGGCTCCGACAGCCATGCCGTTATCGGCAACAAGTCCTCCGGCACGGTGGAAAACTGCTACTATCTCAGCGGCCTGACGGCGGACACGAGTGCGGCCGCCAAGACCGCCGATGAGCTCAAGGCGCTCGCCCCCACGCTGGGCGGTGCGTTCCTTGCCGCCCCCGCCGACCTCAACGACGGCTATCCCATCCTGCGCTGGCAGGTGCCGACCTATACCGTGACCTTCACGGTCGACCCGGCGGGCGCCGAGGTCACGATCGACGGCCAGACCGGCACGCACACGGAGGGCCGCTGGGTCTTTGCGCTGCCGGACGGCACGTATTCCTACAGTGTCCGCGCCTTCGGCTATCTGGAAAAGACCGGCGAGCTGACGGTGCAGGGCGGCACGGTGGACGAGAGCGTCACGCTCGCCGCCGCGGCGCGCCGGAGCGTCACGTTCACGGTCACCCCGGCGGACGCGAACGCCGCCGTGACGGTTCTCTGGAACGGACAGGCCGTCGCGCCTGAATCCGATGGCAGCTACAGCCTGCCCTACGGCGACTATCAGTATCTCATCAAGGCCAAGGGCTACGCCCGCGCGAGCGCCGACTTCACGGTGGACGAGAGCAGCCCCGCAGATATCTCCGTCGAGCTGACGCCCTCCCGCGCGTGGGACGGCGCGGCGAAGGAGGCCCCCGACGGCGCGGGCACGCAGGCCGCGCCCTACCAGATCGAAAGCGGCGAGCAGCTGGCGTGGCTGGCCGACACCGTCTCGGCGGGCAGCGGCGCGAAGATCTGCGCCGTCCTGACGGACGACATTGATCTCGGCGGCTTTCCCTTCGCGCCCATCGGCGTGAGCTCGCACGAGCTCTCCGGCAGCTTCGACGGACAGGGCCACACCGTCTCCGGACTGAACGTCTCCGCACAGTACGCGGGTCTGTTCGGCGTCATCAAGGACGCGGAGATCCGGAATGTCGTGGTACAGGGCACCGTCGCCAGCACCAGCAGCGGCAGCGGCGACGCGGGCGGCATCGCCGGGCGCGCCGTCGGCACGACGAACGTCATTGAAAACTGCGGCAATGAGGCCAACGTCTCCGGCGGCAGCAACGTCGGCGGCATCCTCGGCAATTCCCAGAACTATAACACGACCGTGACCGTCACAGGCTGCTATAACAGCGGCAGCATCTCGGCCAGCGACCGCGCGGGCGGTATCATCGGCCGCTACAACAACAGTAACCCCCGCATCACCGACTGCTACAACACCGGCGCCGTCAGCTCGAGCACCTACGCGGCGGGTATCCTCGCCGGGAGCAGCTCCAACATCTCCCGCTGCTATAACGTCGGGACGATCACCGGCAAGGACGCGAGCAAGACCGGCGCGTTCACGACCAGCAGCTATAACACCCTCACGGATTGTTACTATCTGACCGGCATCATTCCCGCAGGCGCGCTCGATAACGGCGCGAATGCCATGACGCTCACCGAGATGCAGACCACGCTCCTCACCGCGCTCGGCGCGGAGAAATGGAAGCAGGTGCGCGGCGTGAATCAGGGGCTGCCGATCCTGCAGTGGCAGACGGCAGACGGGCCCGCCGCGTCCGTCACCCTCGCGGGCGACATCAGCTTCGAGCGTGAGCTGATTGCCGCGTCCGACGGGGAGGAAACGTCGCTTCCCATCGGGAAGCTCCACTGGACGGCCATCCCCGGCGCGCAGAGCTACACCGTGAGCCTGTGGCAGGCTGTCAAGACGTGGATTCCCCTGAGCGGGGAGGATAGGGCCGCCTATGACGCCGCCGAAACGGCTGAGGAGAAGCTCTGGTTCATTGACGACGGGCGCATCATTGAGCACATGACGACCGAGCAGCTCGCACGGCTTGCGCAGCTCGACGACGCCATCGACGAGGCGAACTCTGCGCTTGAAAGCGGCATCGAATACGACAGCGACACCAAGATGCAGCTGCTTCAGGCGCTGAGCGACGCCTACGCCGCCCGCGCGGAGTTTGTGATCGGTCTTGCGACGGATGACGACCTCGGCTACTACGGCCTCGTGCTGCAGTGGGCGAAGGACATCTCCGGCGTGACGGACTGCAGCTATGACTGTGCAGACGATCTCTCCGCGCTCCCGGAGGGGATCTACTATGCCTCTGCCGCCGCCGAGACGGATGGCCGGACCGCCTACGCGCCCATCGCACAGGTGGAGAGCGAGATCATGGCCCTCCAGAGCCCCTATAACCGCATGCAGGCCGTGAGCGGTCTGCGCTGGGACGGCGGCACCGCCCACTGGGACGCGCGCGCCGACTTCACGGCCAATCAAGTCTACCGCATCGACCTCTACACCGTGGAGGGCAGCCGCGATGACCTGACGTATACGTTCTACCGCTCCTTCTCCATGCCGGGGCAGTATTCCGCCGCGAACTTCTCGAATGCCTTCGCCGCGGAGAAGAAGTACGCCTTCACCGTCACGGCGCTTTCCGACAGAGAGACCGAGAGCCGCAACGGCCTGACCGACAGCATCACCTCCGCCTTCAGCGATGTCTATGACCCCACAGCCGGCACGGAGGAACCCGGCACCAAGACGTGGGTGGATATCCACAGCGCCGCCGAGTGGATCGCGCTGGCGAACGTGGAGGATGTTCCCTCCGACGGCACGGGCTCGCCCAGCCGCCAGCAGGTGGAGTGGGGCAAGAACTACCGCCTTGCAAACGACATCGACTTCTCCGCCCTCACCGCCGCTGAGCAGGCCAAGACGAAGTCCATCGGCACCGTGACGTATCCGTTCATGGGCGAGTTTGACGGACAGGGACACAAGATCACCGGTCTGACGCTCAGCAACAGCGACTCAGGTCTCTTCCGGTACACCGGCGCGACCTCCTATGTCCACGGCCTGACCATCGAGGGCGCGAACGTCCTCTTCTCGGACAACGCCGCCGTGCTTGTTCACAACAACTACGGCCGCATTGAAAACTGCGCCGTCGTCAACACGAACATCACCGCCGACACCGGCGCGGTGCTCGGCGGCATGGTCAGCCGCAACTACGGCGTCATCCGCGCGAGCTATGTGCAGGGCGGCACGCTGACATCGAACTCGGCCACCTCCGTCGGCCACGCAGGCTTTGTCGGCGCGAACGAGGATGGCGGCCTGATCGAGCGCTGCTGGACGTCCATGTCCGTCAGCACGCAGAGCATGCACGCCGCGGGCTTCGTCGGTCTCGGCTACGGCGGCACGATCCGCAACTGCTTCGCGCTGGGCGACGTGTCCGCGCGGGGCTACTCCGGCGGCTTCGTCGGCCGCTCCGTCTATGACGGCAACATCTATGAAAACTGCTACGCCGCGGGCACCGTCACCGTGACCGAGACGGAGGGCAACGGCTTCATCGGCGGCAACCAGAGCTGGTCGGCGTTCCAGTATGACCAGTCCAGCGGCATCACGAACTGCTACTATAACAGCGCGACCGACTCAAGCCACGACTATAACGCCGTGGCGAAGTCCCTCGATGAGATGAAGAGCGCCGATTTCCTCGCCGCCCTCTCCGGGAGCGAGGCGGGCATCTGGGTGCAGAGCGCGGAGAAGAACGCGGGTCTGCCGTATCTGGAGGGCGTGGCCGCACCCGAGCAGGCCGCGAGCAGCCGCATCACCGTGACGCTCGTGCTGGCGGCGTACGACAAGGAGATCTATCAGTTCAGCCAGCTGGGCGGGGACATCTCCGTCACCATGGATTCCACAGGCAACACCCGCCTTGTGGATCTCATGGACGCCGCGCAGGCGCAGGGCAAGCTCACCTACTCCTACTCCACGACCCCGACCTTCGGCCGGTTTATCCACACCATCAACGACTACGCCGTCAATCAGCCCGACGGCTGGATGTTCACCATCAACGACAAGCTCTCGAACGTCAGCGCGTCGCTCGCGACCGTGCAGGACGGCGACACCGTTCTCTGGTTCGAGGGCACGACCGAAAACCGCTTCCAGGGCCCGACGCTGGCGCAGCTGCGCGGCGAGAGCATCGAGTGGGTCGACATTGCGAGCGTTGCAGACCTGCTGGCGCTCGCGAAGAGCAGCAATGACGGCGTGCTCGCGAAGAACTACCGCCTGACGGCGGATCTTGACCCCAGCGGCGTGGACTTCCCCGGCATCGGCACCGCCGCGCACCCGTTCACCGGCCTGTTCGACGGACAGGGCCACACCGTCACGGGCGTGACCGTCTCCGGGACGGAGAACGTCGGCTTCTTCGGCGTCATCAAGGGCGCGACGATCAAGAATCTGCACCTCACGGACGTGACCGTCACGGGTGAAAAGCGCACCGGCGGGCTCGTCGGCTATGCGCAGGCCGAGCTCGACCGCGAGAATCTCGCGAACGGCAAGGCAAACCTCATCGGCAGCTGCACCATCAGCGGCACCGTCTCCGGCAAGGAGCAGACCGGTGGCCTTGTCGGCTGCAATGAAGGTAAGTCCGACAAGGACACGCTCTTCTCCATCGCGAGTGCCATCGACAAGTGCACCGCGGACGTGACCGTCACGGGCGCGAACGCCACCGGCGGCCTTGTCGGCGACAGCAGCGGCACCGTCACGAAGAGCGCCGCCCTCGGCTCCGTCACGGGCACGAGCATCACCGGCGGGCTCGTCGGCGACAGCAGCGGCGACATCTACGACAGCCACTCCGGCGGCGACGTCAGCGGCGAGAGCTGCACCGGCGGCTTCGCGGGCTACAGCGACGGCGCGGTGAAGGGCTGCTACAGTCTCGGCAATGTCAGCGGTACGGACTACACCGGCTCCTTCGCGGGCGCGATCGCCAAGGCGGACACCGTCATCGGCGCGGGCCGCGTCAGCGTCGTCGGCACGCCGACACAGGGCTATAACGGCGGCTTCGCCGGGCAGCTCGGCGGTGTCCTCACGGGTCCAGGCAGCCAGATCACCGTGAAAAACGCCTTCGGCAACTGCTCGCAGGCGGACGGCCCCGCGCTCTCCGTCATCGGCAACACCACCTCCTACACCTCGGACAGTCAGCGCGCCGCGCTGGAGGGCATGACGCTCTCCACGGTGAAGGAGACGGCCGACAAGCTCTATGAGCTCTTCGGCGTGTACCTGCGCCACTCGGACGCGGCGGATGAGGCCGCGAAGTATGCGGACACCGTCGTTCTCCCCGCGGACGCGCAGGTGGGCGACGTGCTCTCGCTCCTGAAGCCCGGCACGACCGCGGCGGACGGCGTGACCGTCAGTTACAGCGTCGCGGGCGACACCTTCTCCGGCGGCAGCGCGCTGCGGCTCGAGAAGGCCGGGTCGACCGCCACCGTCTTTACCTCCGTCGAGCTGACGCTGACGGACGGCGACGGCGCGGTCTGCCGCAAGACCGTCCGCGTCGTGCTCCCCGTCTCCGCGGAAAAACGCGGCGAGCTGATGGACACCATCGCCGCCGGCTACACGGAGACAACGGACGGCTGGACGGCCATGGACATGGCCGCCTACGGCAGGCTCGACGGCAAGACCGCGCAGCTCACGGACGCGGCGCGGCAGAACCTGCTGAACCTCCTCATTGCGGAGGCTGCGGGTGAAAACGTCACGGCCAGCGCCCGCGCGCGGCTCGAGATCGTCCTGCGCTCTATCGGCGCGGACAGCACCGCGCTCTATCCCGCCAACAGCGCCGCCCGCGTCGACAACGCCGCCGCGCTGGCGCAGAGCGACTTCTCCTCCGTCGACGCCTACACCGCGCCCTATGTCCTGCTGGCCGCGCTGCAGGGGAACGTAAAGCTCACGGACAAGCAGGTGACGGCGCTCATCTCCGCCCTGAAAAATAACATGAACGGCGGCCTCTTCAGCTATGAGTGGGGCGGCGTGACCTATCACGATCCCGACACCGCCGGTGCCGCCCTCGCGGCCCTCGCCGCGTACTACGGCAAGCGCGACGATGCGACCGCCGTTGTGGACGCCATCCTCGCGGCGCTCCCCGCCGCCATGGACGAAAACGGCTCCTTCGGCAGCGCCAACTCCGACGCCATGGCCGCGATCGGCCTGCTGGCACTGGGGAAGGACCCCGCGCAGCTGAAAACCGAGGACGGCGTCAGCCTGGTCGACGGGCTGCTGTCCTACGTCAACACGGAAACCAGCAGCTTCCAGTTCTACGGCGCGGACAACGCGCTTGCGACGGAGCAGGCCTTCCGCGCGCTCGCGGCGCTCACGAAGTTCTATGAGAGCGGCAAGGCGTATAACGTCTATGACTTCAGCGCTGCCGCCGTTACCGACGGCCGCGCCGACGGCAGCGGCTCTTCCGGCACGGACATCCCCGAGCCCACGGGCGGCGAGATCACCGTGAAGCTCTCCATCCGCGCCGACAGCATGTGGATCGACAATTGCGAGCTCAAGCTCAAGGATGGCGCGACGGTTTATCACGCCCTCAAGGCCGCGCTTGAGCAAAACGGTATGAGCGCCGAGGGCATGGAGCAGGGCTACGTCAGCTCCATCACCAAGGACGGCTACACGCTCGGCGCGCTGGACAAGGGGCCGAACTCCGGCTGGATGTATCAGGTGAACGGGACGCTGCCGCAGGTGACGCTGACGAACTACCGTCTCGCCGACGGCGACACGGTGCTCTGGTACTACACACTCGACTGGAAGACCGACCCCGACGGGCTCAGGCCCGTCCCCGGCAAGAGCGTGGACGAGGTCGTCGCCATGATCGACGCGATCGGCGTGGTCTACCTCTCCCGCGGCACGGCCATCCGCGCCGCCCGCGCGGCGTATGACGCCCTGAGCGACGCGGACAAGGCGCTCATCGGCAACTACCAGACGCTCCTCGACGCCGAGGCCGCCTACGCGAAGCTGACGGCGGAGATGGGCAGGAAGCTCGACGAGATCTATCAGACGACCGGCGACTATCTCGCCGCACTGGGTACGCCCGCTACCGGCTCCGTCGGCGGCGACTGGATGGCCCTCGGCCTTGCCCGCAGCGGCCGCAACGTGCCGGACGGGTACTATGACGCGGTGCTCGACTACGTCAAGGCCAACATCGACGAAAACGGCCGTCTCGACTATGCGCGCGCCACGGAAAACGCCCGCATCATCCTTGCGCTGACTGCCATCGGTCGCGACGTCACCGACGTCGGCGGATACAACCTGCTCTCCGGTCTCGACAGCATGGAGTACATCGGGACGCAGGGCGTGAACGGCCCCATCTGGGCGCTGATTGCCCTCGACAGCCACGACTACCCGACCTCCGGCGACGTGACGCGCGAGAAGCTGGTGCAGACCATCCTCGACGCGCAGCTCCCGGGCGGCGGCTGGGCGCTCGCCGGTACGGCGGCCGACCCCGACCTCACCGCCATGGCGCTGACGGCGCTCGCGCCCTACTATGACGAGAGCGACACCGTGCGTAAGGCCGTGGACGACGCGCTCGCGCTCCTCTCCGCCATGCAGGGCAGCGACGGCGGCTTCGGCACAAGCAGCGAAGCCTGCGCGCAGGTGATCGTCGCGCTGACGGCGCTGGGCATCGATCCTATGACCGACGGACGCTTCATCAAAAATGGGCTGACCGCGCTCGACGCGCTCGCGAGCTTCTATGTCAGCGGCGGCGGCTTCCGCCACACGGCGGACGGCGCACTCGACGGCATGGCCACCGAGCAGGGCTACTACGCCCTCGCGGCGTACTACCGCTTCGCCGCCGGTCAGACGAACCTCTTCAACATGAGCGACGTCACCATTCAGGCGAATACCCCGGCGACGCCGGATCAGCCGGGCAGTCCCGACAATTCGGACAATCCCGGCACGGCGGAGCCCACCGGCGACACCATCCTCCTCTGGGCCATCCTCGCCCCCGCGGCCTTCCTCGCCGCAGCGGCGCTGATCCGGAAGAAGAAACAGGCGTAACGAAAAAGAACCGTGCTGACCTTTAGGTCCGGCCTGACAGGGACAACTACAAATTTTAAGGATAGGCAGGTGTT
>ERZ1673752.2719-NODE-2719-length-18778-cov-15.400577_pt1 | contig 18778 bp, 13 predicted proteins | sample MGYA00580195_ERZ1673752 | MGnify/ENA primary metagenome ERZ1673752 (study PRJEB41218, sample SAMN15661744) | gut metagenome | host: Homo sapiens | place: Canada: London | collected 2015-08-20/2019-03-30 | study: EMG produced TPA metagenomics assembly of...
TCGCATTGAAAATTTGGTCTGCAAGATCTTTCACCATTTGCGATACCAATTCTTCTTGTACCGAGTTCAGATTCTGCGTTGTCTCGTACGACTTCGCTGATGAGAACTGTCTTTCAAAGTCTTCCGTATGATTGACGTTGTTGGTGAAGCGCACGTTCACCGTGAGAGTCAGTTCGGTTTGTGCGGAATGTCCTTCGCTGGAGACCGACTTGTTGCGCTGCGTGTACGACACAATCTCGCCTTCTATCTTCAGGTCGCCATTACGCCTCACCTGCTGTAGACGGGTGTGGTTAGCGAAAACGTCTTTCAGTTCGTTGTTGAACATCGGCCCCATCGGTCCCCACACATAACTACTTCGTATGGGAAAGTCGACGATTTGGATGGTCTTGGTCTTGGTGTAGTCGATGCTGGCACCATTAAACTTATAGCTAACCGAGCAAGCCATGAGCACACAGCTCACGACGAGGCTGATGATAAGGATGCTACGTGTGTAGTGATATTTTCCTATTGCCATACCGTCAACTCTTGTCCAGTCCATATTGTTTGATTCTTCTATACAGCGTACGGTCAGAAATGCCAAGTTCCTGTGCGGCTTTCTTGCGGTTGCCACCATTACGTTCGAGTGCCTTCTCCACCATTTTTCGTCCAAGGTCGTTCAAGTTCAGACTCTCTGGTTCGGTCACTTCCTCTACTATGGCATCCTCCGGATCGGCCGATGGCCGTACGGTTGCGTGCGGTGCAGTTACCTGGGGGTGCTGGGGAATATTGGTGTATCCCGCCAGCTTGTCATCCAACGCATGCACCTGTCCTTGATAAGCCACACCAACGTTTTGCTGTTGCGCCTCGTCAAGTTGCTTTCTAAGGCTGTTCATATCCCGGCGGAGGTCACTCACGTTGCCCCTCAGTTCGTATAATATTTTATACAGTATCTCGCGCTCGCTTTCGTAGCTGTGCGATCCTTGTGGCGAGATGGGTGCCAGTTGCGTGCTTTCGGGATCGCGTGGGATGAACTGCTGCAACAGCTGTGCGTTGATTTCCCTGTCTTTCACCAACACCGACATCTGCTCGGTGATGTTCTTCAGCTGCCGAACGTTGCCCGGCCACTTGTAATTCAGCATCAGCTGTTTGGCATCTTCGGTGAGACTAATCTTTGGCAGGCGGTATTTCTCGGCCATCTGCATCGAGAACAAGCGGAACAGCAAAATCACGTCTTCCCCACGATCGCGTAGGGGAGGCATCTTGATGGGGATGGTGTTGAGACGATAATACAAGTCTTCTCTAAACCGTCCCTCACTGATAGCTTTAGGCATATTAACGTTGGTGGCGGCCACAATGCGCACATCGGTCTTGCGAATCTCTTGTCCGCCCACGCGAATATATTCGCCTGTTTCCAGCACACGCAGCAAGCGAGCTTGCGTAGCCAATGGCAGTTCGCCCACCTCATCCAAGAAGATGGTGCCTTTGTTGGCTATGCCAAAATAGCCTTCGCTCTCACCGATGGCACCGGTGAACGACCCTTTCTCGTGTCCGAACAATTCACTGTCGATGGTTCCTTCAGGGATAGAGCCACAGTTGATTGCAAAATACCGTTCTCTTCTTCGAGGTGAATGGTCGTGAATAACGCGCGGAACGATTTCTTTGCCCACGCCACTCTCTCCGAATATCAAGACCGACAGATCAGTGGGTGCAACCTGAAGGGCCACATCCAGCGCATGGTTCAGCTCGTCAGAGTTGCCCACGATGCTGTAACGCTGCTTAACTTTCTGCAATTCCGAAGTGTTCATTGGTTGACAAAATTAAACAATTAATTCGAGATAGCCGCAAGGATGGCTGAGTTTTTATGCGCCATCGCTCCACCTTATTATATAGCATCCATCTGTTTGTCCCTTCCATCCGGAAGGTCAAGGCGTGGTCTTTGTCTAATTCTGGCCCTTTCGTTCGTTGATCTTGATAAACAACAGTCCGATACCCGTCCACACCAACTCACGCAATCTTACCAGCAGAGCCACGAAGATACCTGCGCTGGCCGTCATGCCCAGGGCCGATACCGACATCAGAAAGCCACCCTCACGCCCGCCCAATTGTAGGGGCATAAAGAACAATAGATTAGCAAACAGCGACGTAAACGCCAACACCAGCACGCAATGTAGATAGTCTACATGTGGCATGAGCACCATCAAGATGAACATCACCTCTAGTGCTGACAAAAACCTGCATGCCATCTCCAACGCTACGGCCGACAAAAAAGTCTTGGGATTTTGCTGATGCAAAGCCGCAATTTGCCGGTCCACGGTGTCCAGTTGCTGCCTGTGCTTCTCCACGAAAGGCTGTGCCCACTTCTTGACAAACGGTATGTGGCGCAGCACATTCATCATGCGCACCGCCAATCCCTTTTGATAACCCACCAGAAAGAACCAAATACCCAGTCCGCAGAACACAGCCGCGGCAGCCAACAACAGCCCCATCTTAACGGACATGGGCTGCGTAAGCAGGTACAACACGATGCAGACGGCCCAGAAACAAAAATGGGTAAAGATGTGTGTCATCACATAAAGAATCACCGATGACGACGCTCGCTCGGCTCCTATTCGTGGCGACAGCTCCATGATGCGGTAAGGCTCGCCACCCATCAGGCCACCAGGTGTGGCGTAATTGAGTGCAAACCCAGACACGGTAATCTTGTAGAGCCACCAAAAGCCCACCTTCTTCACAGGCTTCTCAGCTGCGTCTGCGTCACCACTTGTCGATTCTTGCGACGGATGAACAGGCTCACTGCTTCGGATGATCAGGTACCAAGCTGCGGTGTTGAACATATACAACACTGCCCATAAGGAAACAATAGCAAAGAACCAATAGCCAGCATGGGTCAACCCATTCCACACTTCGGTGAAATTGAGTTGGGTGACCATGATAATTAGTATGACTAACCCAAAGATGAAGAAGGCATTCTGATATTTACTTTTCATCTTTCTTTGGCTGACTGGCCTGCTGCTCGCCCTTCATCTGACGTTTGGGCGCATTGAAGCGACCCTTGCCACGGTCCTCACGGCGTTCATGATAAAGCTTGGGCAGCGGATTTTTCATCGGCTCGTCATAGTTGAAGCGGTTGCGATAGATGTCGATGGCCAGATAAACGGCTTGCCGCAGTGGGTTCTCATTGATAACACCCTGACCGGCCACCTCGAACATTGGCGTATAATTGGTTTTGGTGCATACGATGGGCAGGTTGGCAATGGCGCTCACACCCTCTTCCAACGACAGCGTCTTAAAAGGCAACATGGCCTGGTCGTGATACATCGCCAAGATGCCATCAAACGCATCATAATCGTTGGAACCAAAGAACGTCTCGGCCGCATAAGGACCGAATGCGCACATGCCAGCATCCGAAAGCTTGGCAACGGCCGGACGAATGATTTCCTGCTCCTCTGCCCCATCGGCCTTCGGATTAAGACCCAGCACTGCAATGCGCGGGTTGGCGACACGCAGATCACGCTTTAAGGTGAGGTACAGGATAGCTGCCTTGTGAACAATGTTCTCTAACGTGATGCTTTCCATGGCCGCTTTCAGGGGTTGATCGTCGGCCACCATGGCCACATGCATGAAGTCGTTCAGGTACAACGTGGTGGTTTGCTTCCCCTCTCCCAAGCAAGTCTGTAGGTAGTTTTCCAAGCTATCGAATGTGAGGTTGCCAAACTTAATGCCATCGGCGCTCATGGGAGCTGCCACCAGCACGTCGTAAACTCCTTCCCGATAATCGGTCATGGCACGGTCGAGGGCACGCACTGCCGCCTGTCCCGACTCTTCCGTAGCGGTTCCCAACTCCACTTTCACCTCGTCATCAAAGCAGGTCATCAGGTTGATGCGACCGTCGCACACCTCATCAGCCGTATTGATGATGCTGAAGTTGGCCTGGATGTCCAGCGCCTTTCGGTGGTAAGCAGCAATTTTGGGCGACCCATAGATGATGGGCGTGCAGAGCTCTAACATCTCTGGAGCTGCGAAAGTTTTAAAAATCAGTTCATATCCGATACCGTTTGTATCACCGTGTGTAAGAGCCACACGAATTTTTCTGTTGTTCATAAGAGAATTTGTTTATATATCATGGGGACCATGAGTGACGGCTGTGGCCTGTCCTCGCTCCCCCTATCTTTATTTTCGTTTCACGGTCAGCAGTACTGCTTCCATCTCACGCATCTTGTTGCGCTTACCCATTTCGGGCGCATAGACGAAGGCATCGAATACCAGTGACTTGCCTGCTACGCTGTCTTTGACGATGCGTCTCACCAACGGACCGCCCATAGCGTCGCCCACCATCTCCCACAGTCCACGCTGCAGCTGGCATGAATGTCTGCCGATTCTGACGTTTTCTTGTGTCATGGAGCGAGCCACGGTGCGCAAATACATGCGGTCGGTCTCGCCTTTCATGTTCGCCTTTAGCACACTGTCCATGCGTTCGGACGGCTGATCATCAAGCCCGCTGAGGGTGTAGACGCACAAGTTTTGCATGCCCTGCGCCGCATTGTTTGACACCCAGAGGAAGTCTTTGCCCACCTTGTGGTAGGTCATGTCCGCAGGTAGCAACACAGTATGGTGGAACATCGAGTCGATGAGCCTTCCACCTCGCACGGAATGCTTTCGCTGGAGCTGGAGAATGGCCGACAGATATTCGTTGGTCACCAGCAGCTGTCTCACTCGTTGTTGGTTCGTGGCGATGAATTGCTTCAGGTCGTCGGCCGACCCCACGTCTACATATACAATCAATTGCGGCTGCGCATGGCGGTCGCGCTCGATGTGGAGCGAGGGCTTGCCAAGCCATTTTCGGTTCCACCTCACCACCAAGACATTGCGCGCCAGCAACAGCTTTCCCTTGAACCGAGCAGAATCAACCTGCCGAACGTCGAACATCGGTTCGCGCTGCGGCAGTGACGCCATCGGCACCGACAACATGTGGCACACCAAACTGTCGGCATCGCCAACCACCAAAACCCCGTAAGGGTTCGCCGAGACAGCGGGCAGCGGGCGTTGTTGCTGCCCACAGGCTGTCAAGAGCAGCGTGGCAGCAAGGGCAACTACCCAACTAAGCCTGCTCATGCGCCAGCTTTTTTAGCCGTACTCAACAGGCCACAGGCTGCGAAGATGTCCTGCCCACGACTGGCCCGGATGGTGGTGAAAACGCCATGAGACGTGAGATAGTTGCGAAAGTTTTCCATCTTCTGCTCGTCGGCACCTTTCAGTGGCACGTTCGGAATCTGATGGAAGCGTATCAAGTTGACGCGGCAGTCCAGCCCATGCAGCAGGTCGATGATTCTGCGGGCGTGCATCGGCGTGTCGTTCAGTCCGCCAAAGACGATGTATTCGAACGACAACCGGCGCTGGTGAGCAAAGTCGTAGCCGCGCAACAGGTCAACAATTTGCTCGATGGGCATACCTTTCTCGGCAGGCATCAGCATGCTGCGCTGCTCGGGCAGGGCCGAATGCAGACTGATGGCCACATGGCAATCGCTCTCATCCAGAAAGCGTTTCAACTTGCCTTTCACGCCCACACTGCTCACAGTGATGCGCTTGGGGCTCCAGGCATAACCGTAATCGGCGGTCATCACCCGCGTTACCTTCAGCACATTGTCCAAATTATCCATCGGCTCACCCTGCCCCATGAACACGATGTTGGTCAGCCTGTCACGTTCGGGCAGTGAGTACACCTGGTTGAGGATATCGGCATAGGTCAGATTACCTTCAAAGCCCTGCTTGCCAGTCTGACAGAACAGGCAGTTCATCTTGCATCCCACCTGACAGGACACGCACAGGGTGGCACGGTCGTCATCGGGGATGAACACGGTTTCTACAAACTTTCCCGAGGCGGTTGGAAACAGATATTTGATGGTTCCGTCTTTCGAATACTGCGCATCGATATGCGCCATGCAGCCAATTTCATATTCTTTGGCCAACCGTTCACGGTTCGTCTTAGAGATGTTCGTCATCTCGTCAATACTCGTCACCTGCCGCTGGTAGAGCCATTTAGCCATCTGTCCGCCAGCGAACGAAGGCATTCCCAAAGCCTGAGCAACCTCTTTGAGCTCGCTCAGCGTCATTCCCAACAGCTTTTTCTTACCAGTTTCCATTTTTGATCTTGTTTGTTAAATCGCCACCTGCACTTTGCTGAAGACAGGCTTCGCCGCTGCAAAGTAAGCAATACTTGCTTTGCTTTCTGCTCGCACTATCTTTGCAAAGGTACACAAAAAGCCTGGAACATCCTACACCTAATATATAAAAACGAAAATTACAACCCAGATTCACGCAAAAAATCTGCTGTTTCTGCGAATTTTGCGTGACTAAACTGCCAAAGAATAAATTCTGCCAAAGATGAAAAAGCGAAGATGGCAGATGTTGGATGATTATGCCACCCTACAAATGAAACCTTTATTTGCGTGGAAAGCGATATACCAAAACCCTACAAATTGTCCTTATTTTTTATCAGATTTATGGTCAAAATCGCCCAATAAAAAAGCACATTCTAGAAAAAATCAATAGGCTTACCAGGCACAAAAGAACGATTTGGGAGGCCTGAAAAAATCGTTTTCAACTTCAAAAGGAGCATTTTATCGGCTAAAAAACATTTTTATTGACGCACAACAAGCATGCTATTGAGGTGCAAAAGCATGTGAATTGAATACCAATAGCTATGCTTTTGTCGAAAAAGTGTGTGAATAGCGGAGGACGAACAGGAATAAATGCGCATAAGAACCTGATTGTCAAAGACATCCTAAAATCGCTCATATTTCTCGTATTTGCGCCTTACTGCCACTGTGATGGTAAAAACGCAAAATATAGAGAGGTTGATTGTCAAGAATATTCATCATCCAACACGGTGATGATTGGCAAAATGTTTACGCCAAACTATATGGTTACGAAAAATCAAAATTAAGTGAAATATCTTTGTTTAATTATTCTACGACAAATCTAAAATCTGACAATATCATTTTTTAGAGTCTGCCTAACGCACAAGATTGAGAAAAAAAGAGCGTGACTCTGAACCCTGAACAAAGCGTTTATTTTGCAATTTGCAAACGTAGTTGTAGCCTAAATTCCAAATACCAACGAACTTTTGTAATCGAATATATGTCAATTACCAGAAAAAAGGCTTATCTTTGCTACACATAAACTTAGCGTCATATGAAACCAATGCTTAAATACAGAGGCGGAAAATCTAAAGAAATTCCTAACATCATGTGGCATATCCCCAGATTTACAGGCCGATATGTTGAACCTTTCTTTGGTGGCGGTGCTCTTTACTTCTATTTAGAACCAAGAGAAGCTATCGTTAACGACATCAACCAGCAGCTCATTAACTTCTACCAAGGTGTACGAAACGATTTTCCAAGGCTCAGAAAAGAATTGGATGAAATAGAAGCTTTGTATGAAATCAACAGCAGAAATTATGAAATACTAAAAGCCCAAAAACCAGACGAAAGAGTGGAAGACCAAAATGAAGCATTATACTATCATTTGCGTGACATGTTTAATCACAAAGTTAACAAAGAATATAGCGATGCGCTTCTCTACTACTTCATCAATAAAACAGCATACTCTGGCATGATCAGATATAACTCCAACGGCGACTTTAACGTCCCCTACGGACGCTACAAGCATTTAAGCACTAAACAAGTATCTTTGTCTCATTCTGCACTATTGAAGCGCACGGAGCTTCACCACGTCGATTACAGCAAGATTTTCAACATGTGCAATGATAACGACTTTATCTTTTTAGACCCTCCATACGATTGTGCTTTTTCTGATTATGGAAACGTGGAATATAAAGATGGGTTCAATGAAGATAGTCATAGAAGGTTAGCTGAAGATTTTAGAAATCTTCCTTGCAAGGCATTAATGGTCATTGGCAAGACGCCTCTGACAGAAGAGCTGTATAGAAATAACATCGTAGATGAATACGAAAAGAACTACTCTGTTAATATCAGAAACAGATTCAAGTCGGAAGCCAAACACATTGTGATCACCAATTACACAAAGGATTGGAACAAAGTACAAGTATTTACCCCTGGGGCTGAATACCACATTCCAGAAACATCACAAGTCATGTTACTTGAGCCTAAAAGCAAATACCATGGCAAGAATAGATAGCAGAACATTATTCCTGACAACATCTCCAAGAACCCCAAGCAAGATGATTCCAGAAATCACGCTGCTTGTAGAACATTTTGCAGGTAAAAAGTGGAATAAGGAAAGTCAACAAGCTTTTATGGACGTGCTGAAGATGGAGAACTTTTTTAATGGCAAAGGTGAAAATGATCCCGCATTCAGCGCCAGGGATAGAATAAATCGTGCGCCAAAGTCATTAGGTTTCGTAAAACTTTCTCCAAGCATACAGCTAACTCCTGCCGGTGAAAGGCTCATAACCTCCAAACGAAAAGACGAGGTTTTTCTACGACAAATGCTAAAATTCCAATTGCCATCTCCCTATCACAAGCCTTCAAACAAAGCAGCAAAGTTCTGTGTAAAACCATATTTGGAAATACTTCGTCTGATAAGGACAATGGGAACTCTTAAATTTGATGAACTACAGATGTTCGGGATGCAGCTTACCGACTGGCATGCTTTTGAGGATATCATACAGAGGATAGAGACATTCCGCAAAGAACAAGCAAAGAGCAAGGGCAATTACAGAAGATTCAAGGCTGAATATCTGAATCATGAATTGAAACATATTTACGAAGAGCGGATAAAGAAAGGTGAGACGCAGACGAGAGAAAGTGCGGATGCTTCCCTGAATAATTTCTTACGTACGCAGTCGAGCAATATGAGAGATTACGCTGATGCTTGTTTCAGATATCTAAGAGCGACGGGGCTTGTTAATGTTTCTCAGATTGGAAAATCGCTGTCTATTGTTCCCGAAAGAATTGAAGACGTGGATTTCCTGTTAGAAAAAACAGACCGAAACCCGCTTACATTTGAGGACGAAGAGGCCTATTGTGCTTATCTCGGAAACGCAAATACGCCGGAATTGCTGACCGATGACAAGAACAGTCTGCTTGAAAAGCTACATGCTGAATTTCCCGAACGAGCAATTTCGGAGTCATCTTCCACAAAAGAACTGAAAGATTTACTTAGCGAACTGCGAGACGAGCGGCGCGAAAACAGGATTAAAAACGAGGTGAAATCTATAAAGGAATACAAACTTTATGATGATATACAATCTGTTTTCGCTGATATTGCAGCCAAAAAGTTCTACGACAACCCCATCATGCTGGAATGGAACACATGGCGTGCCATGACAATGCTTGACGGCGGAGACATTAAGGCCAATCTTCATTTCGATGATTTCGGTAAACCTTTGTCAACGGCAGCAGGAAACATGGCTGACATTGTCTGTGATTATGGCGAATTCTTCGTTACCGTTGAGGTAACGATGGCTTCGGGACAAAAACAATTTGAAATGGAAGGCGAACCAGTGAGCAGACATCTCGGCAAGCTGAAAGTAGCAACTGGAAAACCATGTTATTGTTTGTTCGTTGCCCCTACCATCAACGACGCCAGCATCTCTTTCTTCTACATGCTCCATAAAACCAACATCGCAATGTATGGAGGAAAATCGACCATAGTGCCAATCCCACTTAACCTCTTTAGGAGATGGTTGAAGACTCCTATAAAGCAAGTTATAAACCTAAGCCCAGAAACGTAAAGGAATTTTTTGAAACATCTAATGTTTTGGTACAAGAAACTAATGATGAGAAGACATGGTATGAGAGCCTGTGTGAAAAAGCAATGGATTGGTTAAGGTAATAATTATTTTTTGGTATTTGAGAGGTCTTCTACAATAATCTTGATGTATGAGAAGCATTACACGCATCATTGACTATTCATCCAAAACACGCATAAACGCATAATGATAGAGAGCGCATGTTGCCTCCTATGCCAAAAAAGAGACGATGCGGCTCTTTCGTCTCTTCATTGGTTTTTTCGCATTCACGCTTTTCTAAAAGAAAGATGACTTTCTTTCTCCCCACTGTCGTGTTATTTGGAAAATTTATGTATATTTGCATGACACTCCAGTTACCGAGATCCACATTCATGTAAAAACCAAAATAATGAGAGAAAAAATAGACTGCTTCCTACCGTGCGACGACATCGCCGTGATGGAAAACACCCTTCATGACTTGCGACAGAGCAAGTGTGTACGACAAATTTATCTGATGGTTTCGGAACAGTTCACGCAGGAAAACGAAGTTCCTCAAGATTGTTCCCTGATTCGCATTAACCGTTTCACGTCATCCGAGACAATGAGGAAAATGGCTCAATTGGCTACTGCCGATTATATCCTGCTCAGCAGGAAGGCCACACCATTCACGCTGGGATTTCATGCCATGGACCGGTGGCTGCGCGTGGCGGTCGACGCTGATGCCACCTGCGTGTACAGCGACCATTACATCAGTGCGGACGGAAAGCGGCAGCCGCATCCCGTGATTGATTATCAGGAGGGGAGCATCCGAGATGATTTTGATTTCGGACAGCTGCTGTTGCTGAAGACAGAGACCTGCAAGGCATTCGCAGATCAAGCCGACAGGGACGATTACTTGTATGCCGGATTCTACGACCTGCGCCTCTTTCTCAGCACGCAAGGTACCATCTTCCACCTCGACGAAATGCTTTATACCGAGCAACAGGTAGACAACCGACTGAGCGGAGAAAAGCAGTTTGACTATGTGGACCCGAACAATCGGGAGGCACAAACGGAGATGGAAAGAGCAGTCACGGCACACCTGACCACCCTGGGTGCCAAGATAGACACCACGGCATATAACCGACCTGATTTTGAAGAGCAGGACTTCGAGTTTGAAGCTTCGGTAATTATCCCTGTTTTCAACCGCGAAAAGACAATTTCTGATGCTATCAAGTCGGCATTCGCACAACAAACGACATTTCCTTTCAACATAATAGTGGTAGACAACCATTCAACAGATGACACCACCCGCATCGTAGAGGAATTGACTCGCACTTATGAACGATTGATTCACCTCATCCCCGAGCGTACCGACCTGGGCATTGGCGGCTGCTGGAACATGGCCGTAAACGACGAACGCTGTGGACGGTTCGCCGTTCAGTTGGACAGCGACGACCTGTATTCGTCGCCACAAACACTGCAACGCTTAATAAACGCCTTCTATGAGCAAGGGGCCGCCATGATGATAGGCAGCTACCGCCTGTGCGACTTCAATCTGCAAACAATACCACCAGGCCTTATCAGTCACAGCGAATGGACAGATGAGAATGGCCCAAACAATGCTCTTCGCATCAATGGGCTTGGAGCTCCCAGAGCCTTTTTCACACCTTTGTTACGACAGATACAGGTACCCAACACCAGCTATGGCGAAGACTATGCGCTGGGACTGCTCTTCTCACGCAAATACAAGATTGGGCGTATCTTCGAAGAGTTGTATCTCTGTCGGCGATGGAATGGCAACAGCGACCATGATTTGAGCGTGGAGAAACAGAACCGGAACAACCAATACAAAGACCGACTGCGCACATTGGAGATTCAGGCACGACGCCAAATGGTGAGCGGAAAGAGTGAAAGCATAGTAGAGAGCCAGTTGCATCGGTTCACAAACCGCCAACTGGAGGTTTGGGAAAGCACCCATCAGCGGTTCAGAGAACTCAAACAAGTGGAGACTCGACAGCTGCTTTTGGGCGACAACAGCTTCACCATTCAGTTCAATCCTGCGCGAATGGTGTCAACGGGTGCCAAGATTGACCACAAATCGTTGGCCGCCCGCCCTTGTTTCCTCTGCGAGAAAAACCGACCGGAAGAGCAGATGACGAAGACGATTGACCAGGATTTTGGATTGCTCATCAATCCTTTCCCCATCTTGCCGGAACATTACACCATCCCGCTTCGGAGACATGAACCCCAACAAATAGCCCCGCATTATGCGAAAATATACAAGCTACTGGATTACTTTCCCGAGCTGATGGTGTTCTACAACGGTCCCCGATGTGGCGCATCGGCTCCCGATCATGCCCATTTCCAAGGCGGCAGCAGCGGCGTCCTGCCTCTTCAGCAGGCATGGCAAAGGCTTTCACACTCCTTAGAGCCTGTGATATCGCTGAGTGAAGACGACCAGCTGGCAGTGGTCAAGGCATATCCGTGCCACGCCTTCGCCATCAAGTGCCGCTCAGCCAAGGCAGGTGAAAAGCTCTTCCGCGAACTGTATCGGGCCCTTCCCCTGCACGAAGGTGACACGGAACCCATGATGAACATCGTGGCTTGGCGGCAGGATGAAGACTACATTTCGGTAGTATTCCCCAGAAAGAAGCACCGTCCCGACTGCTACTTCGCCGAGGGGGCAGACCAAATGCTCATCAGTCCCGGTGCCTTAGACATGGCCGGACTGATCATCACGCCTAGGAAAGAAGACTTTGAACGGCTCACGGCCGGACAACTCGAACACATTCTGTGCGAGATGAGCATCTCCCAGCAGGACATGCAACAGGTGTTAGACCGCCTGGCGAAAGCCTCAAGCGCAAAACAGCCCACCTTCGCAACCATTGAGAATCATCAAGAACCCAGCGTGTCGGTAGGAATTGTCAGCGCAGAAGAGATACGTTTCACGCTCAACAAGCCCTATTTGGCCAAAGGTGAGGTGGTATCGGGCGAACAAACGGTGCGCTTCCACGAAGGCGGTATTGGTTGGAACGGCAACACCTACCGTGAGTTGACCTTCACGCCCCATCAAGCTGACGCATCGTTCACGCTCGATGACGTGACCATCGGCATCAACTTCCACTGGGAACGCAAAGAGTCGCAGACCTTCCCAGGCGTGTTGCGCCTCATCGTGGACAGCGAAAAGATATGCGCCATCAACGAGCTGCCGGTAGAAACCTATCTCGAGAGTGTCATCTCCAGCGAGATGAGCGCCACGGCCTCGCTTGAACTACTGAAGGCACATGCCGTTATCTCACGCAGCTGGCTGCTGGCTCAGATGGAGAAACGCCGCAACCTGAAGGAGTCAGCGAACAGCTTCTTCTCGTTCATTCGGAAAGACGACGAGTTGATTAAGTGGTACGACCGAGAAGATCACACGCTCTTCGACGTGTGCGCAGACGACCATTGTCAGCGATATCAGGGCATCACAAAGGAAACAAGTCCCAACGTGGCCACTGCCATTCGTCGCACACGAGGACAGATTCTGATGTCGGAAGGCGAGATATGCGATGCCCGCTTTAGCAAATGTTGTGGCGGCATCAGCGAAGAATACGAATATTGCTGGGAAGATGAGCATAAACCTTATCTGGAAGCCATACGCGACAACCGTCAACAACTGGAAGGTAAAGCCGAGCCTCTCCTCGACCTGACGGTGGAGAAGAATGCCGAAGAATGGATACGCTCGGCACCCGAAGCCTTCTGCAACACCACTGACAAAAAGATTCTCTCGCAGGTATTGAACGACTATGACCAAGAGACAGCCGACTTCTATCGATGGAAAGTGAGCTACACCCAAACGGAGCTGAAAGCGCTCATTGAGCAGAAGACGAACATGACTTTTGGCGATATCCTGGACTTGGTGCCGCTGAAGCGAGGCAAGAGCGGGCGCATATCCCGCCTAAAAATCGTTGGCAGCGAACTGACCTTCACCATAGGCAAGGAATTGGAGATAAGAAGAACACTGTCAGAATCGCACTTGTATAGTTCGGCCTTCGTGGTTGACAAGGAGGATGTGGTTGATGGCGTTCCCCAAAGGTTTGTCCTCACCGGAGCCGGATGGGGTCACGGCGTTGGACTTTGTCAGATTGGCGCCGCCGTAATGGGTGAAGATGGATATGGCTACGATCAAATCTTGACTCACTATTACCACCACGCCACCATCGAGAAACTGTACGAATGACAGGGAGTAGACGGGAGTGAATGGAAGTAAGCCGGAGTTAATAGGAGTTAGTAGGAGTTAATTGGGGTTAGCAGACAAATGCCTGTTTGGTAGGGAAACATTCCTAAGTGGCCGCTACACCAAACTATATAATATAAGTTAACGCCCGATAACCCCAGTAAACTCCCACTAACTTCCCTTAACTCCCAATAACTACTACCAGATACAAATAGTTCCAATCAACTCGAGATGAAAATAATCAGTCATCACCTATTCAACTCTCCCTTGGACCTCAACCACGAAGTCAAGGTTCCCTGGAAGTGGATGCCAACGTTGTACCTCTTCAAGGGGCTCACGTTTGTGATGCTGTTCTATTTTTCACTCGTGATTTTCAAACGAATGGGAGTCGACAACGGAGCGGCAACTTTCTTTATTGCCTGGTTGATGTTGCCCGTCGCCATGCGTCCCGTGCTATCTATCTTCGTGCAGACGGGCCACCGCAACCGCCAATGGATACTGCTTTCTGAAGCGCTAATCATCCTCTCCATGGCTGGCATGGCGTATACTCTGAATGGCACTTGGTGGTTGGAAGGCAGCCTCATGTGTCTCGGGGTGATGGCCATTGCGCACGTTTTTCACGACATTGCCATCGACAAATTCAGTCTGCAGGCCATCAAGCACCATCGCACCTCGTCCCTTCAACTCTTCAAGCTGACGTTCTACCTACCGTCCATGTTGGTGGTGTTGGGCATCATCGTAATGATAGGCGGCAACCTCGAGGTGATAACTCGGAACATACGCAGTTCATGGAGCACGGCATGTTACTGCCTCAGCGGTTTGCTTGTCGTCGTTCTGCTGTGGCACATCTTCATGATACCGCAGTCGGGTGCCGATGACAGAGAGCGAAAGATACGAGTGTCTGACATGTTCTACGCCTGCCTCAACACCAGTGCCGACCTCATCCGAACCCCGAGTTCGTGGCCAGGCATTCTCTTCCTGAGCATGTTTCTGTTGCCCTGTACGTTGCTCACGCCCGTTTCCATCCAGTTCATGCTCGACTTAGGAAGTAGCGGCGGACTGGCACTGTCGCCGCAAGAGTTTGGCTATGTACAAGGAACGGTTAGTGTCTTCGGACTCATCATCGGTGGCATGCTGGGCATCTGGCTTCTTCGGAAGGTTGGATTCAGCAATGCACTCCCCCTCATGGCGTTTGCCACATGCATCCCCCCACTCTTCTACATTTATCTCAGCTATGCCCTACCCGCGAACATTGGTTGGATAGCGTGCTGCGCATTCATCACTCAAATGGCCTGTGGATTCGGCTCATGCGCCTATATGCATTACCTTGTTTATTACAGTGAGGTAAAACGAGTGTCCACCTATGCCCTGTGCATGTCACTGGTCACGGTGTCTACCATGATTCCCATGATGCTGTCCGGCTCGCTACAGCAAGCCCTTGGCTATCGTAGTTTTTTCATTCTCACCACCCTTTTGGGCATCTGTACCCTCATCACATCGGCCTTGGTGATGGTGGACAAGGAACTGACGGAGGAGGAAAACAAGCCAACTGAAAAGAAAACCATTCGACAATGAGTAGCCGTTACGTTTTCGATACACAAAAATATTTTGAGGTTATTCATTTTTGTCGTAACTTAGCACCTGATAATAACACCCAACGATATAACTAACTCACATTAAACTACCTACCATGAGGAAAACGATGAAGATGCTGGCAACCGCCTTGTTGCTATCTGCCATCTGCTTGTCAGCATGCGAAAAGCCGTCACTAGCAGAGGAGACAGACACCGAAGAACAAGAAACAAAAGACTTATTTCACCTTTCTTTCCATGTCGCCCAATTCGAACACATTCCTTTCAACCAAGCCGTTGACATGTCGCGCGCCACCGATGTCAAGCAAGTTTGCACGCGTATCAGTTTGGCCCTGTTCAAGGATGGAGTGAAAGTAAAAAGCATTCACCAAGATACGAAGGACACCCACTTCGGCCAGATTGATGTCACACTGCCAGCAGGAACTTACCAAGTGGTCGCTATTGCCCACAGTGGCAGCGGGTCGGGCACCATCACATCGCCCGAAGAGATTTCATTTCCCAAGAACAAGATGACCGACACCTTTTATTATTGTCAAGAGGTGACGGTTGGAGGCAATGCGTCTTACCAACTCGAAATGAAGCGTGCCGTAGCCATGTTCAGACTGGTAACCACCGATGCCATACCAACAGCGGTCAAAACCATGAAGTTCTATTATACGGGCGGCAGCTCAACATTCAACGCGATGACAGGCGTTGGTGCGAAAAACTCTCGCCAGACCGAAGAACGCACCGTGACAGATGCACAGCATACTGGGCCAGGACAGTTTGACGTGTACACCTTTCCGCACACTCCCTCGGATGTGTTGAAGATCACGGTATTTGCATTAAACGCATCTGGCGATGTCATTACCGAGCACACTTTCGAAGAGGTTCCTGTCAAAGTAAATGAGATTACGCAATACAAAGGTTCGTTCTTTCAAAGTACCACACCAGCAGATGCCAATGTCTTTTCCTTTTCTGTCCAAGACGAATGGACGAAAAAAGAATACACTTATTAATGGGTACCCTACAAGAATGATATTTTTATAGTTCAACCAGACTGATTTTTGGAAAGATTTTTCTACCTTTGGCCCAGCTTTCCAAAAAGAGGATACTATGTCGTCTATTCGAAATTTCAAAGACATGGCCAGTCAGCTGGCCCAAAAAGGAGTACGAAAAAGAACAGCGGTTATATGCGCAACCGACGAATCAACACAGCAGTCGATCGCCATGGCCATCCAGCAAGGATGGATGGAAGCAGTCATGATTGGCTGCACCGACCAGGTTAAACAAAGCCAACCCTTGATGGCATGCTCGCAACATCTATCGTTTATAGAAGCTGAGAATGATCAAGAAGCAGCCGAAAAGGCCGTAGCAATGGTCAAGGAAGGCACGGTAGACCTCATTATGAAAGGCCTCATCAGCACGGATGTTGTCATCCGAGCCATCCTCGACAAAGAGAAAGGCATCTTACCCGCAGGAAACGTGCTCACCCATGTAACCGCCGCATCCATTCCCGACTATCACAAACTGCTGTTCTTCACCGATGCTGCGGTGATACCCTACCCTACACAAGAACAGCGTTACATGCAAATCAAGTATATTACGCAGCTCTGTCGCCAGTTTGGCATCAGCCAACCCAAGGTGGCCCTGATACACTGCTCAGAGAAGGTCAACGCCAAACATTTTCCATTCACTGCCGGTTACGCCAGTTTGATAGAGCAAGCGAAAGCCGGAGACTTCGGACCTTGCATCGTAGACGGCCCACTCGATTTGAAGGTGGCCTGCAACTTGCACAGCATGCAGGTCAAACGCATCGACTCACCCATACAGGGATCGGCCGACGCATTGGTATTCCCAGACATTGAAGCCGGCAACTTGTTCTACAAAACCATTACACTGTTTGCCCATGGCGAAACGGCTTGCATGCTGCAAGGCACCCAATGCCCCGTCGTCCTCCCGTCAAGAGGCGATGATGTCATCTCCAAATTCAACAGTCTGGCGGTGGCCTGCCTCCATTGTTAGTGCGCCGTTGCACCTGATTTCTACTGAAATAATCAATTTATGTTCCACATATTAAGCATCAACCCCGGCTCTACATCCACCAAGATAGCCGTTTTTGAAGATGAACAGATGCTGTTCACCCGTAACATCAAACACTCTGTTGCCGAATTAAGCCAGTTTGACCAGCCCATGGATCAGCTGGAATACCGTCGGCAACTGGTTATAGACACCCTCAAGCAGATGGAGGTACCGTTCAATTTCAACGCCGTCATCGGTCGCGGTGGCTTGGCCAAACCTGTGGAGAGTGGGGTCTATGAGGTAAACGAACGCATGCTCGAGCTGACACGCAACGCCTTACACCAGCATGCGTGCGACTTAGGTTGCCTCATCGCTTACGACATTGCGAAGGACATTCCCGGCTGTCTGCCCTTGATTGCCGACCCCGGCGTGGTGGACGAGCTGTCGCCTTTGGCCAAAATCAGCGGCTCTCCCCTCTTACCGCGCTATTGTATCTGGCACGCACTAAACCAGAAAGCCATCGCCCGACGATACGCACGAGACATCGGTAAACGCTATGAAGACCTCAATCTCATCATCTGTCACCTGGGGGGCGGCATCTCCATTGCAGCCCACGAACATGGCCGAGCCATCGATGCCAACAACGCCTTGGGGGGCGAGGGACCTTTCTCTCCCGAGCGAGCCGGATCACTACCGGTGGCCGACCTGATACGCTTGTGCTTTAGCGGCAAGTACACCATGGAGCAACTCCTTAAGAACGTCACGACAGAAACGGGACTCAGGGCGCATCTAGGCACCAACGACGTGAAAGAAATTCTACAGCGCATCGACCAGGGTGACAAGCATGCGCAGCTCATCCTCGACGCCATGCTGTTCCACACAGCCAAAGCCATTGCCTCAGAGGCAGCCGTGCTGTACGGTAAAGTAGATGCCATCCTGCTAACCGGAGGCATCGCTTATTCCGACTATGTGGTGAACAAACTGAAAGAGCGCATAGACTTTCTGGCACCCGTCATCACCTATCCCGGCGAAGACGAGATGCAGGCCATGAGCAACAACGCCCTTGCCGTGCTGCGGGGAGAGTTGAAAACGAAAGAATACCACTAAGTCGACAGCACACGAACGTTGTAAAGCGGCAATGTTTTTATCAGGAGATTGTGTCAACAGCGAATATAACCGACGATCTCCAAAAACGCATTTGACTCTTTTGGGGTTTCAAGGAAAGAGTTTTAGCCTAGAGGGTAGGGTGTTCAAAATCTGTATATACATCTGATGCAAAAAATGCAAGAATTC
>ERZ1673752.2724-NODE-2724-length-18762-cov-10.604052_pt1 | contig 18762 bp, 14 predicted proteins | sample MGYA00580195_ERZ1673752 | MGnify/ENA primary metagenome ERZ1673752 (study PRJEB41218, sample SAMN15661744) | gut metagenome | host: Homo sapiens | place: Canada: London | collected 2015-08-20/2019-03-30 | study: EMG produced TPA metagenomics assembly of...
AACATTCTGTGCGGATGGCACGCAGCGCCCAGGAGGCAGGGGCAGACGGGATTTTACTGGTTAGCCCCTACTATTCGCGTCCTTCCCAAGAAGGGCTCTATCAACATTTTGCGAAAGTTGCCTCCCAGGTAGACCTGCCGATAACCCTTTACGATATTCCCGGGCGCACCGGGGTAGCTATTAGTGATGAACTGCTGCAACGCCTGGCAGAAATCGAAAACGTGGTGGCGGTAAAAGACGCCACCGGCAAAGTAGAAGTGGGCGCTCGACGCATCGATGAAACCGGTCTAGCCTTTTACTCTGGCGATGATGGTCTCAACTATTCCTGGCTCACCCACGGCGCAGTGGGGGTAATCAGCGTAGTCGCCCACGTAGCCGCCCCCAGCTACCAAAAGATGGTGCAGCTTACAGAAAACGGTGACTACCAGGGAGCCCTACAGCTTTCCCTAGAACTAGAACCCCTGGTGAAAGCGTTAATGGGAGGGGGACAGGGCGCCGTAATGGCCAAGCACGCCCTCGCCCTGCAAAAAGTTATCCCCTCCGACACCCTGCGCCTGCCGCTAGCTCCAGCCAGCGAAGAGGAAATCACGCAGCTGTGCGAGGCGTTGGAACGTTTCGGTCTGCTATAGAGTTTTCCGGACGCCTTCCTCCCGGTTTTTAGCACCAAGAGCTTCGGTCGAGCCTGTGCTTAGGGGTTACCCCCAGCTACTGGTCACCAAAGGACTATTCCAGTCCTAGTGCGCGCGCAAGTTTGCTATAGGGACGCAAAGCCGGAACAATTGGAAAAGTGAATCCGCTTTATCCTGAACTTTCTTTACCGCCAAAGCTAAAAGCTGGCACCATCCGCGTAGTTCCCCTGGGAGGTCTGGGGGAAGTGGGGCGGAATATGACCGTAATCGAGCTGAACGGCAAAATCCTGATTGTCGATTGCGGAGTGCTTTTCCCCGAGGAAATCCAGCCCGGCGTGGATTTAATCCTGCCGGACTTTTCCTACCTGCATGGACGCATGGATGACGTTGTGGCGTTGGTGCTTACTCACGGGCATGAAGACCACATCGGGGCGGTTCCCTATCTGCTGCGTCTGCGCGAAGACATCCCCATTTATGGCTCTCAGCTGACCTTAGATTTCTTGCGCCCCAAGCTGGAAGAACATCGCTTGTCCGCGGCGCATCTGCATCAGGTAAGCGAGGGCGAGCGCATTGAGCTAGATAATTTTGCTTGCGATTTCTTGGCGGTCACCCACTCGATTCCCGATGCCCTGGCAGTAATGATCCGCACTAAAGCTGGAAACCTGCTGGTCACCGGGGATTATAAAATGGATCAGCTGCCACTAGATAAAAGAATCACCGACCTGCGTGGTTTTGCCCGTATGGGGGAAGAAGGCGTTGACTTGTTCCTCGTGGACTCCACCAATGCGGAAGTTCCCGGGTTTATCGCTCCGGAACGTAAAATCGGTCCGGTAATCCGCCAGGTACTGGCCGAATCCAGTGGGCAAGTAATTGTAGCCTCCTTTGCCTCCCATGTGCACCGGGTGCAACAGGTACTGGATGCTGCCCGCGCAGTGGGACGTAAAGTCTGCCTGTCCGGGCGGTCTATGGAACGCAATATGAATATCGCGGCTCAAGCCGGATACCTGGATCTGGATCCGGAAGTAGTGGTGCGTGCCGATGAATTGAAACAGCTGCCCCCCAAGAAGCGGGTGTGGATGGTAACCGGTTCCCAAGGCGAGCCCATGGCGGCGCTTTCCCGGATAGCCCAGGGGCAGCACCGCCTAGTGACCCTAGAACCAGAAGATACCGTGCTGCTGGCCTCCTCCCTGATTCCCGGGAATGAAAACTCGGTTTACCGGGTAATCAACGCCCTGATGCGTCAAGGCGCAAACGTAGTACATAAAGGTAATCGCGCAGTACACGTTTCCGGGCATGCCGCCGAAGGGGAACTGCTTTATACCTACAACATTGTGCAACCCAAGAACGTGATGCCGATTCACGGCGAAATCCGGCACCTAATCGCGAACGGAAAAATCGCCCAGGCTACCGGGGTGCCAGAAGAAAACGTGGCTTTGGCCGAGGACGGGGTAGTAGTCGACCTCAAAGATGGACAAGCGCGGGTAGTGGGGCAAGTTGATTGCGAATACGTATATGTTGACGGCGGATCCATCGGGGAAATTGATGAAGACCAGCTAAAAGACCGGATGACCTTGGGTGAAGAAGGCTTTGTATCGGTATTTGCGGCGGTAGATGTGCCTACCAAGATTATTGCGGCCGGTCCCCATATAACTGCCCGGGGAATGGCCGAGGATGAGGGGGTGTTTAGGGAAGTACTCCCGGACGTTACCGAGGCACTGCAAAAAGCCCTAAATCAAGGAGACAGCGATCCCTATCGTCTGCAACAGGCGATGCGCCGCGCCCTGGGGCGCTGGGTAGCACGCCGTCTGCGCCGCCGTCCCATGATTGTCCCGGTGGTAGTGGAGATTTAGATGGGGATTACTGAAAAAGACCGGGAAGTATATTCTTGGCGCCAACGTCTACCCGGTTGGGCAGGTTGGGTCTACACCTTTGCCGCGGTTTTCTGTTTGTTAATGATTCCGCTACGCTACACCACTGGCCACGGTATAAGTCGCTTTACCTTCCTGGTTCTTACCACTTTGGGAGTGCCTTCAACCGCCACCTTGGGGACGGCGGTGCTACTAGCATTCTTGGCGTTGCTGTGTTTTTCCCGCAAACGTATCGGGGTAATAATCCTAATAGCGCTGCAAACCCTGCACGCCCTACTAACCCTAATAGGTTTACTTTTCGACCTGGATACCCCGCTGACCAGCTCGCTGACCCCGCTGTTTTTAGGTTTGCGTCTGGGGGTAGCGATTGTATTAATTGGCGTTCTAGCTGCCTCCGCTTCCAGCTTCTGGGGAAAAATAAATGCCCGTTCCGCTTCGAAAGCGATTTTGATTCTAATCAGCGGACAAATCCTAGTCTTTGGAATCGGTTTTGGTTTAGCACGCCTAATTGCCCCTAAAAGCTGGGTAAATAGCCCGCTGGCGCTATGGGTGTATGGGCGCATGTCGGGTTTGCCGCTACATCGCGGCGTGACTATCCGCTTCGCCTTTGCCCATCAGCCAGGTTTTCGCGTCCTCGGCTTCTTCATCATGATGCTCTCTGGTCTGGTGATGCTGGTTGCGGCTAATCGTTTTATCCTGGGGCAACGGGTAAAAGCCCGCACCCGCAGTGAAGATTTAGCCCTTCGCGCCCTGCTACTTAAATGGGGTAAAGACGATTCTTTAAGTTACTACGCCACCCGCGATAACCGGGCGGTAATATTCAGTGCGGACGGTAAAGCCGCGGTTTCCTACGGGGTGGCGCTGGGGGTGGCCTTAGCTGCCGGGGATCCTATTGGGGATCCTTCCGAATGGGATAACGCGGTTAAACGTTGGAAAGCCTACTGTTATCGCCAAGGTTGGGTACCGGCGGTAATCTCTGTCAGCGCCCAAGGAGCGCGAGTCTATCGCCGCCAAGGGCTAATGGTTCGCAAAATGGGGGATGAAGCCATCATTAGCCCCGATCGTTTTGAGCGAAACTCCAGCGCCGGGCGCGCCCTGGCCGGCGCGCAACGAAGAGTGGCGCGTGCGGGGGTAGAAATCGAGATTCGTCGGCAAAAAGAGCTTTCCCCCGCCGAATTGCGTGAAGTCGCCATGAGTGCGGAGCTGTTCCGCCGGGGTAATGAGCGTGGTTTCTCGATGAGCCTAGATCGAATGTTTGCCCCGCAAGAAGGCGAACAACTAATCGTGACTGCCCGCGGTAAAGATGGACATTTGCAATGCCTGCTTACCTTTGTTCCCTGGGGGCAGCGCGCAGTATCCCTAAACTTGATGCGCCGGGCAGAAAATGCGGTTAACGGGGTAGTTGAAGCGATGGTGTTAGCCCTGTTGCAACAGGGTTCGGAAACCGGGATAGAGCGTTTCTCTTTGAACTTTGCGATGTTTAGAGAAATTTTTGTGGAGGGCGAGGCGGTAGACGCTACCTTTAACGATCGCGTCAAGCGGGCTCTTTTTGTGAAAGCCTCCCGTTTTTGGCAACTGGAATCCCTCTATGAATCCAATGCCCGCTACAACCCCAAATGGTTGCCGCGCTACTTTTGTTTCCCCTCCGATCCCTTAGTACCTTTATCGCTGATAGCTGCAGGTATGTTAGAGGGATTCGTGCCGGCTCCCGCTGCCGCTGTGCAGGGCGAACCCTTTGATTGGGAAGTAGATAGTGAGTATCTTTCCGAGTTAGAAGCGATGCGCAACGAATACACCGCCGCTCAGTTACAGGTAAAACTGAGTGAGCAGCAGCGTTCCCGGCGCGCGAAAGCCGAAAAACTTAGCGCAGCGGGAATAGAAGCGTTCCCGGCAGGTTTCGACTTAGGGATTCCTTTAGCACAGGCAAAAACCCAGGTAGAAACGAGCCAAGGCGGGGAAGATGCCAAAGAGATCCGCACTCTTGGCAGGATTGTGGCGCGGCGAAATCACGGAGGCGTGGTTTTTTGGGATTTACACTCCCAAGGCTGCTACCTGCAGGTGGTGCTAGAAAGACGAAACCTGACCCCGGAGCAGTTCGCTCATTTGCGCCTGCTGGACCTAGGAGATTTGCTGGTAGTCAGCGGCAACTGTGGGGCTTCCCGCAACGGTACCCCCTCGCTGATAGCGACAAGCTGGACGCTAGCCGCCAAAGCGCTGCGCCCCATGCCGCATCCCGCTGCCCGCCTGGACAGTGCTACTCGCACCCGCGAACGCACTATGACTTTACTAAACGATGCTACGGCGCTGCGCCGCCTCCAGGCGCGTTCACGGGCGTTAAGCGCGGTACGTAAAGAACTAATCGACCGGGGCTTCCTCGAGGTAGAAACCCCCATGTTGCAGGCAGTCCAAGGCGGAGCCAATGCCCGCCCCTTCGTTACCCACTCCAATGCCTACCAGGTAAATATGTTCTTGCGGATTGCCCCGGAACTGTATCTAAAACGCCTGGCAGTAGCGGGTATGGGCGCAATTTTTGAGATGGGTCGCTCCTTTAGGAACGAAGGCGCGGATGCTACTCACAACCCCGAGTTCACCTCCCTGGAGGTCTATAAAGCTGGCTCTGACTATCGAGAAATGATGACCCTAACCCGCGAGCTTTACCAGGCAGCCGCGCGGGCGATTCACGGTAAAGAAATCGCACTGCGCCCGGTAAATTCGCAAAAAACCGCAGAAGGCAGCAGCGATACCGAATTCGAGGAAGTGGATATTTCCGGCGATTGGCGGGTGATCTCGGTTTTCGAGGCAGTGTCCCAGGCAGTGGGCACCTCAGTTACTCCCGACACCAACGAGGAAAACCTGCGGGCATTATGCGCCCAGCACCACCTCACCCCGCCTCCCGGCGCTACCTGCGGGACTTTGATTGGCAGTCTCTATGACGAGTTAGTGGAGGCACGCACGGTAGAGCCCACTTTTTACTGCGACTTTCCGGTAGATTCTTCTCCACTTACCCGCCGGCACCGCAAAGATCCGCGCCTGGCGGAACGTTGGGATTTGGTGGCTTTCGGCATGGAGCTAGGAACCGCCTACAGTGAACTCACTGATCCACGTGACCAGAGGGAACGCTTTACTCAGCAGTCGCTCGCGGCAGCAGCGGGCGACCCGGAAGCCATGAGCCTGGATGAAGACTTCTTGAACTGTCTGGAACTGGGAATGGCACCCCTGGGGGGATTGGGGTTAGGAATGGATCGGATGGCAATGATGCTGATGGGATGCGATATCCGCCAGGTACTGGCATTCCCGTTCGTCAAACCACGGAATTAACGGATGAATTAGGCAGGAAAAGATGACAGCAGAAAACAACAAGTTGGTTTCGGTAGCAGCGGTGGTGTTAACCCTGCCCCTGAAAATGCCGCAGCTGCCCGAGCGGGGGACTACCGTCCTCGGCAGCGCGCAGCGTCCCGGAGTAGGAGAGGCCGCCGAAGTGATGCTGGCGGCTGCCCGTCAGGGAATATCTGTAGTTAATATGTCTTGTCTGGGTACCGGTCCCAATTCCACCCAGGCCAGGCAGGTGCTCAGAGAAGCAAAAATCAAGACTGAAACGGTGGAAGTAGTCGGCGATATCGGGATGAAAATCCAGATGATTGAGACCGGAGGCTACTATGCATCAGTGCTAACTACCGGGGTGGAAGTAGATATTTCCAGTCGGGAACTGGACAAAGTTCCTATGCAACCTGGGGACGTAGTTTATATTTCAGCGGGGGATCTCACCCACGCTTCCTATCGCACGGCGCTGGCCAATTGGTTGCCCACTTTGCCGGAGCAGGTAAAGGTGGTGATGGCAGCAACCCCGCAAATCTCCCAAATCGATCCGCAATACGTGTCAGAAGTTTTACCTTATGTGAATGTGCTGACTTGTAATGAACATGAGGCTCGTTTCTTGCCGGGGTCTGTTGGTCACCTTAGCAGCGGATATGTGGCGGCAAAACTGCCCGCAGCTGCCTGGGTAGTAGAAAGAATCGGATCCTACGGAGCAAAATTGATAGATGCCCAGCGGGAAACCATGATTCCTTCGATCAGTGTGAAAGTCGCGGATACCTTAGGGGTGGGAGCAGCCCATACCGGGGTGTTGTTAGCGGAATTGGTTAAAGGTCGAGAGCCCTCCCAGGCGCTTGCTAGAGCCAATGTTGCCGGGGCGTTGGCAGCCGGGAAAGCTGGAAACGACACCTGCCCGGGTATCGAGGAAATTGAGCAGCGTCTTAGCGAAGTCAAGATATATCGTTAAGCGGATAATAATAGAAAGCTAAACTGCGTTGAACAGCTATTTTAGGTGGTTACGGCGTGGCTGTCTGCCGCTTTTAAGCCTGGAAAGGTAAAGTGCCAGTGTTATGGTAGCGAGAAAAAACAGCAAGAAACAGAACTCCGACGCTCCGCTGACTGATAGTTCGCGCGTGCGCGATGGGGTAGCTTTCTTACTTATCGCCCTGGCCACGATGTCGGCTTTAACCGAATGGTTCTCTATGGACGCCCTCGCTACTCGAGTGTTGCATCATCTAGCTGCCGGTTTGCTGGGCATCTATAGTGTTATCGCCCCGTTAATCTTGGTGGGGGCGGCAATTAGTCTGTTCCGTAACCGGGATCCGGAGAACTCTCAGCTACATATATTGTTGGGGGCAATCGGGATAGGAGCCGCCCTAACCGGAATTACCCATGTAGCCTGCTCCAGCCCGGCTATCAGCGATTTTATGGCAATTGAAAAATCGGGCGGTATCTTGGGATGGCTATTTGGGCATCCGCTGCAGATTCTAGTTTCCCCGGTGGGAGCGGTAATCCTGCTGGTATTACTGGGAATCTATTCTTTACTAATCGCCACTAACACTTCTTTGGCCAGCGCTTTCGCGGCGTTGCGCGCCCTGGTTAAGCGAATTAAAGACAAAATTTCTCACGGGGAAGAAGAATACGCTGGCGAAGAAGATGCCCCGGGGAGTGGCAATCACGACCAGGGGGAGGAGGCACCTCCCACCCGGCGGCTCAAGCGTTGGGAACGGATGGCGGCTGCCACCGAAAATCAAAATCAAGAGGATGCCGAGCCTGCTACCAGCGTGTTAACCCCGGAAGATACCTCCTCGGAACCGAAAACACCTGTGCGCACCAGCCGTTTGAAACTACCGGCGGATGCGGAAGAAACCAAGGTTTTAACCTCGGAAAAAACCGCAGATAAAGCTGCGGATGCTAAAGAGCAATCCAGTGAGCAAACCGAACTGTTACTGCCAGGGGCCGGCAACACCGGGATGAAACTAGCCGATGGACAAACGTACGAGCTTCCCGGAGAAGAACTGCTGGTCAAAGGGAAGCCCCACAAGGTACGTTCGCAGGCTAATGACCGGGTAGTAGCCGCCTTGGAGGAAGTGTTCACCGAATTTGGGGTGGACGTGGCAGTTACCGGGTTTTCTCGCGGACCTACGGTTACCCGCTATGAGCTGGAACTGGGACCAGGGGTTAAGGTAGAGAAAATTACTAACCTGAAAAACAATATCGCTTATGCGGTAGCCAGTGCGGATGTGCGGATATTGTCTCCGATTCCCGGTAAGAGCGCCATCGGAATCGAAATCCCCAATACTGACCGCGAAATTGTGGCTCTGGGCGATGTGTTGCGCTCGGCGGCGGCACACCACTCCACCCATCCGCTGATGGTAGGGGTAGGTAAAGATGTCGAAGGCGGATACGTGGTCACCAACCTGGCGAAGACCCCGCACCTGTTAGTGGCGGGAGCTACCGGTTCGGGTAAATCATCCTTCGTAAACGCCATGATTACCTCGCTGTTGATGCGAGCCACCCCGGAGCAGGTGCGGTTGATTTTAGTTGACCCCAAGCGGGTGGAACTCACCATTTACCAGGGGATTCCCCACCTGATTACCCCGATTATTACCGACCCCAAGAAAGCGGCAGAAGCCCTGGAATGGGCGGTCAAAGAAATGGATCACCGCTACAACGATATGGCCAATTTTGGGCATAAACATATTGATTCTTTCAACCAGGCGGTGCGGGAAGGCTCGGTGGTACCCCCTCCGGGATCTGAACGGGAAATCACCCCCTATCCCTATCTGTTAATCGTGGTAGACGAGTTAGCCGATATGATGATGGTGGCTCCCCGCGATGTCGAGGCTTCTATTCAGCGGATTACCCAGTTGGGGAGGGCAGCCGGAATTCACTTGGTGGTGGCGACCCAGCGACCTTCAGTGGATGTAGTTACCGGCATTATTAAAGCTAATATTCCTTCCCGGCTGGCTTTTGCTACCTCCTCAATCACGGATTCGCGCACTATTTTGGATCAGGGGGGCGCCGAAGCCTTAATCGGTCAGGGCGATTCCCTCTACCTGCCCGCCGGAACCGCAAAGCCCATGCGGATTCAAGGCGCCTGGGTGGGCGAGGACGAGATTCAACGGGTAGTAGACGCGGTTAAAGCGCAGGCCAGTCCAGAATACCGCGAGGATGTAATCGTCAAGGAAGAGGATAAACCAAAAGTTGCTGAAGATATCGGTGACGACTTGGATGATCTGCTAGAGGCGGCGCAACTGGTGATAAATACCCAGTTAGGCTCTACTTCCATGTTGCAACGTAAATTGCGGGTGGGGTTTGCTCGTGCCGGAAGATTGATGGATTTGTTGGAGTCTCGGGAAATCGTAGGACCTTCTCAGGGTTCTAAAGCCCGGGAAGTGTTGGTTTCTCCCGAGCAGTTGCCCGAGGTATTAGCTATGTTACGCGGGGAAAAACCCCCGACCCCGGAAGTAGATTCCTCCCCGGCAGAGTTAGCAGGGGGCGAGGAAGAGCCCACCTTAGAGGAAGTGGAAGCAGCCAGCGACGAGGACGCGTGGGAGCTTACCGGACGCTAAGCACCTATAACGCGCCTTTAGAGCGAAAAAATCTATTAGGGTAGTAGATGATGGAAAGCAAAGAGAAGCCCGCTGCTTTTTCGGAAAAGTGGCGGAAAATTATCCCAAACCTGCTGACAGTGGTGCGGATTATCCTGGTGCCGGTGTTTATTGCCCTGATGATAGTCCAATTTATGCAGGGGACAGTAACTTTACTGATTATTGCGCTGGTGGTGTTCTGCCTGGCTGCTTATACCGATCATTTAGACGGCAAATTGGCGCGCCGTTGGCAGGTAGTCAGTGATTTTGGGAAACTGGTTGACCCGATTGCCGATAAAGCCCTGATGATTTCGGCTTTTGTTTTACTTTCTTTATTCCAGAACCTGTGGTGGTGGTTTACCGCCGTAGTGATTATTCGGGAGGTCGCGGTTACCCTCTTGCGGATGTATTTGCTGCGTTCTGGGGTAGTATTACCGGCTTCTAAGGGTGGGAAAATCAAAACCAGCCTGCAGATTCTAATGGTGTTCTTGTGGATGCTGGCCGGGATTTGCTACCCCTTCAACACCCAGGTGGGTGTGGTGATTATGTATTTGGCGATCGCCGCCCTCATCGCCGCGTTTGTCGCCACCGTACTTTCTGGAATGGTCTATTTCCTAGATGCCCACGACAACCGGAAACAACAGGCAGAAACAGCCGGCAGCAGCGAAGATGCTGAAAAGGATGCCTCTGAAGCGGAAACGGAAGCAAGCGAAAAGCGCCTGGAAGATACCGCTAGCCAGACCGGTGAGAAGGCTGCTGCCGAAAAAACCTCGCAAGTAGCGGAGGAAGAAGACGCGGAAGACAGTGCGGACCAGGAAGAAGATGATGAGGACAATGAGGACGACGAGCTGGTCGATGACTTTGTAAACTTCAAGAAGACTTGGATACCGCGGATTAAGAACAATACTAAGCCTCAGGAAACAGCGGACACGAAAGCAGAAAAGCTAGAGACTAAATCCTTAGAGGAAGAAACCCCGGTGTCCGAAAAGCCTGCGCCGCAGATTGAGCAGCCGGATCAAAGTGAGAACCACCCGGCGTCTTCGGCGGAGGATAGGCATCAGGTTAAGTTCCCCTCGCGCCGACAAAGGCGCGAGAAACAAAAAGCGCAGGAAAAAAAGAGAGCAGCAGCGAAGGGGGAGGTAGCCGAGGAATCCTCGGAAAGTTCTATCCCGCAGGTAAAGGTAGAAATCCCGGATTTATCTGCTAGAGCAGCTGCCGTTACGAATAGCGAAGACGCCCTCGCCGATGATGATCGCGCGGAGGAAGAAACTGGTACCGCAACCAGTCCTGGGGCCAAAGCGGAATCCCCGGCGCCTCGCTTTGCTCTTAGTCGTTCCGAGATGCGCCGGCGGAAGAAAGAAAAATAAAGGAAAGCCAAATAGGTCACTTGTGTGTGAACACTGGCACTTTTTTCGCTTAAGGGGAATGAAAAAATGGGCAGTGGTGTTGAAATGAGTGTGAATGAAAGACAGTATCGAAGGGAAAGCGCTGCGGGCGGTTCCAAGCCTGCGGGCGTCCAGCAAGTTGGGGGATATGCTATGGATATGACAGACAAAGATACGGGGAACAAGACTCCCTTGCTACGCGAAGAAATCGGGCAAGTTTTGCGGATGGTACGCCGTTCCCAGGGGCGTACGCTGCGGGAAGTTTCTACCAGTGCCCAGGTGTCTTTGGGCTATCTATCCGAGGTAGAGCGGGGACAAAAAGAGGCTTCCTCGGAATTGCTGGCTGCTATTTGTAAAGCCCTCGAGGTGCCGATGGCAATGGTACTGCGGGAAGTGTCTTTGCGAGTAGCGGTGGCCGAAGGGCTATCGGTACGGCGCCAGGTTCCGGAAGTACCGGTACATTCGGTAGTCTAGCCAGGTGAAACGCTCTGAATTCGATAACGCCCTGAAAGCTGTCTTTGGGCAGGCTTTCGGGGCGTCACTACTTTCTGATCTTTATTTACCGGATTTGCACGCCACTCCGGCCGAAGCTTTAGCTCAGGGCAAAGATCCCCAGCAGGTTTGGGATTTCTTGCTGGAACAAACTGATGGTGACCCCGACTTACGTTTTATCCACCGCGCTGACCGAAGAACTTTGAATGAACTGACGCGAAAAGGGCTGCTCAGAGGGGAGGCTGGTCAGTTTAGTCTCGACAAGTAGCTCGGGGTGGGACTTAGATTTTACGAAGCTAGCAGCCTTTTCCTGGCGCTCTTTTCGCTGCTTTATTATCTCTCGGCGTTTCATTTGTCGAACATCTGTTCGCTAGGTAGAGTTGTACCCAGACGCGCAGTCAGCGATATTTCCCCCAGGGATTATCGCCAAACTGTAAATCGTATTTGGTCGTACGTAGCGTTAGCTTGGCTCCTCGGAGAGGGGAATCCCAAGCCAATAATAACCAGGCCAGCCTATTAACCGTTCGGAGAGAACCAGAGAGGATCGAAACCATGGCAAAGAAGACCGCAAAACGGCAGGTAAATGCAGGTGGAAATCGTGAGCAAGCCCTAGATATGGCCTTGGCAGCGATTGATAAACAGTTCGGAAAAGGCTCAGTGATGCGCCTAGGGGAGAACACCCATCGCCAGGTAGAGGTCATCTCTACCGGTTCCGTGGCTTTAGATATCGCCCTGGGGGTAGGCGGCTTGCCGCGCGGGCGTATCGTAGAGATTTACGGTCCGGAATCCTCCGGTAAAACTACGGTGGCTTTGCACGCGGTAGCGGCCGCCCAAAAAGCCGGCGGGAATGCCGCATTTATTGACGCCGAGCACGCCCTCGACCCCGAATATGCCAAGAAGCTGGGGGTGAACACGGACGAGCTGCTAGTTGCCCAGCCCGACACCGGGGAACAAGCGCTAGAAATCGCCGATATGCTGGTGCGTTCTGGGGGTATCGATATTTTAGTTATCGACTCGGTAGCCGCCCTAGTTCCTAAAGCGGAAATCGATGGGGAAATGGGAGACTCCCATGTAGGCTTGCAGGCTCGGCTAATGAGCCAGGCGCTACGGAAAATGACCGGGGCGCTCTCGGCCACCGGCACCACCGCTATTTTCATTAACCAGTTGCGGGAAAAGATTGGGGTTTTCTTTGGCTCTCCCGAAACCACTACCGGTGGTAAGGCACTGAAGTTCTATGCCTCAGTCCGGATCGATGTGCGCCGCATCGAAACTTTGAAAGATTCCTCTGGACCGATTGGTTCGCGTACTCGGGCAAAAGTGGTAAAGAACAAGATGGCGCCACCTTTCAAGACCGCCGAGTTCGACCTGATGTATGGGGAGGGGATTTCGCGCGAAGCCTCCATAATTGATTTGGCAACTGATCTGGGAATCGTGCGCAAATCGGGAGCCTGGTACACCTACGAGGGCGACCAACTGGGGCAAGGAAAAGAAAACGTGCGGCAATATCTGAAAGATAATGCCGAGCTTGCAAATGAAATCGAAGAAAAGATTCTAAAAGCGGTGGGGATTATCCCTGAGGAAGATTCCGAGGACGCCGCGGATACGGCTGAGGGTAGCGCGAACTAACCAGCGCTCAATCCAGATGGTTAAATATCTCGACCCCGAAAATGATTTTGGAGCCCCTCGCCGCCGGAAAAAAAGTCCAGATCTGGCGGCGAGACGGCAAAAAAATGCCCAGCTGTCTCGGGAGGAAGCCCTAGAAGCAGCGCGGGAAGCCGCGCTGCGGGTGCTAGATCGCACCGCTGCCTCAAGCGGGCAGATTCGCGAAAAACTAACCAAGGCGGGTTTCTTGCCGGAGATCGCCGAAGAAATCGTCACCCGGTTTTGTGAAGTGGGGCTGCTAGATGACCAGGCCTATGCGGCGATGTTAGTGCGTACCCGTTTTCAGGAGCGGGGGCTAGTGGGCAGGGCGCTAGTCCAAGAGTTGAACCGGAAAGGGATTGACCCAACTATCCAGCAAGCAGCATTAGCGCAAATCACCCCGGAACAAGAGGCAGACAGTGCCCGAATGTTGGCGGAAAAGAAAGCTCGTTCGCTGGGGAATGCTACCTATCCGCAGGCGATGCGACGCCTTGGTGCTTTCTTAGCGCGTAAAGGTTATTCGCCTAGCCAGTGCCGCCAGGCCACCAACGCGGCACTGGCGGATAGAGAGTTTGAAAACAAGTAAGGCGCGGCGCCCTCGTGCCATGATGGAAGTATGAATCAAGAACTAGATGCGCTGGCGCGCCGCCTGCAAGAAATCCTCCGTGAAAACCGTTACACCATTGCCTGTGCGGAATCCTTAACCGCCGGGCTGGTATGCGCTACTCTCTGCGATATTGCGGGTGCCTCTGACGTGGTAGCTGGGGGAGTCACCACTTATCAAACTCGCACTAAGAGTGAAGTCTTGGGAGTTTCGCGTTCTCGTCTGCAAGAGACCGGAGCGGTAGATCCGGTGGTAGCTGAGCAAATGGCGCAAGGGGCAGCGAAATTGTTTTCTGCCGACGTCGCCCTCGCCACTACTGGGGTAGCTGGTCCGGGCAGCCAAGATGGGCACAGCGCCGGTACCGTGTTTATCTCGGTTACTACTCCTGCCGGAGGCGCAACTAGGGAACTGTCGTTATCTGGGGATCGTAACCAGATTCGTTTGCAAACGGTTGCGGCTGTCTTTGAGCTGGCTATCGGGGCTTTAAGTTAAGCGCTGTCTTTATGCCTGGATTTCCTCAGGTAACCTAGAAGCGTGGCATACGATTACGAAGAGCAACTTGGCAAGGCGCAAACTACCTTAGAGAAAATTCGGGCGGTTACGGATCCCGAAAAGTTAGGCTCCCAGATAAAAGAGCTAGAAAAAGCCAGTGTTGACCCTAACCTGTGGGATGACCCTGAGCATGCTCAACAAGTAACTTCCCAGCTCTCGCACCTAAAATCCCGACTAGACCAGGTAGAACGCTTGGAACAAAGTGTCGAGGACGCCCTAACTCTGCAAGCGATGGCCGGGGAAGAACTGGGCAGTGACCGGGAAGAAATTTTGGGAGAGCTGCGCACCCTCCTAGAAAAATTAAATAAAGAACTTGCTGACCTGGAGGTACAAACTCTGCTTTCCGGGGAATATGATGAGCGCCGGGCAGTAGTTACTATTCGCTCTGGAGTGGGGGGAGTAGACGCCGCCGATTTTGCGGAAATGCTGCTGCGAATGTACTTGCGTTGGGCAGAACGACACGGATACCCCACTCAGGTAATGGATACCTCTTATGCAGAAGAAGCAGGGATAAAATCTGCTACTTTCCAGGTAGATGCGCCTTATGCTTATGGCACTTTATCGGTAGAGGCCGGAACCCACCGCTTGGTGCGGCAAAGTCCTTTCGATAACCAATCCCGGCGGCAAACCTCTTTTGCGGCGGTAGAAGTGATTCCTCTGATTGACTCCGATGACCATATTGAGATTCCCGAATCAGATTTGCGAATCGATGTTTTCCGCTCTTCCGGTCCGGGTGGGCAATCGGTAAATACTACCGATTCGGCGGTGCGGATGACCCATATCCCCACCGGCATCGTGGTTAGTATGCAAAACGAGAAGTCCCAGATTCAAAACCGGGCGGCAGCGCTTCGGGTGTTGCAGTCACGGCTATTGCAACTGCGTCACGAGGAAGAACAAGCCAAGAAAAAGGAGCTCGCCGGGGAAGTAAAAGCCTCGTGGGGGGATCAAATGCGCTCCTACGTTCTGCACCCCTACAAAATGGTGAAAGACCTGCGTACTCTGGAAGAATCATCCCAGGTAGATGCGGTACTCGATGGAGATATTGACGCTTTCTTGGATGCGGGGATTCGCTGGCGCAAAGCCCAGGAAGAAAGTGAGAACTAGCACGTCAAGGCACTAAGCCCCCTTTAATCGGCGTGTGAGCGCAAATGCCCAGCCTCTAGGCGTTAAGTTGGGCATTGCCGGAAGCTTCCAACACACGCTAGGGGATGCATGATTACTTTTGACGACGTATCGATGGTTTATAAGCGGGGTGCTCGCCCTGCTCTAGACCATGTGAGTACCAATATCGAGCGGGGAGAGTTTGTATTCCTGGTGGGTAAATCGGGTTCCGGAAAATCAACTTTCCTGACCATGATTTATCGAGAGAATCGTCCTACCCATGGAAAAGTTACGGTACTAGGTAAGGACGTGGGCAGGCTGTCCCGATGGAAAGTACCAAAGCTGCGTCGCCAGATTGGTACCGTGTTCCAAGACTTCCGCTTGCTGGAAAATAAATCGGTGCAGGCGAATGTGGCTTTGGCGATGCAGGTGATTGGAAGGCCGCGTCATGCCATAAAAACCGAGGTTCCACAGGTATTGGCACTGGTGGGACTAGAGGGCAAAGAAAAACGGATGCCCTATGAACTATCGGGTGGCGAGCAACAGCGAGTCGCGATTGCCCGCGCAATGGTCAACCGCCCCGAAATTTTACTGGCCGATGAGCCCACCGGGAATCTAGATCCTAAAACGTCTCTAGGAATTATGCGGCTGCTGGATCGGATTAACCGTGCCGGTACTACCGTGGTGATGGCAACTCACGACGATGAAATCGTTGACCAGATGCGCAAACGGGTAATCGAGTTGGTAGATGGGAAAGTAGTGCGCGACCAGGATCGCGGCGTGTACGGATCGAGTCGTAGCTAGGAGAAAAAATGCGTTTGCGGTTTATTCTCGGCCGAGTATTTTCCGGTCTGGGACACAATATGGCGATGACCATTTCGGTGGTGCTAGTAACTTTCATTTCCCTACTGTTCGTAGGGGTGGGCGGTCTGGCGCAAATGCAGATCGCTGCGATGCAAAAGGAATGGTACGCCAAGGTAGAAGTGAGCGTATATATGTGCGCTCAAGATGACCAGGTGGCTAATTGCAATGGTCAGGCGGCTACTAAACGACAGATTCAAGACGTCAAGGACGAACTGGATCGGGGTACCTTGTCCCGCTATGTGGATCATTACGAGTTCCAAAATCATCACCAGGTGTATGCGGATTTCCAAAAACAGTATGGCGACACCACTTTGGGGGAGGCCACTAAACCGGAAATGTTGCCGCAGGCTTTCCGGATAAAAATGAAGGATCCTTCCCAGTACGAGATCGTTTCTGCCCAGTTATCAGGGCAGCCGGGGGTAGAACAGGTACAAGATCAGTCACAGCTGGTAAAACCGTTAATGAATCTTTTTAGCCAATCGATGCGTATTTCCTGGGGGCTAGCGGGGGTAATGGCGATTGCGGCAATCTTGCTGATTGTCACCACTATCCGTCTTTCCGCCATGTCGCGGCAGAAAGAAACCGAGATTATGCGGATGGAGGGTGCCTCCGGGCTGTTTATCCAACTGCCCTTTATGATTGAGGGCGCGCTTTGCGCTCTTCTTGGGGCGCTGCTCGCCTGTGGAGCCTTATTCGCGGGGGTGAAATACCTGGTGCAAGGGTGGTTGCAAAAAACTATCCCCTTTATCCAGTTCGTAAATCTGAGGGAAGTGGCGATCCTGTCCGGGATGATTATCGCTGCTGCCCTGATTCTTTCGATTATTGCTTCTATTGCTTCTCTAGCTAAATACGCGAAGGTGTAACCATGTTTTTTAGGAATCGCTTCGGAAAAGTAGCCGGCACCGCCCTGCTAACGGGGGCGCTAGTGTTCGCGGGAGCGACCGGTACCACTATGGCTTCTGACCGCAGCGACCAGGTTAGTAAAGAAAAGGCTGCCTCCGATAAAGCTGCCCAGTTACGTGCTTCTTTGGAGGACGTGAGTGCTGATTTAGCAAACTCGGTGATTGCCCTGGAAAACGCGAAAGATGCCCAACAGAACGCGCAGGGTGCCTATGACGAGGCGGTTCGGGTACAAGCTAGTGCCGCGCGGGAGCAAGCCCAGGCACAAGATCAGCTAGAGGTGGCTACTGCTCAGCTAAAACAGGTGGAAAAAGCTTTAGCGACCTCGCAAGAAAAAGAGAGCGAAAACCTCAGCAATATTGGCAAGGTGGCGCGCGAAACCTACACCAATCCTTCCTTGGGTGGGACTTTTGAATTTTTTATCTCCGATAAGAACAGCGGTGATTTAAGCACTTATGCGCGCAATGCGCAACTGGCAGCCCAGATGCAATCCGATTCCTTAAAGTCGGTGCAGAACCAGATTGTGGGACAAAAGAATTCCCAGGCGGAACAGCGAGAACTCACCACCCAGGTGCGAAAGTTAAAAGAACAGGCGGACGCGGCTCTACAAGCCGCAGATGGTGCGAAGGCAGATAAACAGACCAAACTTGAGGAGTTAAATCAGACTCTGGATGAAAAGAAAAAGCATGAAGCCGAACTAGAGTCTAAGAAGGGTGAAATCTCTAAGCAGTTAGAGGAGGCCGAAAAGGATCAGCAGGCGGCACGCGAGCGGATTGAGCAGATTGACGCGCAGAACCGCCGTTCGCAAGCCGCGAGCAGTTCCAACAGTGCCGGTGGTGCTGCCGCCAGCAGCGGGAACGCGGGTAATAGCAGCGCTGGCTTCACAACGGGTGGAATCTTCCAAGCTCCGATTAAGGGATCCTTGCATTTAACTTCACCTTTTGGGTATCGGATTCATCCGGTGACCGGTCAGCGCCGCTTACACATGGGTGCTGATATTGCGGCCGGTTGTGGATTGCCGCAGTATGCGGCGGCTAATGGAACCGTGGTTTCTACCCGCTATGAAGGCACCGGCGGAAACACGGTCACTATTAACCATGGTATGCTGGGGGGTAGTTCCTGGATCAGTGTTTACCGTCACATGACACAGTTTGCTACCAGTCCCGGAGCCCAGGTTTCCAAGGGACAACTGATTGGTTATACCGGCGCTACCGGCAGGGTTACCGGGTGCCACGTGCATTTTGAGCTCTGGAAGAACGGATCAGTAATAAATCCCATTCCTCTACCCTAGTTTTTTGCGGTAGCGTAGGAACGCTATGAGTAAGAAAGATAAAAGTCGCGGCGCGCAAGGTAAAAGTAATACCGGGGTGCATATTATCGCGCGCAATAAAAAGGCACTGCACGACTTCTTTATCGAAGATACTTATGAGGCCGGGTTGGTACTCACTGGTACCGAGGTTAAGTCTTTGCGCATGGGGAGGGCTTCTTTAACCGAGTCCTGGGTGGAGATTGATCGCGGGGAAGCCTGGCTGCAACATACCCATATACCCATGTATATTAACGGCACTTGGTCGAACCACGCTCCGCTGCGCAAACGTAAGCTGTTACTGCACCGGCGGGAAATCGACAAACTTGCAGCCGACTCCACGGTGAAAGGGTATACGATTGTGCCCTTAGAGCTGTATTTTTCGGGTGGACGGGTAAAAGTAAAAATTGCGCTTGCTCGCGGCAAACAAGAGTGGGATAAACGTCAAACCCTGCGTGAACAGCAAGATAAACGAGAAGCTCAAAGAGCGATGAAGGATTGGAACCGGCGCTCTG
>ERZ1673752.2730-NODE-2730-length-18734-cov-45.423363_pt1 | contig 18734 bp, 15 predicted proteins | sample MGYA00580195_ERZ1673752 | MGnify/ENA primary metagenome ERZ1673752 (study PRJEB41218, sample SAMN15661744) | gut metagenome | host: Homo sapiens | place: Canada: London | collected 2015-08-20/2019-03-30 | study: EMG produced TPA metagenomics assembly of...
TTGCTGTATATTTCAATCGTGGATTAAGGGTGCAGTGCTATCGCTGAATAGTTACTTTCTCTTTGTTATTGACCATGAATTTACTTACTTTTGCATCAAACTATAATTTTAATCCAAAACGGTCATCTTTAGCTATACGGCTGATTTCTGCGTAATTCTGTTGGAAAAAACACGGGGGAATACAGCAACAGGAACATGGAAACATTTTTCCGACAATGCCGAACAGACTTCCCATTAATACCTTACGGAGTTGCAAACACGGCGAATTTGCTGATCAAATACGGCGGATTTGCTGACCAAACACGGCGAATTTGCTGACCAAACACGGCGTATTTGCAGTCTTGCCCACAACAAACAACAGGTCCTTCCGCCATCACTCTTTCCATTTGCGCTGCCGCCATATCAGAACCTATACTTCACCGCTAACCTATAGTCGTAGGCTGTGGATGAGACATCGGGATGGTATTTGTAATGGAAATCCCGGAAAACGAGGAATGCCGAGGCCTCGGCTCCCCAATGGCGGTTGAGCGAAAGCTCCAAAGACGGGCGCAGGAGCAAGCTGACAACATTTCCACGGTCGCCCATCACACTGTATTCTATGTATTTCTTTGCGGGATCCTCGTCCTCATAGCCGTGCCACGAGAACAAATGCTTCATGTCGGCCAGCAGTCGCGCCCGCAGCCACCTGCCCACGCCAAGCTCGGTGATGCTCTTCAGGCTGTAACCGCTGCCCATGCTGTAATCGCGCCTGTAGCGGTTCTCACGGTAATCGGAAAGCGCGCCACCCAGCAGCACACCATTCACATAAAGTTCCTCGGACAAGCTCACGCCGTGCGTCAGCCGTCGCCACGCGAGGCCAGCCCCAACGCTCGCCGCCTCAGATACCTTGTAGGGTGTCTTGCCATGAATGGAGTCGGTGGCATAATAGTCGAAATGCTGGTAGATGCCCAGCGAAAGCCTGCTGGCGTCGGTATCGGCGAGCATCCATTGCCTTATCTGCCCGATGATGTTCAGATTGCCCACCATCGATTCCCCTCCCGACAGGTCGAATCCGATGTTGGCGCGGAAGAAATCGTAGGGCCTGGAATTTGCCGGCTCAACGGGCGAGCCGTAGACGAAACCGAAATTGAGCGTGCCGCCATACCGATGTGGCTTGCCGCCCTGGTTTGTACCCAGGAGTCGTGCTCCGAGAGTCACCGAGAAATCAAGCGGCAACTGTCTGGCTTGCAAATCGCTTGAAGGGACGCTCCCCAACCGGAAAGTATTGCCGGTCACCAGCCGTGTGAAGCCACCTGCGGGATTGAGCAACGCGCCCACTATTTCGCGGGCCACGCGCTCTGCGCCCCGTGAGCGGTTGTCATAGACTCGCTCTGCCAGACGGTGGATCACCTCCCCTATCGCCAAGCCGCTGACCGACGTTGCCAGGAAATCGTTAACCGACGGCTGCTCCATCTCGCCGGCAATCTCCCACATCAGGCTGCCGCCGACAGCAAACGGTATCGACTCGTAGAAGTCCAGCCCGTTGCTTCGCGCGGCATTGTAGTAAATTGAGCCATGATAGGGATGCAGCAGCAAGTTGGTGCGGAAGATGTCGCTGTCCCAATACCACTTCGAAGGCGAGAAGTTGCGGCCCACCGTCCGCCAAGTGACCTTGGCAAAATCGGCATCGAGCACATAATAGTCGACGGCCAGTATGCCAAGGTTCGCCGCCACCACCTCGGCGGCCGCCAACCACGGGCGACGGGGCGAGCTCTGGCCGAAAGACGCTGTGCGGGCGACTGACGGCGTGTCGTCTGCCGCCACCGCCGCCACACTGTCCACACCGCCTGGCAACACGGTTTGTGAGTGACTGGCAGTGGCAAGAGAAGCCAAAACGATAAAAATCAGACTCCGGATGTTCATACCAATTTCTCGAACTGAGCTGCAAAGATAATTTATTTTCATATCATAATATCCCGAATGAGCAAAAAGATGAAAACAAAATCCGGCAATTTGTGCTTTCGAGTTTTGCCGGACAGCAACAAGCCAGAATCCATGCCTTTGCCACAGAGCCATTGCGCGGAAAAAGGCGCAGCCCCGATGAGGAGACATGCGCCTGGTTCAACGTCTATTGTGCAATGTTCTTGTGGTCAATCACGCCCTCCGCCGAATATGCGGAGCAGGTATAGGAACATGTTGATGAAGTCGAGATAGAGGCTGAGCGCGCCCAGCAGCGCGATCTTCTGCGCAGTGTCTCCGGTGTCGTCGGCGTCAATCAGCATTGTCTTGATGCGCTGGGTGTCATAGACCGTCAGCCCGGCGAAGATAACCACGCCTGCCCAGCTGACGATGAGCGTCATCATGCCGCTCTTGATGAAGAATATGTTGACCACGGAGGCTATGATCAGCCCCAAGACCCCCATGAGCAATATGTTGCCGAACCTGGAAAGGTCTGTCTTCAGCACCATTCCCAGAAATCCCATCGCGGCGAACATCCCGGCTGCGATGAAGAACACCGACGCTATGCTGCCTATGTCGTAGATGACGAATATCGAGGAGAGGGTCACCCCGTTTATTACCGAGTATATCGCGAAGAGCAGCGTCGCCACCGGCACTGACAGTTTTCTTATCCCGGCGCTGATGCCGACCACCAGCCCCAGCTCGGCTATTATCATTCCCCAGAACAGCGCGCGGTTGCTTGCGATGGCGAACCACAGGCCGGTGTCTGCCACCATCCACGACGTGAAGCCTGTTATGGCGAGCGCCAGCGTCATCCACACATAGACCCTGCGCATGGTTGCGGGCATGGCGGCAGCGGCGCGCCTCTCTTTCTCCTGTATCAGTTCATAAAGTCTTTCTTCTGTCATTTTCTTTACACATTAGTAATACATGTCTGTCATTTCAGTCTGCAAACATAGTGATTTTTCTTTAATCTGCAAAGGAAACTCTTTCCGCTTTGCATTAATTAACGCTTTCCCGCCAAACGGCGAGAAGCGACCTGGCAATGCGGAAACATGACAAGGTGAGACTGTCTGATGAATATGAAAAAACGGCAAGCGAGAAACTCGCCTGCCGCCCAAAGTCGGGATGAGGCGACTCGAACGCCCGACCCCTACGTCCCGAACGTAGTGCGCTACCAACTGCGCTACATCCCGATTTGCGTGTGCAAAGGTAAGAAGAAAAAAATGAAACGCAAGCATTTTTTGAAGAAATTTATTTGAAAATTTGCCCAATCCATGAAAACATGCTATCTTTGCAACCGCTTTCAAACACTAAAGCATCCAAATGACGGTGCCATAGCTCAGTTGGTAGAGCATCGGACTGAAAATCCGTGTGTCCCCGGTTCGATTCCTGGTGGCACCACTGCAAAAAGCAAAAGACCTGTTTCCCCGGTGAAACGGGTCTTTTTTTGGAATGCAAGGTCAGACATAATGTTTTTTTTCAAAGTTTTTTAAAACATTTTGCCAACTTATCATTTTTTTTCCTATCTTTGCAGATGGTAATTCAGAATATTACTGAAACATTTATAACATAAAACCTATATATTATGGAGTACTACATCGTATTGAACGGAATGAAGGAAGGTCCCTTCACCCTTGAGCAACTTAAAGGAAAAGGCGTGACGGAAAGCACGTTAGTATGGAAAAGCGGCCTGCCCGACTGGGTTAAGGCGAACACCCTGCCGGAAGTGATGCAGGCAATCACCGCGCCAGCCGTGCCGCAAGCGCCACAAGCGCCACAGCCACAACCAGTGCCGCAGCCGACACCACAGCCGACACCACAGCCGACACCGCAGCCGACACCACAGCCGACACCACAGCCGACACCACAGCCACAAGCGGAAGCAGCCGCGCCACAGCAACAGCCACAGCCCAGCCAGGCCGCGCCACAGCAACCAGCACAGCAAACCTTTGAACAATCCGCGCGGCAGACAATAAACTCCGCACAGCAGACATTACAGGGCGCAGCACAGCAGATATTCGGCCAGCCGCAGCAGCCAGCGCAAAACATGCAGGGGCAGGCAGGCATGGCAATGCCGGAAGACTATCAGAAGAAGAACCTCATTCTCGCCATCGTTAGTTTCTTGTGCTGCGGTGTCCTGGGCGCCGTGTTCGCAATTCTGGGTTACATAAGCGGAGGCGAAGTCAAGAAATTCCACCTGCTCGGACAGCACGATATGGCTGCCAAGAAGGCCGCCGACGCCAAGAAATGGTTCAAGATTGGCATAATCGTGGATGTAGTCATCGGCTTGCTGGTGATAATATACTGGGTAATTATGCTTGTGTTCAGTCTTTCATCAAACATTGCATCAAGCCTCTAAAATCAAGCGGAATTGCGCGTTAAGCATAAGACAACATTGACGGCGGCGGTGCTTTTTGCGACCGCCGCCGCATATTTCTTCCTCGACCCATCAACAGGACGGTTTTTCCCGAAGTGTGTTTTTCACGTTGCCACCGGTTTGAAATGTCCCGGCTGCGGCTCGCAACGCGCGCTCCACGCCCTGCTGCACGGCGACATCGCTACGGCGTTCCGCATGAACATTTGGCTTCCTTTTGCCGTGGCTTACATTGCCTTTGTTGCCGGCGCAATGTTTTTCAGCAAGAGTGGCAGCCGGTTTGCGGGGATTGCCACTGACAGATATTTGTTTATGGGGTTCCTTGTCCTCACGGCCGCGTGGTGGGTTGTGAGGAACTTGCTTGGTTTTTAGGAGAGCCGGGGGAAAAATTGGCCTCCACGGGAAAGAGAGGAATGCCATTGGCACTACGTTAAACCCAAATGCGGTCATTAGAGCCCGAACTGATTGCAGTCGGTTGCCCAAGCAGATTGGCTGTTGTTTTTTTGCAGGCGTAGCGGGCTACGTCAAGGAAAAACAACGGGCAAGATGCCGGCAAGCGACTGCAAGCAGCCGGGGAACAGGTTTTCAGGATGAAATTGAAAAATCTGTGTTGTAATGACCGATTTGGGTTAAAAACAGCTCCCGTGCGCCTTCACAGCAATCCCCGCAGTGTGAACAGGCGTATGCCGTTGCTGCCCTTGATAAGGATATACCTGCCCTCCGGGCGATGGGCGGCGAGCTCCGCCTCAACCTCCTCCGTGCTGCGGAACTTCCGGAAGCGGCAGTCGGTCTTGCCGAACTCCTCTCCCACGAGCCACACATCGGCCAGCCCCTTGTCGCGTAGCATGTCGACCACGCGCTGATGCTCCTCGCCGCTCGCCGCACCCAGTTCCCTCATGTCGCCGAGGATAGCCATCTTTGCCGGCACGTCCATGTCGCAGAGGTTCTCTATCGCCGCCTTCATGCTTGACGGGTTCGCGTTGTAAGCGTCGACTATGAGGTGGTTGTGCCGGGTGACGGTCATCTGCGAGCGGTTGTTCGTTGGGACATAGGCGGACAGCGCGTTGCATATCTTTTCCTCGGGGACGCCGAAGTACAGGCCGACGGCAACGGCAGCCAGCATGTTGTCGATGTTGTACGAGCCAATCAGACTTGTCCTCACCTCGTGTTCCTCGCCCCCTCCGGCGTGCCACGCGAAGCGCAGGAACGGCGCGCAGTCAATCACTTTCCCGCGCACTGATACGCTGTCATCCGTCGTCTTGCCGTATTTCACGATGTTCGTTGCGTTCCTCTCCGCAGCCATACCCATCAGGTCGGCGTTGTCGGCGTTGACGAAAATCGTCGCGCCCCTGCCGACAAGGAAGTCGTAGAGCTCGCCCTTGGTGCGCTTCACCCCCTCGAAAGAGCCGAAGCCCTGAAGGTGCGCGCGCCCCACGTTGGTGATGAGTCCGCACGTCGGCTCCGCCGTTTCCGCCAGCGTCTTTATGTCCCCGGGGTGCGACGCGCCCATTTCCACCACCGAGATCTCATGTTCCGGCCGCAGTTGCAGCAGCGTCTTGGGCACTCCCACGTCGTTGTTGAAATTCCCCTGCGTGCAATGCACGCTGAAACGTTCCGCCAGCACGGCGGCGATGAGTTCCTTTGTGGTCGTCTTGCCGTTCGTCCCCGTTATGCCGATGACCGGTATGCCGTACTGCCTGCGGTGCTCGCGCGCCAGTTCCTTCAGAACCTGCAGCGCATCCGGCACGAGCAGGCATCTGTCATCCGTGGCATATTCCGGGTTGTCAACCACGGCATACGAGCATCCGTTGCGCAGTGCCGTCGAGGCAAACTTGTTGCCGTCGAACTTTTCCCCCCTCAACGCCACGAAGATGCTGCCCGGTGGGCAGTCCCGGCTGTCGGTCGTTATCACACTGTGCCTGCGGTAGATGTCAAATATACGCTTAATGTCCATGTTGTCTTCCATTTTGCCATTCTGCCTGCAAAAATATGAAAAACTTTCAATATAGACGCTTCATATCGCATGTTTTTTAGGCGCGCCCGTCGCCTGCGGCACTTCAGAAGCGCGTCATAAACTCAATTACGAACTTGTCCTTCTCGGATGGTTTTGGTATTCCCCCGCTGCGGTAGAAGTATTTCTCGTAGTTGATGCGTATGTCCGACACGAACTGTTTCTTTATGCTCAGCGTCACGCCACCCGTTATTCGCGACCGCTGGAAGTCGGTCACGGCGAGCGTGCCGTTCTCGTCCGGTTTCCCGTCCAGGTATCTGATGCCGTCGCTGTGGTCGCTCATATAGTCATATCGCAGCAGCGGCGACACCTTTGAGAACAAACATTTCCTCAGCGGAATGTCATAGTTGACGAAGGCATCGACGGAATGCACGTCCTTGAAGGCATCTTCGGCATAGTGCTTTAAGAGGTATTCCGTCTCTATGTGCCATCCTCTGGCATGGTAGAACGCCCCTGCATCATACATCACCACCCCTGTGTGGTCCGGCTTTATCTTCTGCACGCTCAGCGTGACGTTGAAGCCCTCGGGGAGAAAGAACTGCGCCTTGGCGGAGAAGTTGACGTTGTTCGTCCAGAAGTCCTTCTGGTTGGTGAGCCCCGACCCGTTGAACATTCCCGCCTCAACGATTACCGGCATGTCGCCTCCGGTCTGGTAACCCACCGTCGCGCCCACATCGCGCACGTTGCCCACCTGCTTCGCGATGAATGAGCGGTTGGCAAAGTACTGCTGGTGCGGCGAGCGGTGTGCGTCGATGGTGAACGGCACGCGCATCTGCCCTATCGTGAGCCGCACATTGTCAACAGGCTTCAGCCGCGTGAAGGCGTCGAGCATCTTGATCTTACCCTCGTCGGAAAGGTCAATCTCCGCCTTGTACTCCACAATGTCCGTCACCTTGCCGTCCACGCTGAAACGCGCGTTGCGCACCTCGAACCTCCCGGCCTTGTCGCCGGGCTGATACTCATATTTACCCCGCACAGTCCCGTGTATGTGCGGGGTGAAGTCAGTGTCGCTTTCCTGTGCCTGCGCCGGCACCACCGCCCCGGCGAGCAACGCCGCGATAAAAATCATACGTTTCTTCATATTTGCCTTGTTTTTATTCTGTTAAGAAAGATTGCCGCGAGTAAGGCCGGATATCCGGTATTGGCAACGGACTCACAGGCAGCTGGCCACAGCCACCCGCCCGGTGCTGCAAGTCCGCGCCGCAAAGGTCTGCAAAAGTTTTCAAACAAGTGCAGCATAAATGTTACATTTGTACAAATTAACACTTTTGTAACACGATTATCACAAAATAGTAACATGATTTCCGCCACGCTTTGGCACATTATCAGTATCTTTGCATACCGTAAACAGCAAAACGATATAAACGATGAACAGAGAGTGTAAATTCAGAGGGGCATACGTGGAGCGCGACATAAGCTGGATGTATTTCAACCACCGCATACTCCAGGAGGCGGGCAAGGAATACGCGCCACTGCTCGAGCGCCTCTCGTTCCTTGGCATATATTCCAACAACCTCGACGAGTTCTACCGCGTGAGGATGGCGTCGCTCAACCGATACCTGGAGTCCGAGAGCCTCACGAGGAAGGAGGTTGCAAACATCAAGAGAACGATAAAGACAATCACCAAGCTCAACGAGAGTTACAGCAAGGAATACGACCGCGTGACCGGGAACGTGCTGCGCGAGCTGGAGTCGCACAAGATAAGGCTGATAAACGAGACGATGCTCAACGGCGAGCAGAAAAGTTTCATCAAACGCTTCTTCTACGACAAGCTCAACGGATCGCTCACCCCCATCTGGCTCTCGGAAATGGAGGACATCAGTTACCTCGAGGACAACCGCATCTACCTGCTCGTGGAGAGGGACGACCTGGTCGAGGGAAAGGTACAGTATGCCATCGTGCGCGTGCCAGACCGCGTTTACGGCCGCTTCATCAGGGTGCCAGCCTCCGGCGGCTTCGACAACATAATGTACCTCGACGACGTGGTGCGCTTCTGCCTGCCGCTGGTGTTCATCGGTTTCAGGCCGAGCAAGTACCACGCCTACTCGTTCAAGTTCACCAAGGACGCCGAGATGGAGATCACCAACGAGGGCGACTACGGCACGATGGAGAGGATCGCGCAGGGCGTGAACAGCCGCAAGCGCGGCGAGGCCATACGCGTGATCTACGACAAGGACATGCCGCACGAGGCGAGGAAGAAAATCATCGAGCGGCTCAACCTGCACGAGCTCGACACCACGCTGGCCTCCGGGCGATACCACAACCACAAGGACCTCATGTCGTTCCCCGCCGGGGGACATCCGGAACTGAAATACCCGGAATGGGAGCAACTGATGAAGCCGGAGTTCCTCTCGGAGAGAAGCCTGCTCACCGCCATACGCGAGAAAGACAGGTTCATACACGTCCCATACCACTCATTCAACGGCTACATACGACTGCTGCGCGAGGCGGCACTGCGACCGGAGGTGAGGGAGATAAAGACAACGCTCTACCGGCTGGCAAAGGACTCGAAGGTGGTCAAGGCACTCATCGCGGCGGCACGCAACGGAAAGAAGGTGACGGCCGTGGTGGAGCTGCTCGCACGGTTCGACGAGGAGAGCAACATCAAGTGGAGCAAGCGGATGCAGGAGGAGGGAGTGAACGTCATCTTCGGCGTGGAAGAGCTGAAGATACACTCGAAACTGCTGCACATAACATCCAAGAAGGGAAACATCGCGTGCGTCGGCACGGGAAACTTCCACGAGGGCAACGCCAAGGTCTACACCGACTACCTGATGATGACGGCACGCAGGGGAATAGTGAACGAGGTGGAAAAGGTGTTCAACTTCATCGAGCGCCCGTTCAGCCAGGTGCGCTTCAACCAACTCATGGTGTCGCCGAACTCAATGAAGAAAAGGGTGCTGAGGATGCTTGACGCGGAAATCAGGAACGCGAAGGAAGGCAAGGAAGCATGGGTAAAGGTGAAGATAAACCACATCACGGACAACGACATGGTCAACAAACTGTACGAGGCGTCGCAGGCCGGGGTGAAGATAGACCTGCTGCTGCGCGGCAACTGCTCGCTGGTGCCGGGCATCAAGGGCGTGAGCGAGAACATACGCGCCGTGGGCATCATCGACCGGTACCTGGAACACTCGCGCATACTGATATTCTGCAACGGCGGAAAGCCGAAATACTACATCGGCAGCGCAGACTGGATGCCACGGAACCTAATGCAGCGCATCGAGGTGATGACACCCGTGTATGACGAGAACCTGAAGGCCGACCTGATGCGCACCATCGAGTACGGGATGAAAGACACGACCAACGGCAGGCTGATCAGCGGCACGGGGAACGACCCGATACAGGAGGGGGCGCCGTTCCGCTCGCAGGAGCAACTGCACACGGAATACGTCAGGGAGATAAAGGAAAACCCGGAAGACATGTACGGATGCATCACACTGTAATCACAGGGAGAAGGAATGAAACCACTTAAATTGGCGTCGATAGACATCGGGTCGAACGGAGCGAGGCTGCTGATAAAGAGATTCAACGACGGCGCGCCGGAAGGATTCCGCATAAAGAAGATAATGTTCATACGCATACCGCTGAGGCTGGGAAGGGACGTGTTCACGCTGGGCAAGATATCAAAGGGGCGCGCAGACATGATGATGCACATGATGATTGGCTTCAAGCACTTCATGGAGATGCACCGCGTTGACGCATACAGGGCGTGCGCGACATCGGCAATGCGCGACGCCGGGAACGGCGAGAAGATGATGGCGCGCATCGAGAAGGCAACGGGGATAAGGCTGGAGATTATCCGGGGCGACGAGGAAGCGCGGCTGCTGTGCAACAACATGGTGGAGGAAGAGGACTCCGCAGAGGGGAACTTCGCATTCGTCGACGTCGGCGGAGGCTCGACGGAAATATCAATCGTACACGACGGGAAACTCGCCGAAAGCCAGTCGTACAACATCGGGACGCTGCGCATGCTGAGCGGAAAGGTCACAGACGAGACGCGCGGCAAAATGGAGGCCGACCTGAAACGATACAGCAAGGAGTATGACAACATCAGAATAATAGGCTCGGGCGGAAACATAAACAAACTCTACAAACTGAGCAACGACAGGGACAAAAGCCCGGCAATATCGGTCAGCGAGCTGCGGCGGCTCTACGAGACGATGCGCCCGCTAACAATCCGCGAGCGAATAACGATGTTCCAACTGAAGGACGACCGCGCCGACGTCATAATACCGGCTTCGGAAATCTTCCTCAACATCGCCGGGCACCTGAAGGCGGACAGGATAATAGTGCCGACAATATCCCTCGCCGACAGCATTGTTGACGGACTGTACAAATCGATGGTATGACCGCAAACCGCACAGCGGACAAGCACGGATTGCAAAACTGCCACGCTCATTCCGGAAACGCCAGTCAGTCCAATTAATAATCGTTTCCCTTAATTTGTTCCTCGGCGATTCAACGAAGTTATCAACGTTTTCGGAGCCACCTATTACATACACTGCCAATTTATCTTTGTATACGGTAGACGTTGCACTTGCACCGAAACGTAGTTTTGAAAATTATCAACTTCACCAAGCGCGTTTCCGGGATTTTATAAGTAACTTTGCAGCCCGGAAAAAACATTGCCGCGAACATATACATGCCGATTGCACTGCTCCCGAGCCTGCTGTTGCAGATACTGGTTGTGGGCTACACGCCCGGGCCTGCCAACATCTACGCCCTCGCCATGTCGCTGAAACATGGCAGGAGGAGGTCGCTCGTCATGTGGCTCGGGCTGCTGGCAGGTTTCTCGGTGGCCGTAACGGTGACGGCAGTGCTGGCGCACTTCATCGGCGTGGAGTTCTCCGCCGGCATCGGCTATCTGAAATACATCGGCGCGGCATACATCCTGTTCCTCGCCTTAAGGATGTGGAGGAACAGAGGCGTGGCAAGGGAAAATGACGGCGGCGAGTGCAGCTTCGCAAGCGGGATGATCGTGCAAATGACAAACGCCAAGATGCTCCTGTTCGACCTCACGGCGTTCAGCACGTTCGTGCTGCCATACAGCAACAGCCTCGCCGACCTGCTGACGGTGGCGGCATGGCTGCTACTCGCTGGCCCGGGGGCAAACCTCCTCTGGCTCCTCGCAGGCGCCTACCTGCGCCGCTTCTTCGCCGGCCACCAGCGGCAGACCGCCGCCGTATGCGCCGCCGCACTGGCTCTGTGCGCCGCGTATATCGTTTTTTCATCAAAATAGGGCGCAATGTTTTGCGGTATGGACTAATTTTAGTATTTTTGCAAATCGAAAGGGTCGCGACATAAACGCGACACGCAATACAATGAAAGACCTCGGCACGGAATACACACTGAACATCGGCGGCAGGCTGCTGTCGCTGAAGGAACCTGTCGTGATGGGAATACTCAACTGCACGCCGGACTCCTTCTACCACGGAAGCCGCAAGCAGGGCGAGGCGGAAATCGCCGCACGCGCCGACCAGATCATCGCCGAGGGCGGGACAATCATCGACATCGGGGCTTTCTCCACACGGCCGGGGGCGGCGACGGTGAGCGCCGGGGAGGAGATGCGGCGCATGAGGGCCGCGCTCGAGGCGGTGAGGAGACGGCAGCCGGACGCGATACTGAGCATCGACACATTCACGCACGACGTGGCAAAGATGGCGGTCGAGGAGTTCGGAGCCGGCATAATAAACGACGTGAGCGGGGGAAACCCGGAAGGGGCGTTCGGAAGCGACCACCCGGAAGCCACGGCAGACGACCTCGGCACGTCGGAGGGCGACTGCGCACCGGTTATTGACGAGGGATGGCACGGCGGAGTCCCGTACATACTGATGTCGAGCCGCGGCCCCATTGAGGACACCATGAAGTTCTTCGCCATGCGCACAAGGCAACTGCGCGCGCGCGGACAGCGCGACATAATCCTCGACCCGGGCTTCGGCTTCGGCAAGACGATGGAACAGAACCTCGACACGCTGCGCCGCATGGACATGCTCGGGGAGTTCGGGCTGCCAGTGCTGGCAGGCATATCGCGCAAGACAATGATATGGCGCACATTAGGCTGCACGCCCGACGAGGCTCTCAACGGCACCACGGTGCTGAACACCGTGGCACTGATGAACGGGGCCGCGATACTGCGCGTGCATGACGTGAGGGAGGCGGTGGAGGCGGTCAAACTAACGGAGCACCTCAGGGCCAGAGGCTGACGGCCTGAAACGACACACTTATTACACATATTATATATATGTTTGACTTCGGTCTAAAGGACATAATAGACATCCTGGCGGTGGCATTGGGCCTGTACTACATCTACCGCGTAATGAAGGCCTCCCGGTCGCTGAACGTGTTCGGGGGCATAATCGTGTTCATGATAGCGTGGATATTCGTGAGCCGCGTGTTCGAGATGCGGCTTCTCGGCGCAATCATGGACAACCTGATGAGCGTGGGAGTCATCGCGCTCATAATCCTCTTCCAGGACGAGATACGCAAATTCTTCTACAACGTAGGGGCGCACCGGAACCTCAGCGCACTGAAAAGGCTGCTCAAAGTCGGGAAGAACGACAAGAACGTCGACATGGAAATCGTGATGGCGATAGTGAGGGCATGCATGAACATGGGACGCGGGAAAGTGGGCGCACTGATTGTCTTCGAGCGCACGACACCGCTCGACGACATCGCAGACTCGGGCGAGAAAATCGACGCGCTGCTGAACCAGCGGCTCATAGAGAACCTCTTCTTCAAGAACTCGCCGCTGCACGACGGCGCGGTGGTGGTGTCGGGGCACCGGATAAAGGCCGCAGGGTGCATACTGCCCGTGAGCCACAGCGAAAACATACCCAAGGAACTGGGACTGCGGCACCGCGCGGCAATGGGAATATCGGAGGAGAGCGACGCGCTCGCCGTGGTGGTGTCGGAGGAGACGGGACGCATAAGCGTGGCGATGGACGGGAAATTCAAGCTGCGCCTGTCGGCGGAGGACCTCGAGAGCCTGCTCACGCAGGAACTGTGACGCGATGAGAACGGCGCAGTACTGAACACGGCGCAGGAAAGGAGACAAATGAAATACTGAGACAATTAACTCATATAATATAAACTACCCGGAACAGGCTTCACGACAAAGCACCCGGCAACGGGAAACCGGAAGCGAAGGAAGCGAAGGGCTTAAAATTTATCTACTATGGATTTAGTACAACAAATCATTGCACGCGCAAAAAGCAACAAACAGCGCATCGTCCTCCCCGAGGCAGAGGAGGAACGCACTCTGACGGCTGCCGACAGGGTACTGGCAGACGGCATCGCAGAGCTAATCCTCATCGGAAACCCTGAAAAAGTAAGGAATCTTGCCCAGAGGCTCGGACTGAGAAACATCGGCAAGGCAACGCTCATCGACCCGGAGAACTGCGACAAGGGCGAGGAATACGCGCAGATGCTCGCCGAACTGCGCAAGAAGAAGGGCATGACAATCGACGAGGCGCGCAAACTGGTGAAGAACCCGCTCTACCTCGGCTGCATGATAATAAAGACGGGTGATGCCGACGGGCAGATAAGCGGCGCGCTGTCAACCACCGGCGACACGCTGCGCCCGGCACTTCAGATAATCAAGACACAGCCGGGGATAACCTGCGTCAGCGGGGCAATGCTGCTGCTGACCAAGGCGGAGCAGTATGGCGAGGACGGCATGCTCGTGATAGGCGACGTGGCAGTGACACCGATGCCAGACGCACACCAGCTGGCAGAGATTGCCGTCTGCACCGCACAGACGGCGAAGTCGGTGGCAGGGTTTGCCGAACCGCGCGTGGCAATGCTCAGCTTCTCGACAAAAGGCTCGGCAAAGCACGAGGTGGTTGACAAGGTTGCAGAGGCAACACGGCTGGCAAGGGAGATGGCGCCGCAACTCAGGATTGACGGCGAGCTGCAGGCCGACGCGGCGCTCGTCCCGGCAATAGGCGCGAAGAAGGCGCCGGGGTCTGACATCGCAGGGCGCGCCAACGTGCTCGTGGTGCCGTGCCTCGAGGTGGGCAACATATCATACAAACTCGTCGAGAGGCTCGGCGGAGCAGTCGCCCTCGGCCCGATACTGCAAGGCATAGCACGCCCGGTGAACGACCTGAGCCGTGGCTGCAGCGTTGACGACATTTACAAGATGGTTGCCATAACCGCCTGCCAGGCAATGGACGCCAAGTAGGACAGCGGCAATGCCGGCAGGGAAAAGATAACACATTATGGGGACGGCACGAACGAGCTGCCCCCGGATAGAAACAACTGATATGAAGATTTTAGTATTGAATTGTGGTTCGTCCTCGATAAAGTACGCACTTTACAACATGGACGACAGGAGTGTGATGACAAGCGGCGGCGCAGAGCGCGTGGGAATGGACGGCGCGTTTGTGAAGGTGAAGCTCGCCAACGGAGAGAAGAGGCAGATCATGCACGACATCCCCGAGCACACCGAGGGAGTGAAGTTCATCTTCTCGCTGCTCACCGACCCGGAGATTGGTGTCATAAAGAGCCTATCGGAGATTGACGCCGTGGGACACCGCATGGTGCACGGCGGAGAGAAGTTCAACAAGAGCGTGGTGCTTGACGCCAGGGTGCTTAAGACATTCGGGGAATGCACCGGCCTCGCACCGCTGCACAACCCGGCAAACCTGAAGGGAGTCAACGCCGTGAGCGAGCTGATGCCGGGCCTGCCGCAGGTTGGCGTGTTCGACACGGCATTCCACCAGACAATGCCCAAGAAGGCTTTCCTGTATGCGATACCATACGGCCTCTACGAGAAATACGGCGTGCGCCGCTATGGCTTCCACGGCACGAGCCACAGATATGTCAGCCGCCGCGTGTGCGAGTTCCTCGGCTGCGACCCAAAAGGCAAGAGGATAATCACATGCCACATAGGCAACGGCGCGAGCATCGCGGCCGTGGCAGACGGCAAGTGCATAGACACGACAATGGGCCTCACGCCGCTCGAGGGACTGATGATGGGAACGCGCTCGGGCGACATCGACGCCGGCGCGGTGACCTTCCTCGAAAAGAAACTCGGGCTGGATGCCGACGGCATGTCAGACCTGCTGAACAAGAAGAGCGGGGTGCTGGGCATAACGGGGAAGAGCTCTGACATGCGCGACATAGAGAGCGCCGCAGATGCCGGCGACCAACGCGCGCAACTGGCTCTCGACATGTACTTCTACCGCATAAAGAAGTACATCGGCGCATACGCCGCCGCGATGGGGGGCGTTGACATCATCGTGTTCACGGCCGGCGTGGGCGAGAACCAGACCGGGCTGCGCGAGGAGGTGTGCAGGGGACTGGAGTTCCTCGGAGTGAAGTTCGACGCGTCGAAGAACAACGTGCGCGGCAAGGAGGCCATCGTCTCAGCCGACGACTCACGCGTCAAGGTGTGCATCATTCCCACCGACGAGGAACTGATGATTGCCACCGACACGATGGAACTGCTGAAATAAGCACGCCAAAGGAAATGACGGTGATTTAAGCATAATCTGCGGATACATGAGGATGTGGGGCACACGCGGCGCGTGCCTCACATCTTGCTTTCTCCCTCCTCGTATTCCTCGAGGAAGAGGTTGTCGCCGTCGAACACGACGTATGTGAACTGCTGTATCCAGTCGCCGATGACCATCATCCTCGTATCGTCGCCGAGCATCAGGTCAAGCTCGATGTGGCGGTGCCCGTATATGAAGTAGTCGATGTTCGTGTGATCCCTCATATACCGCTTGGTGTATCTCACGAGGCACTCCCTGTCCTCACCCATGAACGGAGGCTCCTGCCCGCCGCCGCGCTTCATCCTCGAGTGCTTTGCCCACGTCATGCCGAACCACATCGACCATCTCGGGTGCAGCATGGAGAACATCCTCTGGCACAGGCGGCTGTGGAACATGCCGCGTATTAGCCTGAACTTCCTGTCAGGGTCGCCCAGGCCGTCACCGTGGGCGAGGTAGAACACCTTGCCGTAGAGCTCCACCGTCTCGTCCTTGCGGTGCATCACCACCCCGCACTCCTCCTCGAGGTATCCGTACATCCAGATGTCATGGTTGCCGGTGAAGTAGTGCACCTCCACCCCCATGTCGGTGAGTTCGGAGAGCTTGCCGAGGAAGCGCGTGTAACCCTTCGGCACGCAGTATTTCCACTCGTACCAGAAATCGAACATGTCGCCGAGAAGATAAACGGCGCGCGCCTTGCCCTTTATCTCGTCGAGGAAGCGCACCAGCCGCCTCTCCTGCGTCCGCCCGTGGTCTATCGCCCACGAGCCGAGGTGCGCGTCGCTGAGTATATATATGTTGCGTCTCATTCCCATCAGTCGAATCCCAGTTCCACCCTTGCCTCCTCGCTCATCATGCTCTGGTCCCACGCCGGCTCGAACACAAGGTTCACGTTGGCAGCATTGACGCCGTCGACGCTCTCTATCTTCGTCCTCACGTCCTCGAGGATGAAGTCTGCCGCAGGGCAGTTGGGCGCGGTGAATGTCATGTCAACGTCGAGCGACCCGTCGTCCTTGACGTCAATCTTGTAAATCATCCCGAGGTCGTATATGTTCACCGGTATCTCCGGGTCATACACGGTTTTCAGCACATCAACGACGCGCTCCTCAATGTCTGTCTTTTCTTCCTGTGTCATTCCCCATTTATCTTTGTATGTCTGCAAAGATAATGCAAAACGTCATTATTTCAAAACAAATCCGACATTTTTATCCCAAATAGGTCATTAGAGCCCGAACTGATTGTAGTCGGTTGCCCAGGCAGATTGGCTTTTGTCTTTTTGCAGGCGTAGCGGGCTACGTCAAGAAAAAACAACGGGCAAGATGCCGGCAAGCGGCTGCAAGCAGACGGGGAACAGGTTTCCAGTATGAAATGGGAAAATCTGTGTTGTAATGACCGTCTCATAATGTTGTAAACAAGACAGGTGAGCGCAAAACTCGCTTTTGCTATGGCAATACCAATTGTTTTGACAAAGGAGCCATGCATGGCTCCTTCAATGAAGCCGAAGACGTGTTACACGCGGCATCTCCGCCTTGATTTCTTGCGGTTGCGTTTCTTCTGCTTCTTGGTTAATGGATGATTGCGGTGTCCCTTCTCGCAGATGACGGGACGCATCGCGTTGGCCTTGACAACATCTTCCCTGCCCTCATATCCAGCATCAAGATAAAGGCGCTGGCCTTTGTCCTTGTCCGTGATAAGCTGCGAGATAACATTGGAGTCATGGGTGCTTGATGCTGTGGTATGGTAGGACTCTATGAGTTTTGATTTCTTGTCAGCCTTCGTATGACCTTTGTATCCATAATGTTTCTCATCCCGTTTCTTAGTCCAACGCGCGTCAATGTCCTTGTGGCATTTCTTGTGTGGGTTGTATTTGATTCATCATCATGCAATTTTCCTGCCCCTGAAACGTTGCCCTGGGTAAGGCGGTGACAAGGCGTGCGCCCCGCAGGGGCAACAGCAAACACAACTGATTAACAGTCAGGAGCGGCTACTGCCCCCCCTGACTGTGATTTACCGGAAGAGTAATGGCATCCGGCACTGAAGATACAGTCCCTCAGACTGCGTATGCCTGGCTTCGGATAATGATCCGTTGACGCGCAGACCGATTGTCAACTGTCAAATATACATTGCGCATGATACATGATACATGATACATGGTCCATTGCACATGATTGGCCATCAATGGTTAGCGTTGCAATATCTTGCGACCGTTCGTGACCACAACACCCTTGTAGTTCTTGCTCACCAGCCGGCCACTGAGGTCGTATGTTTTGCCATCACCCACCTTGCCGGCAGCCGTCACATGGTCAATGCCGGTGGTCATGGTTGTGAAGTAACCCGTGGTGGGGTTCGCCATCTCGATACCGGTTTTGCTGGAATCATACGCCGCGCCATCTCCTTTCAGGTTGGGGCATTTGCTAAACATTCCTCTGTAGTAATCTACCTTGCCGCCCACGCTCCAATCATCGTTGCAGTAGATGGTGGTCAGGGAGCTGCTGCCCCTAAACATGATGGTCATATCGGTAACGTTTGCAGTATTGAAGCCGGTCAAGTCGAGCGATGTCAGTGACATGCAGTACCCGAACATTTCCCGCATTTCGGTGACCTTTTCTGTATTGAAGCTGCTCAAGTCGAGCGATGCCAGGGAACTGCATTCCCAGAACATACTTTTCATTGTGGTAACGTTTTCGGTATTGAAGCTGCTCAAGTCGAGCGATGCCAGGGAACTGCAGTCCTCGAACATTTGGCTCATATCGGTAACGTTTGCAGTATTGAAGCCGGTCAAGTCGAGCGATGCCAGGGAAATGCATTTCCTGAACATACTTTGCATTGTGGTAACGTTTGCAGTATTGAAGCCGGTCAAGTCGAGCGATGCCAGGGAACTGCAGTCCTCGAACATTTGGCTCATATCGGT
>ERZ1673752.2731-NODE-2731-length-18728-cov-5.176512_pt1 | contig 18728 bp, 22 predicted proteins | sample MGYA00580195_ERZ1673752 | MGnify/ENA primary metagenome ERZ1673752 (study PRJEB41218, sample SAMN15661744) | gut metagenome | host: Homo sapiens | place: Canada: London | collected 2015-08-20/2019-03-30 | study: EMG produced TPA metagenomics assembly of...
AACCACGCGCGCTACCAACTGCGCAACACCTCGGTGTGTATGCCGGGACGAACCCGGCTCTCTTATTATAATACCGGCGGCGGGGTGCGTCAAGCATTTTGGCAGCTTTTATGTGGCGGGGGTGTTTTCTTCTTGCGGTGGGGTGTACTGTATTTTATTTTAAGGGTCTGCCTTGCGGGCGTCACCACCATGCGGTGACGCCCTTTTATAATGGCAGGATGCCGTAATAAAAAGGCCCTGCCGCAGGGTGGGCAGGGCCGGGGTGGCAGCACATGATCCAAACAAACTTCAAACAAACTCCCGCCAGGTCTCCTCGGCCGACGATTGGAATTCGCCCAGTTCCTGGCAAAGCTTCCTCGCACCGGGGCTGGCGGAGGGATAGTCTTTTTCGGCCCGTTTGCAGTCCAGCACGCCCTGGCCGCTGCCTTCGGCCAGCATGGTGGCCAGGTTGCGGGTGGACTTGTCCATCATGGTGCGGGTGCGGATGCCCATGCTCACGCTCATGCGGGCGGCAGCGCTCTGGCCCTGGGCCTCGGCCCCGATGGCATCCAGTGCGGTGTGGGCCGCCTGGTTGATGCGCCGATACTCCCGCTTCTGGCGCATCATCTCGTCTTTCAACCGCTGGTCGTGGGTCAGGCCCATCAGCTCGTCCAGCGTGTTTTTGCCCATCTCGGTGTTCTGCACGATCTCCTGGAGCATTTTTTCATTATCGGTTTGCATAACAAAATCCCCCTTGTGTACATGGTGGTCGGTCAACCATAGTATGTACACAAGGGGGATGTTTTTATGCAAAGATCACAGGCGCTGCTGGGCCAGAGAGAACATCATGTCCCAGGCCGGGGTCTCGCCCCATTCGGCGCTGGCCAGCTGCACGGTAAAGCTGCCGCGGCGGGACAGGCTGATGCTGAACTCTCGGCGGGAGTTGTCCAGCGCGTCCTGCAGTTTGCGGGCCACCTGGGCGGCGGGGGTACCCACCGTTACCACGGCGAACAGGCCGTCTTCCAAACGGGCCAGCACGGCGGCCTTGTCGTCGGTGCCGACAGACAGCTGCAGGATACCGGCGGCCATGTTCAGGCAGCAGTCGGCCGCATTGGCGGACTCGTTCTGGCGCAGGCTCCAATACTCGTTCACGCGGGCCATCACCACGCCCACGGGCTTGCCGGCCTGGGCCTGGGGCTCGGCGTAGCGGCGGTACTCGGTGTCCAGATAGCGGGCATTGTACACGCCGGTCAGGTAATCGCGGCGCAGCTCATCCTGCATCTGGGCCAGCACGCGGTTAAAGGAATTCTCGGCCCCGGCAGAGGATTGCAGATTGTGGGGCATGCAGCAGTGGAAAGCCAACACGCAGGGGCGGGCGTCCGCCTGGATGCCCTGGTACAGCACCAGCTCCGGGCCGTCATCGGCCTGGGCCAGCTGCACGCCGCGGCCGGTCTCATCCAGCGCGGTCAGTTCCTCGGCTTTATCGGTGGGCTGCAGGGTGGCGGGGTCCAGCACGGTGCCCAGGTAGGGGTCCAGTACACTGACCTTGCCGTAGACCTGCTCCAGCGCGGTGATCGCGGTGGACAGTTCAGCGAGGGTATACTCAAATTTCATGTCAGTTCCTCATTTTTAAAACAAAAGATCCCTATTAGGAAAATAACTTTCAAGTACCAAACTATTGTATCACAAAATACGATTGCTGGATAGTTCTGCCTTGCACAAAGAATTTGCGCACCACAGCGCAAAACATTGTTTAGGTTCACAAAAAAAGCAGATGCTGCGTTATAGAAAACACCCCGCACGGTCCCTGGCTGGATACGCGGGGACCATGCGGGGCTGTTATGTGATTATTTCCGGGTGGCCGGTGCGCGGAAGTACCGCACAGTCATGGCCTTGATCTCCCTGGCCAGGGCGGGGGTGAGCTTCTCCTCATCCACGCGCCACTGCCAGTTGCCCTGGGCCACGCCGGGGGTGTTCATGCGGGAGGCAGACGGCTCCTCCAGCCAGTCGGCCATCGGGATGATGGCCAGGGCGGCGGTGCTGGCCATCACGCCGCGCAGCATGCCGCGCAGTTCGCCTTCGGCCTTGTTCAGGGCAAAGTATTCACGGGCCTGCTGGCGGTATTCGGGGGTCAGCTCCTCGCCAAACCAGCCGGCCAGCGTATTGTTATCGTGGGTGCCGGGGTAGGCCACGCAGTTGCGGGGGTAGTTGTGGGGCAGGTCCACGCTGTCCTCGCCGGTAAAGGCAAACTGCAGCACCTTCATGCCGGGGAAACCGCTGTCGGCCAGCAGCTGGCGGACCGAGTCAAACATCTCGCCCAGATCCTCGGCCACGATGGGCAGCTCGCCCAGGGCGTTGTGCAGGGTGCGGAACAGGTCCATGCCGGGGCCGTTCTCCCAGCGGCCGTTGCGGGCGGTGCTTTCCCCAGCCGGGATAGCCCAGTAGGTGTCGAAGCCGCGGAAGTGGTCGATGCGCAGGATGTCGTAGATGAACAGGGCGTGGCGGATGCGGCGGATCCACCAGGCGTAGCCGGTGCGGCGGTGGTAGTCCCAATCATACAGGGGGTTGCCCCACAGCTGGCCGTCGGCGGCAAAGTAGTCCGGCGGGCAGCCTGCCACGCGGCGGGGCTTGCCGTCGGCGTCGGTCTCAAACAGTTCGCGGCCCGCCCAGGCATCGGCGGAGTCGGCGGCAACGTAGATGGGAATATCACCCATGATGGATACGCCTTTGCTCTTGGCATAGGCGTGCAGGGCGCGCCACTGGCGGTCGAACTCGTACTGGACAAACGCCCAGAAGCCGACCTCCTCGGCGTGTTCCTCTTTAAAAGCTGCCAGGGCGGCGGAGTCGCGCAGGCGCAGGGCCTCGGGCCACTGCTGCCAATCCACCATGCCGTTGTCCCGCTTGATGGCCATGTACAGGCAGTAGTCGGGCAGCCACTCGCAGCTCAAAAACTGGAAGCGGTACCAGTCATCGGGGTAGGGGGTGTCGTAGCCGGGCACGGGGCGCTGCTTTAAAAAGTTGGCGTAGGCCTTGCGCAGCACGTCGAAGCGCTTCTCGTACAGGGTGCCGTAGTCGATGTGGGCCGCGTCGCCGCCCCAGTGGATCTTGGCAAAATCCCGGCGGGTCAGCAGGCCGTCCTTGACCAGCTGATCCAGATCAATAAAGTAGGGGTTGCCCGCAAAGGCGGAGCAGCTCTGGTAGGGACTGTCGGCATAGCCGGTGGGGCCGACCGGCAGGATCTGCCAGATCGTCTGCCCGGCAGCAGCCAGAAAATCCACAAACTTACGGGCGGGTGCGCCCATGCTGCCGATGCCATAACCGCCCGGCAGGCTGGAAAGCGGCATAAGAATACCGCTGCAACGTGCAAAACCCATTTGCTATCCTTCTTCTCTTTCGCTAGTATTTTTAATGTACTCTTTATTCTGCACCCAGGGCTGCCAAAGCGGCCTGGGTAAAGGCAGTGCGCTCGACCTTGCCGCGTGTGCCGCCCTGCAGGGCCTCCTCGTTGGCCGTAAGGGCCTGGGCCGCTGCCGCCGTGGGCAGGTCGATGCCCGGCAGGATGGCGGTGTTGACCTGCTCCACCTGCATCGCGCCCAGCGTGGTGGTGTCGGACGCGGTGTTCCACGGGGTGATGACGCCCAGCGTGTTGGTCAGGGCTTTTTCGCCATCGCCGCTGGAGTACAGCCAGAGCACGGCGCTCTCGGCGGATTTCAGTGCGGCGGCATCGCCGGTGTCCTGAAGGGCGAAGCAGCCCGCATTGGCCAGGATGGGGTAGTCCAGCAGGCCGGTGAGATTGTACTCCTCGGTGGTCAGATCGCTGTCCTCCAGGTTGGTTTTGAAGGGGATCAAAACCAAATCCTGGCAGGCGTCGGCCCCGTAGGCGGCCAGCAGGTCGGTCAGCCTGGCCCGGCGGAACAACCCGCCCTCGGCACTGTCGGCCATGGCGTCCCATTCCAGCGAGACGGCGCTGTAGATGCCGTTCAGCGGGCCGGTCAGGGCGTCGGCCGTATACTGGCCGTCCGCCGCCAGCACGGCCACAGTGTAGCCGCTGGTGCGGTCCAGCGGCGGAGCAAATACGCCGGTGGCGGTCAGGGCTTCGGGCCGGGCCTCCGGCAGGGTGCGGTCGGCGCCGTTTAAGGTGACGGTGGCGGCTTTCGGCTCGGCCAGCCAGTCCTGCAGGGTTTCCACAAAGTCGCTCCACTCGTCCCAGCTGGCATTCTGCAGGGCTTCTGCAGCGCCATCACCCAGCAGGCTGTTCAGCAGACTGCCGCTGACCCAGTAACCGTACAGGCTGCGGCCTGCGGGCAGGGCGGCGGCACTCCCGGTAATATTGGCGCGGGCGGCGGCTGCGGCCAGCAGGGGATCGCTGGTCACATCCAGGGTGGTGCCGTCCGGCTGGTGGTCCAGCGCCAGCAGGCTGGCGGTGCTGGCATCGTCCGTCCAGTTCAGGGCCACGCCCTGGGCATCGGCATAAGCCTGCAGGGCGGGGGCCAGCCCGTCAGCGGCATAGGCAGTAAGCACCTGGGGAGCAGGCTCGGGGGCCGTCTCCACCGTGGCAACGCTTTCCACAGGGGCCGCCGCACAGGCGGTAAGCAGCAGCGCCGATAACGCCAGCGCTGCCGGGGTGATTTGTTTTTGCATAGGTTTGAAGTTCTCCTGGTAGGAAATGATGGGCACAACAGGAAAGTGACCTACTTGTAGGGGGCGAGCCTTCCTAAATTTCAGCCCATATATTTCTTATTATATAGGAAATGAAAGGTTTTTTCCACACCTGTTTTGTGTTATAATAAGAAAAATCTGATTTTTTTGAAAGGAGTCTCCTTTCTGTGACGCAAAAGTTATACGAAACAGACGCTTATGTGCAGGAATTTGCTGCAGCCGTGCTCTCCTGCACCCCGGCCAAGGGCGGCTATGCGGTCGTGCTGGACAGGACTGCCTTCTTCCCTGAGGGCGGCGGCCAGCCCTGTGACCTGGGCACGCTGGGCACCGCGAAGGTGACCGACGTGCATACCGACGGCGCCACCATCACCCATACCACGGACGCTCCGCTGGAGCCGGGCACCGCTGTGACCGGCCGCATCGATTGGCCCCGCCGCCTGGATGCCATGCAGCAGCACACCGGCGAGCATATCCTCAGCGGCACCCTCCACCGCCTGTTCGGGGCTGAGAATGTGGGCTTCCACATCGGCACCCCCTACGTGCGGATGGACACCAGCATCCCGCTTTCCGCCGCCCAGCTGGCCCGGGCCGAAGCCGAAGCCAACGCCGCCGTGCGGGCCGACACTCCCGTACACTGCTACATCCCAGACGCCGCCACCCTGGCCGCCACCGAGTACCGCAGCAAAAAGGAGCTGGACGGCCCCGTGCGGCTGGTGGAAGCCGGCGGCGACTGCTGCGCCTGCTGCGGCACCCATCTGGCCCGCACCGGCGAGGTGGGGCTGATCAAAATTATCTCTGCCCAGCACTACAAGACCGGCATGCGGCTGGCTGTGGCCTGCGGGCAGCGCGCCTATGACGCCGTGGCCGCCATCTGTGCCGACGCCGAAGCCGCGGGGCGCGTGCTCTCTGCCCCCGCGGGCAGCCTGACCCCGTCGGTGGAGAACCGCCAGAACGGCGAAGCTGTCCTAAAGCAGCGTATTGCCGCGCTGCAAAACGCCCTGGCGGATGCCTACGTGCAGGCTGCAGCGCCCGACCGGCCCGCCGTGCTGTGGGCCGAGGGAGCCGACGGCGACGGCCTGCGCCGCATTGCCATGGCGGTCTGCGCGGGCATAAATCAGGTCGCCTGCGTCCTCGCCCCCGGCGGGCAGGGCCTATCCTACGCGCTGGCCGCCCCCGATGGCACCGACGCCCGCGCCCTGAGCAGGGCACTGAACGAAGCCTTTGCAGGCCGGGGCGGCGGCAAGCCTGCCTTCTGCCAGGGCAGCCTGGCTCAGCCCGGCCTTACGCCCGATGTCGTCCGCGAGAAACTTTCTACATTATTATAACAGGAGACACTCCCATGAGAATGCGTTTTAAACCCTACGCCCGCCCCGAACTGCTGGCCTGCGACTTCCATGTGCACGAGCCGCTGACCCACGGCGGCCACTGGCACGAGACCTACACCCGCCCCGACCAGCCCTGGCACCTGGAGCTGGGCTGTGGCAAGGGCGGTTTCCTGGCGCAGCTGGCCCCCCGGCACCCGGACATCAACTACCTGGGCATCGACATCACCGACAAGGTGCTGATCCTGGCCAAGCGCAAGGTCGAGGCCGCCTATGCCGAGCGCGGCATGACCCCTGATAACGTCAAGATTGCCAGCATCGACATCGAGCGCCTGGGCAATGCCTTCACCCCTGCCGACCGGGTGGACCGCATCTACATCAACTTCTGCAATCCGTGGAGCAAAAACGCGGGCAGCAACAAGCACCGCCTGACCCATCCCCGCCAATTGCTGCAATACCGCCAGCTGATGGATGAGGGCGCGGAGATCTGGTTCAAGACCGACGACGATGACCTGTTCCGGGACAGTTTGCATTACTTCCCGGCGGCAGGCTTTGAGATCACCTGGCAGACCTTTGACCTGCACGCCAACGAGCCGGATTGGAACCTGCGCACCGAACACGAGGGTATGTTTACCGAGATGGGCATTCCCATCAAGGCGCTGATCGCCCGCAAAGGTCCCGACAGCACCGTGACCTGGGTGGAGCCCAAGACCCTGGCCAAAGAGCTGGAAGCCGAGGAAGAGGAGGAAGCCGCCGAAGCACCCGCCCCGCAGGAGGACGCCGAATGACCCAGACAGAAATCCTTTCATTTGTCGTACAAACGCTGTATTGGTTCTTCCTCTACGGCTGTATCGGCTGGGGCGTCGAGGTCGTCTACGCCGCCATCAAGGAGCGGCGGCTCGTCAACCGCGGGTTCCTCTGCGGCCCCATCTGCCCCATTTACGGCTGCGGCATGGTGGTGCTGAACTGGACGGTGGCCGCGCTGGCCCCCTCCGGCGAGGGGAAAAGCGTCAGCACCGTGGCGGTGTTCTTTGTGGGCATGGTGCTCACCACCGCCATCGAGCTGGTGGGCGGCTGGACGCTGTTCAAAATTTACCACATCCGTTGGTGGGACTACTCCAACATGAAGTTCAACATCGGCGGCTACATCTGCCCGCAGTTCTCGCTGCTGTGGGGCCTGGGCAGTGTCATCATGGTCAAGGTGGTGCACCCGGCGCTGGCCAAGGCCAGCAGCCCGCTGCCCATGAAGGTGCTGGTGCCTGCCGAAGCCGCCGTGCTGGCGCTGTTTGTGGTCGACCTCATCGTCTCCGCAGCCGCCGCCACCGGCCTGAACAAAAAGCTGAAGGAGATCGACGAGGTGCGCGCCCGCCTGCGTGTGACCAGCGACAAGCTGACCACCGTGCTGGGCGTCAGCGCCATGACCGCCGATACCATTTTGGACGAGCAAAAGCTGCAGCTGGCCCTGGCCAAGCTGGAAGGCCGCGAGAACGCCGCCGAGTTGAAGCTGGAAATGCTGCTGCGCGCCAACGAAATGCGCGCCAAGCTGCGTGACATCAGCGTGGATAAGATAGGCACCCGCCGCTTGCTGCGGGCCTTCCCGGATATGAAGAGCCTTACCTACGCCGAGACGCTGGCCTCCACCCGCGCCGGCGTCCGCCGCCTGAACGAGCTGGCCGCTGCCGCCAGGACCGCTGCCAAAGAGATGGCCCAGACCGCTAAGGAGACCGCGCAGACCGCCGTGGGTACAGCTGCCGCCGCCGCCCAGACGGCAAAAGAAACGGCTGCCAATGCCGCGCAGTCTGCGGCCCAGACCGCCAAAGAGGCTGCCGCCTCGGCGATCCAAACGGCCCGGGAGACCGGCATCAGCACGCCCCAAAGCACCAAGCCCGCCAAAGACGAACCGGGCCAATAAAGCCAATAGCCAATAAGCATGCGCTTCGCCACGCCCGGCGGGGCGCATCTTTTTTGCGACGGTGGTTTCTGGCAAAAACAGCCACCCCTTTATCAAAACTGCGGAACTACGGAAGTACTTATATAAATTACATAGATATGTTAATTATAAGTACTTCCATAACTCCGGAAGTAGTTGGAAACACCAGGGTACTTCCGGAGTTCCGCAGTATATATACCGGGCGGAAATACCCGGAAGTAGTTCTTTGACTGCCGCAAAATCCATGCGCTGCGGCACCCCTATCGGCAGCAAAAAAGCAGCAGGGCTTTCCCGACCCTGCTGCTGACCTTATATACTTTATAAATAAGCAGGCATCCCACTCGCTGGGACACCTCCTGAATGGCCCCCTCTGGGAGGGGGCTCCCGCGAAGCGGGTGGGGGAGAGAGCCTGAGATTTGGTAGCAGTTAATTTGCTTGTCTCTCCCTCAGTCTGCGCTTCGCGCAGCCAGCTCCCTCGCAGAGGGAGCCTTTTTACCTATAATCAGTTCAACTTCTTTCCAAAGAATTCCAGCTCCGGCTTGATGACCTTCATCAGGGCGTCGAACTGGTCGGGCGTCAAGCTCTGGGCGCCGTCGCTCTTGGCCTTGGCCGGGTTGTTGTGCGTCTCGATCATCAGGCCGTCCGCGCCCACGGCCACGGCAGCCTGGGCCAGCGCGGGCACCATAAAGGCGATGCCGGCAGCGTGGCTGGGGTCGATGTCCACAGGCAGATGGGTCATCTTTTTCAGCATCGGCACGGCGGAAATGTCCAGCGTGTTGCGCATGCTGGTCTCAAAGGTGCGGATGCCGCGCTCGCACAGCACCACGTTAGGGTTGCCCTCGGCCATGATGTACTCGGCGCTCATCACCAGTTCCTCCAGGGTGGAGGACAGGCCGCGCTTCAGCAGCACAGGGGTCTTCAGGCGGCCCACGGCTTTCAGCAGCTCAAAGTTCTGCATATTGCGTGCGCCGATCTGGATCATGTCCACGTGGGCATCCTCAAACAGGTGGATGTGTTCGTTGTTCATCAGCTCGGTCACGATGGGCTGGCCGGTCACAGCGCGGGCCTCCTGCAAAAGCTCCAGGCCCTCGGCACGCAAACCCTGAAAGCTGTACGGGCTGGTGCGGGGCTTGAACGCGCCGCCGCGCAGGATGCTGGCACCCGCGGCCTGTACGCGCTGGGCCACATAGGTGATCTGCTCCTTGCTTTCCACGCTGCAGGGACCGGACATCACGGCAAAGTACCCGCCGCCGATCTTGTGCCCGCCCACGTCCACGATGGTGTCGTCCGGGTGGAACTTGCGGTTAGCTTTCTTGTACGGCTCGGTCACGCGGCGGCAGGTCTCCACCACCGGGTTGGCCAGCACCCAGCTTTCGGCCAGGGACTTGGTGTCGCCGATCAGGCCCAGGATGTGGGTATCGCTGCCCACGGAATCGTTGATCTGGTAGCCCATATCCTCCAGCTCGTGGCAGAAGGAGTCGACCTGCTCGGCCGGGGCGTGCTGTTTTAATACGATGATCATAATGTGTCTCCCATTTCTCTATTTCTTAAACTTTTGGATTCCTGGCGCAATCGTCGCCAGCATTCGTGTTTTTTATCGAATGATGATAGTCTAACACTTTAAATCGCTAAAGTCAACCCCTCTTGCCAAAATTTTGCAGGGGACGTATAATGGGCATATCTTATATAAAGGGAAAAGCACAAACCTTTGTAGGGGCCCGCTTGACGGCCAAAACGAAGGCCGCCAGCCAGCAAAGCTGGTCCGCTCGTGCGGTTCAATGCCCCGCAGGGGCATTGATCGCTGCGCGGCCCCGCAATGCTTGCATCGGCCCGCACCCTATACTATATAATAAAAGAGGTCATCTCAAATGGCAAAAGAAGCAAAAACCAACGCCATGCGCATGCTGGAGCGCGCCAAGGTCAACTATACCGCCCACGAATACCCCCACGAGGAAGGCCAGGCCGTTGACGGCGCCAACGTCGCCCGCCTGACCGGCCAGGACCCGGCCCGCGTTTTTAAAACGCTGGTCACCCAGGGGGCAGACCATAACTATTATGTGTTTGTCGTGCCCGTGCTGGCCGAGCTGGACCTGAAAAAGGCCGCCAAGGCCGCGGGCGTCAAAAGCGTGGCCATGATCCACGTGGCCGACATCAATAAAGTCACCGGTTATATCCGCGGCGGCTGCAGCCCTGTGGGCATGAAAAAACAGTTCGTCACCGTCTACGATGAAAGCTGTCTGGCCCAGCCCACCATCATGGTCTCCGGCGGCCGCATCGGCACCCAGGTGGAGTGCGCCCCTGCTGATCTTATCAAGGTGACCCGCGGCAAAACGGCGGCCATCACCCAGGAGCACCAGGCATGATGCGGCTGGATAAGTACTTGGCCGAGCGCACCGGCATGACCCGCAGCGAAAGCCGCAAGGCCATCACCAAGGGGCGCGTGATGGTCGCGGGCAAGATCTGCCGCAAGGCGGATACCCAGCTGGACGAGACCGCCGCGCAGATCGCGCTGGATGGCGCGCCGTTGGCAGGCGAATATAAAAAGTATGTGTATATCATGCTCAATAAGCCGGAGGGCGTCGTCAGCGCCAGCCGCGACAAGCGGGATACCACTGTGGTGGACCTGGTGGCCGCGGACTACCCCCGGCGGGAGCTGTTCCCGGCGGGCCGCCTGGATAAGACCAGCACCGGCTTTGTACTGCTGACCGATGACGGTGCCCTGGCCCATGACATCCTGGCCCCGGCCCACCATGTGGACAAGCAGTATTTGGTTACGCTGGACACTCCGCTGACCGAGGAGATGTGCCGCGGCTTTGCGGCGGGCGTCACCCTGGCCGACGGCGAACACCTGGCCCCCGCCGAGGCCGAACCGGCCGGGGACGACCCCTGCACCGTGCGCGTCACCCTGCACCAGGGCGTCTACCACCAGATCAAGCGCATGTTCGGCGTCTACGACGCCGGCGTCAACACCCTCCACCGCCTCTCTATCGGCGGCGTTGCATTGGATGAGACCCTTGCCCCCGGCGAGTACCGGGAACTGACCGAGGAAGAACGAAAACAATTGCAGAACTAAGGCTGCCCTAGAGTGGCGACTCCCCGCAGGACGGGAAATTTGAGCAAATTGTCAAGCGAAATGTCACAAAATCAGGCAGGCATTTTTGCGCCCAGCGCGGCGCACTCGGCGGCCATGAGGTCGGCGGGGCGCTGCCAGCCCAACAAGCGGCGGGGGTAGTTGTTCATCCACAGCGTTATATACTCGGCATGGTCATCCGTAAGGGTGGCCATGCTTTTTCCTTTTCGGCAGAAGCGGCGGATCAGCTTGTTCTGGTTCTCGTTGGTGCCGCGTTCCCAGCAGCTGTACGGATGGCAGTAGTAGATCGGGGTCAGCTGCTCCATCTCCTTGGCGGCGGAGAACTCGCAGCCGTTGTCGCAGGTTATGGCGCGGAAGATCTTGCCGAAGTCCTCGCCCAGATCATGCCGGAGTGTATGCAGCACCCGCAGTACCTCGCGGGCAGTTTTGCTTTCCAGTACGCGGACGATCTCGTAGCGGGTCTTGCGCTCGGTCAGCACCAGCAGGCAGCGGCTCGGCCCGGCGATCTTGCCGACTACCGTGTCCATCTCCCAGAAGCCGACATCCTCGCGGGTCTCCACCTCGGCCGAGCGTTCCTCTATGCTGCGGTCGTTCTTGTGGCTTTTGGCGATGTACTGCTCGTCCTGCTTTTTCTTCACCCGGTAGCGGCCGACCGGCAAGTCCAGGCTGCACAGGCGGAGATAGCCCCGGTAGATGTATCGGTAGGCCGTGCTGGTGGAAATTTGCGGCAATGCCATACCTTGCAGCAGGATCTCCCGCACCGCAGCGGCGGGACTGTAATGGCGCTTGCCTATGTAGTCCTCAAGATGGGCGGCCAACTGCGGGCAGAGCTTGACCGGGCGGCCCTTGTGCAGGTCGCGCATCTGATCGGCCCGGTTCTGCGATTTCTGGGCGGAGTAGATCATATAGGTTTTAGAAGTTCGGTGGTTCAGCTGCTCACACAGGCCGCGCTGCTTTTCGCGGTAGATGGTGCGCTTGCTGCACCCAATCACCGCCGCAATTTGCACTGTACTGACCTTGGCCTTGAGCATTGCCTCGATCCTGACCCGGTCGTCCCGTGTGAGATGCTTTCCACCCATTCCAAAAACCAACCCTTTTCACATCTGCGCGTATTCGATTTGTCGTTCCTGCCGTTCCCGGCGTTCTTCCTGTGCCGAACGGACCAGCTCTGTCTGCCGGTCGTTTAGCGAGGACATCCGCACACCCTGCAGCAGCGGTTCAAGGTCACCGTCCATGATGGTGAGGTATGCCTTGATGCTGCTGCCGGCCTGATGGAAGATGTAGCGGGAGAGAGAATCGAAGTTGTAATCTTTACCGGCATCATAGGCCATGTGGATCTGTCCCGCGTCCCCCAGCAGACGCTCCCACCAGGGGGCTGTAGTGGCTCGGTCCCGGTGAATGCCGTCGTACTGGGTTACGTAGAGCAGTTGGTTGCGCATGATGCCCATGAAAGTATCGCCGATACTTCCGCTTGCCTGCCAGGAGCGGACGAAGGATGCTGCAGCATCATTGCGGAGCTGGAACTCGCAGCGGACCCAATTCTTAGGTACTTTGTCGGCGTCGATGCTGCCCTTGACCTCACGTTCCAGGGTCTTATCGTAAATGCGCAGGCGGAAGTCCGACTTACTGCTGCCCCAGATGACGGCCATTTCGGAGCTGCCCTCCTGGATCAGGTAGGTCTTCCAGCGGCTTATGTAGTTGCGCTTGCGCGTAAACGCCTGGACCGTGCGGAGCTTGAGCATGCCGAAGGTATCGCAGGCAATGTCGATACGGCTTATATGCAGTGTGGCATAGGTGGATTGCAGTTGTTTTATCCACCGTTCCCAGGCCAGGCCGGGGTGCGTGGTCTCCCAGGTGCGGCAGCCAGTGCCGGACATCTGGATGTAGATGGTATTGTTGCCGCCCCAGGCGTAGACGATACCATCATACCACCGGGCATAGGCGTAGCCATACATACCCTTGCGTTCCTGGAATTCCAGCCCGCGCAGCATAAACTTGCGCTCGATGCGGTCGGCAGTGTAGACGGCCTTTTCATCGGTGATGTCATGGTCGAAGAACTCACTGACAGAAACGGTAAAACAGAAGTAGTCAACAAGGATTCTTGTTGCATCATGGGGGCCGGATTTTTGTGTTCTTTGCTTCGACATTTTGCACCTCTCAAAATTGACGTTGCTGAAAGAAAAAACGGCAGATTGTGGCAAGGTTCGCGGTGAGTTGTACCCCCGTGCTACATCACGGGGGTTCAGGCGGGACGCGAGGCCCCGCAAAATGGACAAATGCGCCGCAGGCGCATTTGAAAAGCTGATAAAGAAACAAACTGCAGGCGGTGGGAAGACCCGCATCTTGCCCTTGCGCGGGAAAAGCGGCAGTTATGGCAAGAAAAACGCCGCGCAGGCGCTGCCAATACCTCGGGCGGGGCCTTCGGTCTCGTTACCGGGGACTCTCTAATTACGGCAGCGCTGCGGCGTAGGCTAAGCCTACACGCCGCAGCGCATGCCGGGGTCACTTGTTCCGCGTGATCTTCCGAGCCTTGCGGCTCTTATTCGTCACGGCATCCGGCGTGGGGGCGGCAGGGGCGCGGGCGGCCAGGATCTCGGCCTCGGAGAGCATGTCCTTCTCCTCGAACCGCTTCGTCAGGGTGTCGACCACCGCCAGTGTATTGTAGGCACGGTAGTCCTTATTGCGCACGAACCAGCAGCCGCGCCGGAGCGGGCGGACCAGTTCGGGGTTGGTGACGTTCTCCAGTTCCCAGGCATCGTACCAGCTGTTGCATTGCAGGCGCCAGATCTTGCGGCATTGGATGACGTTCAGAGTCACGTCCCGCATCAGCTTGTCCACGTGGCCGAATCGTTGGGCACTGCCGTACAGGCTTATGTAGTAGTGGCGGCAGCACAGCAGCGTGGACAAAAACGTCGGGTCGATGTTGTCCCGGAAAGACCGGCTGTTCAACTGGACGCCCAGTTCGTCCACGCAGGCAATGGTCACGGTCAGGGTATCGTGCTCGTCATCGTAGGCCTGGTTGACCTTGCTGGCGGCCACGACCTGCGCCAGGCTGCGCAGCTCTTGATAGGGCACAGCCAGCGCCACATTGGAGAGGATGAGCACCCGTTGGGTGACGAACTTGCCCCGGCGCGGGCACCAGACGGTCTTACCGTCGTAACGTTCATACAGGCCGGTGACCTTGTGGACCAGCGACAGTGTTTTACCGGACCCGAAATACCCGCAGTAGATGTCGAGGTCACCGGTGTGGCAGCAATTATAATCTTTATGGCGCAGATAGGTAAAGCTGTCCAGCACGCCATACCAGAGGACGTGCAGCGGATGGGTTACGGCGCAGCGCACGGCGGGGAATAGCGCCACCACAATGACCGCACCAACGGTCAGAATCAAGCCCCACATGGCACTACCTCCACCGCGACATTGTGCGGACGATGCCGAACATCAGCTTAAGCGCGCCCCAGAAGATGGCCAGGCAGGCCAGCACAGTGACCAGCCAGGGCACCAACTCGGCGAAGTTCTGCGGTACGCCGGTAACACCGAAAAAGGCCAGCAGATTTTGAAATTGTTCTACCATGGTATCACCTCAACCAGATCAGCAGCGCCAGAAAGCACAGCGCCACGAATGTGAGCAGCAGCAAGCCCTCGGTGGGCGTGTAGTCGTTGAACGGTTTGTCCCAGATCGTGGGGGCTTCGGTCGGCTCGGGCGTCGGAGCGGTCTCCGGCGTGGCCTGCACAATGATAATCTGTGGTGTCGGCTCCGGCGTTGGTTCTGCACCCGGGTCCGGCGTGGGTGTGGCCAGGGCCTCAGTCAGAGCTTCGGCCAGTGCAGCAGCGTCGATCTCCACAGGTACACGCGCAGGACCTTGCGCATCAGATACCGGATCTTCCGGCGCAGGCGTCTCTTCCACCGTCTCAATGGGCGGGTCAACAGGTACATCTTCGTATTCCTCCGCACGTACAGCGTGCGCCATGGCGGCGATGGCAAGCAGGCAGGCACACAGGACGGTTGCAAACTTATTCGTCACCGGTCAACAACCCCTTTATAAACGATATTACGATACCGGCTACCAGCGACCAGATCAGGACATCCCAATAGCTGATGGTAAAGCCGTACAGCGTGAACTTGTGCCGGAACAGATCCAGCACAGCAGTACATACAGCGGCAAACTGTTCCATACGCTCACCCCTTTAACCAGCTGACGATGCCCAGCACGACCAGCGAACCAATGGACAGCCCTACAATGACCCAGAACTCGGTCGGTATCCAGGACGTGACGGCCTGCACAAAGCCCAGCGCGGAATCGTTGACCAGGCCGTCGTACTGATCCTTGACGTCATCCAGGCCGGAATCCACACCGCCCGCGTACTTGTCGTAGGCGTCGGTGATGTCCCCGCCCAGGGTCAGATCGTCATCTGTATCGGTACTGTCGGACGTGCTGGAAGAAGAATCTGCAATTTCCTCGGCGTGGGCCGGGCAGGCCGTGCCGAGAAACAGGCAGAGCAGCAGCACCGGCGCGGCAATGTAATACAGACAGATCTTCCGGACGCCTGGCAGCTGCAGCAAAAGTGTATTACGCATATTGTCACCCCCGAATAAATTTGATAAGGCCGATAATGAAGCAGACAACCACGCCGCCGATGAGCAGCGCCCCAAGGCCGGGCGGCAGGAACGGGAACAGGGTCAGCACCTGCGAGACCAGCCAGATGATCCAGCCCAGAATCGTGGTGAACAGCTTAAAGATGAGCTTCAGCACCGCGCTGATAGCGCCCAGCAGACCGTCCATGATGGCGTCGCCGATCTTGCCGAGCAGCTTCTCCCACCAGCTTTGCCCCTTGTTGCCGGAACTGCTGCCGGGCTTGGCCGTCTCTGGTGTGGAACCACCTACGCCGATATTCTGAAGCTTTTCGGTAATCCCCGCAAAGCCGCTGACCAGCACAGCCTTGATCTCCTGCAGGATCTTCATGATGCCGGAGGTGTCGCCTGTGTCGCCGCCAGGTTCCGGGGTAGGTGTGGGGTCAGGGTCGGGCGAGGGCGACGGGGTGGGCGCTTCGTAGGTGATATAGTAGTAATTGTTGGTTACGGTATCGTAGGTGTAGTATTGCTTGGTTTCGTTGTTGTAGATGATGGGGTTGTTGCTGATATTGGTAACTGTTTCGTTGTTTTCGTTGATGGTCGTGTACTGGGGGTAGATGTAGGTCAGGTTGGTGCTGTTGTCCTGGTAGATGTTGCCGTTCCAGGTGTTGTTGTTGATGGTGATATTGGTCTGCTTGTTGACGGTTACCTCATTAGGCACAACCATCATATGAAAACCGTAGCCAATAGCCTCATACGTTGAATTACTACTTTTTCTATCAAGAAATCCAGAAGAACAATAGGCGGCCCGCTTATCCCCCTGAGATAAACGAACATAGCTCGAACTATTCCAAGAGACAACTGCTTTATAAGAAGCAAAATCAGGGGATTTGATAAGACCTACAACATCACCATTATAAAGATAATATTTACCAGATACTGGGGCTGTGAAATAAGCAACGGCCTTAAAGTATTCTTTGCCTTTATAACCTGAACGAAGCGGGAAAACGCCTGTTACATGCTGCCCATCATTGAATGATGAATGATTATATGTATCGGCAATACCACAGCTTTTTGATGAAGAATCTACACTCCATCCAGTAATAGGCACATAGAAAATCAAATTACCGTCGACATTGAACGAGGGAGTGCCTTTATCATCTACATACCCGGAGGGCCTACGGCCTACGCCGCCAGTACCAGCGGAACCGCCGCCGGTTTCGTACTTCTTGAAGTTGGCATTTTTGCCGAAATTGGCCCAAATCCATTCGGAAATGAAATCAGCAACAAGATTATCACCTGTACCAGATTCAAATTCTTTGTAACCAGTACGACCAAATAGAGACCATTCGTAATAAGAATAACGGCAAGATGTACAGTGCTTGGTGTTATAAGTAACACCAATACCACAAGCATCAACTGTTAAGCCTGTTTCTTGTACATAGGTTCTTTCACCACACTTAGGGCAAGTATCAAGAACATCTGCAAAAGCGGCAAAAGGGACAATACATAATAGCATCAAAAACGAAGATGCTACGGCAATTATTTTCTTGACCACAATAACACCCCCTGCTATAATTATGGTGAGGTGAACAGGATGAAACAAAAAATCATAAGAATCATAGTAGGCATAATAGCTTTAAAGATTCTCGCAATAGTTGCAGTTATAACACTCCCGTATGATTACGGAAAAACAGTAAACACGATAGCCAACACTGGCACAACACTTATAATAGTTTGCGCTGTGGTTTGGTTCTTCCTGCCGTACATCAAGCGCGGCATTGCCTACCTTGTGAACCATCGTGAAGATTGAACTTGCCACCAGTAATGGCGGCTTTTCTCGTGTCATACAGCCGGTTCGGATCCGGCGCAGCTGCGGGCTGATTGTGTATTACATGGTGCCAGAGACGGGAGTCGAACCCGCACCACCACACCGCCCTGCATGGTGTGGCGCTCTACCGCAGCACATTTTAAGCTACTCTGACATAGGGAAAGGCGTCCGCCCCGCCCTGAGGTGTAGGGTAAGGGCGAACGCCTTTAAGCTAGGAGGAAGAGAAAGTCTTAGTGGCGGCGCATCAGGCGACCAACCAGACCAACGACAACACCGGCGATAGGTACACCGACAAAGATGCCCAGAATCGGGTTGCTGGCCATAGTGGAGAGCATAGTGCCCGCCATACTGGTAACATTAGTAACGAGGGAAGCAGCATCAGCGCCAGCCGAAACTTCCAAGAACTGCAGCATAGAAACAGACCTCCTTTCCAACCATAATCCTTTACTTACTATGTGAAGAATCCGCGACCAGCGTAGAGGTTGCATCCTGTACGGTTTTGCACATGCGCTGCACCTCGGACATCTTCCAAAATATTTCATCCAGCGTGCACTGAATGTTCTCCTTCTTGCGGGTGATTTTCCCTAGATCCGCAAGGTACAGGAGCTTTCGCTGTTTTTCCTGCTCCATGTTCTGGAGTTGCTGCTGGAGCTTCTCCCGGTCGCGGCCCAGCAGGCGGGCAGCGGCGACGAACTTTTCAGTAAATGTACTTCCGGGGAAGTCGTTGATGGTTTCAACCACGTCCTCGGGCAAACGGAGCGTTTTCACTTGTGTAGCCAAACCGACCCACATCCTTCCACAGCTACAAGCGACTTATCTTATGGGGTGACCTTCACTTGTTGGCGGGGACGTTGGGAAGAACTTCCACAGATTCCACGAAACCGCCCGGGTCGTAACGGATGTCAATACGGCTACCAACCAGCATAGAGTAGCCGCCCAGCTTTTTGACTTCCTCGGCCATGAGGTCTGCATCGACAAACTGCTGGCAGACCTCGTGCCCTTTCAGCTCTTTGTCGCGGGGGTTCTCCCGAACCAGATGCAGGATATACGCGTTCAGCTCTTTACCGTTCTTTCTGGATTTTACCCCAATAAGCGACTTGATACCAACAACGCAACATTCCATAGAAAACCTACCTTTCAAAATGTGTAATACAGGGGTGTCAGTAGTGACATTATTATTGTAAATCTACAGGCGGGAATTTTGTAAAAAAATCTAAAAAAAGGTGTTGACAAACGCTTGCGGCGGTGGTATTATATACAAGCTGTCCGGCGGGACACCCCGTAAGGGCAGCGCAGCAGGACCTTGAAAATTGAACAAAACTGAAACTTGTGGAACCTTGAAC
>ERZ1673752.2746-NODE-2746-length-18620-cov-7.529976_pt1 | contig 18620 bp, 17 predicted proteins | sample MGYA00580195_ERZ1673752 | MGnify/ENA primary metagenome ERZ1673752 (study PRJEB41218, sample SAMN15661744) | gut metagenome | host: Homo sapiens | place: Canada: London | collected 2015-08-20/2019-03-30 | study: EMG produced TPA metagenomics assembly of...
CCGACGTCGTCAAGGGCATCCTCGGCGACCGCAAGGAGTACGGCGTTCGCTACGAATAAGCTATTTTCTTTCTCTTTTTACCTTTAAAGCCAAAAGCCGCGGGTACAGCTTGTACCCACGGCTTTTCATATAATCAAATTCACTCCGCTTCGCCCAGATCCATCGTCGCATACGCATTGAGATCCAGCCCGGCGCGGCGGCCTGCGAGATACTCATAGTACCCCTGCGCGCCGATCATCGCGCCGTTGTCGCCGCAGAGCTTCAGCGGCGGCATGAACAGCCGCAGCCCCTCGCGGCGGCAGGCCTCCTCCAGATCCGCGCGGATGATGGAGTTCGCGGCCACACCGCCCGCGGCAACGAGTGTTCTGCGCCCCGTCATGCGCGCCGCCGTCATTGCCCGCGGCACCAGCTCGTCCGAGACGGCCTTCGTGAAGTCGCGCGCGAGCGCCGCCGCGTCGAGCTCCTCGCCTTTCTGCTGGGCGTTGTGCGCGAGGTTCACCACCGCCGTCTTGAGCCCCGAAAAGCTCACGTCCAGCTCCGCCCCGTCCACATGGGCGCGCGGCAGGACGTATTTCCCGCCCGGTGACTGCTGCGCGAGCAGATCCATCGGCTTGCCGCCGGGGTAGGGAAGACCCAGCACACGCGCGGCCTTGTCAAAGCACTCGCCCGCCGCGTCATCGCGCGTCGCGCCGAGGATTTCCATGTCCGTATAGTCCCGTACATCGACAATCAGCGTGTTTCCGCCGGAGATAGCCAGCGCCAGAAAAGGCGGCTCCAGCTCCGGGAAGGCCAGATAGTTTGCCGCGATGTGCCCGCGGATGTGGTGTACGGGGATGAGGGGCAGATCCAGCGCGTAGGCCACGGACTTCGCGAAGCTCACGCCCACGAGCACCGCACCGATCAGGCCCGGCGCATAGGTCACCGCGACGGCATCGATGTCCTTTTTCGTCAGTCCCGCATCCGTGAGCGCCTGATCCGTCAGACCGGCGATGGCCTCCACATGCTTGCGCGAGGCGATCTCCGGCACGACGCCGCCATAGAGTGCGTGCATGTCCGCCTGCGACAAAATCGCGTCCGAGAGCACCGTCCGTCCGTCGCGCACGACGGCGACCGCCGTCTCATCGCAGGAGGATTCAAAAGCCAGAATGTTCACTGCTGCTCCGCCTCCCCGGTTTCAAAATACTTCGTCAGGATCAGTGCGTCCTCCTTCGGAAGGTCGTAGTAGTTCTTGCGCCGCCCGACCGCCTCAAAGCCGAAGCCCTGATACAGCGCGATGGCCGCGGCGTTGCTCGGCCGCACCTCCAGCGTCAGGAACGCCAGATGATTCGCCGCAGCGAACTGCAGGAATACCTGCAGGATCTGCGCGGCGATGCCCTGCCGCCGGTACTCCGGAAACACCGCCACGTTCGTGATGTATCCCTCGTCGGCCACGACCATCAGCCCCGCGTAGCCCAGCACGCGGCCGCTGACGCTGTCCTCGGCGACGAGAAAGGCCGCGCACTGGTTCTCCAGCTCCTCGGCCAGCATCTTGCGCGACCACGGCCGCGAAAAGCAGATCCGCTCGAGCTTTTCCAGCTCCTCCAGATGATCCGCCGTCATCGGTACAATTTTTACGCTCATTGCTCTTTTATCCTTTCGCTGTCAGCCAGTTTTTTCCGCAGTGTGCCTCGGCGGGGAGGGGAACGGCGAGGGTCATGACGCCGCTCATCTCCTCCTCCAGCAGCGCCTGTACGCGCGCGGCTTCATCCTCGGGGCACTCGACGATCAGCTCGTCGTGCACCTGCATGATGAGCTGCGCGGCGAGCCCCTCGTCCGCGAGCCGCCGCTCGACGCGCACCATTGCGAGCTTCATCAGATCCGCCGCCGTGCCCTGAATGGGCATGTTCAGCGCCACGCGCTCGCCGAAGGCGCGGAGGTTGTGGTTGCTGCTCTTCAGCTCCGGAAGGGCGCGGCGCCGGTGCATGAGCGTCTCGACGTAGCCGTCGGCGCGCGCCTGTTCGACGATGCGGTCCATATAGGCACGCACGCCGGTGTACGTCTGGAAATACCGCTCCATATACTCCTTCGCCTCGGCCACCGTCACGCCGATGTCCTGTGAGAGGGAGAAGGGGGAGATGCCGTAGACGACGCCAAAGTTCACGGCCTTGGCGCGGCGGCGCATCTCCGGCGTCACGTCCTGCGGTTCGACGTGGAATACGCGCGCCGCCGTCAGCGTGTGGAAGTCCTCGCCCGAGCGGAACGCCCGGCACATGGCCTCGTCGCCCGAGATGTGCGCGAGCAGGCGCAGCTCGATCTGCGAATAGTCGGCGTCGACGAGGACATTCCCCGGCGCGGCGACGAACATCCGGCGCATCTGGCTGCCGAGCTCGGTGCGTGTGGGGATGTTCTGCAGGTTCGGCTCGGTCGACGAGAGCCGCCCCGTCGCCGTCACCGTCATCTGGAAGCTCGTGCGGATGCGCCCGTCGGGGCTGACGGCCTTCAGAAGCCCGTCGGCATAGGTGCTCTTGAGCTTGGCGTACTGCCGGTATTGCAGCACGTCCGCCACGATCGGCACGCCGCGCAGCTTATCGAGCACGTCCGCGTTTGTGCTCCAGCCGGTCTTGGTTTTTTTGCCGTGCGGGAGCTGCATGTCCTCGAAGAGGACCTTCCCGAGCTGCTTGGGGGAGTTGATGTTGAAGGGCGCGCCCGCGGCGGCGTAGATCTGCTGCTCAAGCTGCGTGATCGAGGTCTGCAGCGTCTCGCCGAACTGGGCGAGCGCCGCACGGTCGATGAGAAAGCCGCGCTGCTCCATCCGGGCGAGCACCGCGCACAGCGGCAGCTCGACGTCGTAGTAGAGCGGCTCGAGCTCCAGCTCGCGCAGCTTCGGCGCGAGCGTCTCGCGGAGCGCCGCGACCGCCGCCGTATAGCTCAGCAGCGCCGCCGCGGCCGCCGCGCGGTCGCCAAGCATGGAAAACGCGTCCGACTCGAGGTGGACGGGCCTCGGCAGCTCCTCATTATAATACGCAACAAACAGCCGCTGCAGGTCATAGCTCCCTGCCGTCGCGTCGAGCAGGTACGCCGCGAGCGCCGTGTCGAACACGAAGCCCTCGATCGGGAGCCCCTGTGCCAGCAGCGCCGCCATGAGATCCTTCACGTTGTGCGCGGCTTTTTTGATGTCACCCGAAAACAGCGCCGTGAGAAGCGCCTGCCAGTCTCCCTCGTAGCGGTCGGCATAGAGCTCCGCCGCGCGCGAGCCGTCCGCCGCTTCGCACTCGACCGCGAGCGCCGACAGATCCGGCAGCGCATAGACCGCCACGCAGTCTGCCGCGCGCCAGAGCGCGAGGAATTCCTCCGCCTGCGCCGCCGTGAGAAGCTCCTCCGCCGTGGCGGTGCAGTCCGGCTTCTCCTCCGTCTGCGCCGCGGGGCGCAGGCCGTATCGGTCGATGAGCTTCTGGAACTCCAGCTTCAGGAGCAGGTCGTAGAGCTCGGGCCTAAACGGGCGGCGGACGTTCTCCGCTGGGTCAAACGCGAGCGGCGCGTCTGTCACGATCGTTGCCAGCCAGTAGCTGTGGCGCGCGGCGTCCTCGCCGGCCTGCAGCTTGCGGATGGCGGCGGGCTTGGCCTCAATGTCGGGGAGGAGGCGGTAGATCTCGTCGATGCTGCCGTAGCGCTGCACGAGCGCCATGGCCGTCTTTTCGCCCACGCCGGGGACGCCGGGGATGTTGTCGGACGTGTCACCCATGAGGGCCTTGAGGTCGATCATGTGGATCGGGTCGAAGCCGTACTGCTCGCGGAACGTCCCGGGCGTCATATCCTTTGTCGTGGTCTGGCCCATGCGGGTGGAGACGAGCTTGACCTTTGTGTGCTCCGTGACGAGCTGGAGACTGTCCTTGTCTCCCGTCACGATGATGCAGTCCCAGCCCGCCGCCTCGCAGCGGCGGCTGATCGTGCCGATCAGGTCATCGGCCTCGAAGCCGACGAGCTCATAGCGCGGGATGTCCATCGCGTCGAGCACCTGCTTGAGTACCGGCATCTGCACCGCCAGCTCCTCGGGCATGGCGTGGCGCGTGGCCTTGTAGTCGGCGTCCGCCTCGTGGCGGAACGTCGGCTCGCGCCGATCGAACGTCACGCACAGCCCCTCGGGCTTCTCCTCGTCGAGCAGACGCTGCAGCGTCGTGAGAAAGCCGTATACCGCGTGAGTATAGAGCCCGTCGCGCGTCGTGAGCGGGCGGATGCCGTAAAACGAACGGTTGATGATGCTGTTGCCGTCCAAAACCATCAGCTTCATGGCCGATTCCTCCGAATTCCATAATGTAACACTTTATTATACACCAACCGTGGCGAATACACAACCGGCAAACAAGGCGTATCGTCCGTCCGCCGAAAAATATCGCCGCACACAGGTTTTACACAGGCCGGCTTTCAGATTTTACACGGCGCTTCTATCACGGAAGCTGTCCCCAACAGAGGGATGACTCATATGAAGGGAGTTCACACAATGCGAAATGGAAAGAAAACCGGTGCCGCGGCGCTGCTGCTGTGCGGCGTGATGGCGGTCTCCGCATAAGCTCGTCCCCGGCGGTACGCTGTTCATCAACAGCTCCATCGTCAAGAGCGAGATCACCCGCACCGACGTCAAGGTTGTGAAGGTTCCCGTCACGGAGATGGCTCTGGAAATGGGCAACGCCAAGGTCCTGAACATCATCATGCTCGGCGCCTACGTCGGCTATACGCAGGTCGTCCCCGAAGACGTCGTGTGGAACACGATCGAGCACAAGCTCGGCAAGAAGCCGAAGCTGCTGCCACTCAATAAGCAGGCCTTCGAAGAAGGTCTGAAGATCGGCAAGGAAGCCCGCTGAAAGCGGATCAAATAGTTACCCCTATACTCTGTTGTATATACCCTATAACTCTCTTTGCCGCAGCGGGGCGCACGATGGTGCGCCCCGCTGCGGTTTATATCGCCCAAAGCGCAAGCGCTTTGGGCGATGAGTTTCACTACGCTTCGCGCCTTGTCTGGCCGCTGGCCAGCCTGCGACACTCCGCTATGCGCAAGGTGTTTTTTTGCGGCGTACACGCCGCTGCAAAAAACGGATTGGATCTTTTTCGCGGCTTGCGAGCCGCGAACTCTGTGAGACTAAAAAAACTCCCCCGGCCTTACGGCCGGGGGAGTGCTGCTGATTTGCTGTTTTCGTCAGCCGACAATGCGGCGGGCGGTCAGATAGTGGTTCGTGTAGTAGCTCTCGTAGAGCGAGGAGTACTTCACGCAGCGGCTTGAGCCGGAGGAGGCGTGGATAAACGTGCCGTCGCCGACATACAGGCCGACATGGGAGGCCGAGGAGCTGTCGCCGCCGTCGGTTCCGTAGAAGAACACGAGGTCGCCCGGCTGGAGATCGCCCTTCGAGATGGGCGTACCGTAGCTCAGCTGACGGTTCGCGCCGTGGGGCAGGCTGTAGCCGAACTGTGCGTAGACGTACATCGTGAAGCCGGAGCAGTCGAACCCGCTGGGGGATGCGCCGCCGTAGACATAGCGGACGCCGAGATAGCGCTCGCCCTCAGCAACGAGATCCGCACCGGTGCCGCTGCCGCGGCCCGCGGAGCCGCCGCTCGGAAGCGACGTGCTGCCCTTGCTGCTGCTCGAAGAGGACGAGCTGCCCTTGCTGCTGCTCGAAGAGGACGAGCTGCCGGAGGTAGTCGTCGTGACGGGCGTGGGCTTGGAGTCCGTGAGCGTCAGAAAGTCGCCGGACATGAAGCCGGTGCTGCCGTTGTAGGAGACGTGGAACCAGCCGTTTTCAAAGCCGCTCACGTCCACATAGCTGCCGGAGGAGACGCTGGTGACGCGTCCGGCGCCGGCATCCGGCGCGGAACGCATATTCAGCGAATCGGCCAGCACGAGCGCGTAGCAGGAGAAGCCCTCCGTTGCCTCGGAAACGGTGAGGTAATCGGCGGCGATGTAGCCGCCCTTGCCGCCGTAGTCGATGCGGTACCAGCCGTCTGCCGCGCCCATCACACATACGGCTGCGCCGCGGTCAAGCGTGGAGACGATGGAGCAGTCGGTGTTCGGCTCGCTGCGCATGCGCACGCCGGAGCCGACGACAAGACCCACCGCGAGTACGGACGTGCTCGACTCGGGCAGTGTCTCGGCGAGCAGCTGTGAGGGATCGTGTCCCTCGGCGAGGGTGACAAAGGCGGAGGCGACATAGCCGGTCAGATCGCCGGTCTGCACCTGATACCAGCCGTCGAACACATCGAGCACGGTCAGAACCGTCCCGCGCGAGAGCTCGGCGAGTACCTCGGAATCGGTGCTCATCTCAGCGCGCAGATTCACGCCGGAGCCGTTAATGATGGCGAGCTGGCTGTCCTGCTCGACGGGATCGTCCTCCAGCGACGTCTCGGCCGCGATCTGCTCCTCGGTCATGGGATCGTCCACGCGGATGGGCGCGCCGTTGAGCGTCAGCTCGTCGCTGCGGATATAGCCCTCCTTTTCGCCGAAGATGACGCGGAACCAGCCGCTCTCGAAGCCCGTGACCTCGAGCGAGACGTAGCGGTCGGCGGAGCCGATACCCGCGGCGGTCAGCTCGGGCGCGCTGCGCACGACGGCGGTGCCCGCCGTGACGGAGCCGGTCGTCTCGAGATCATCGGCGGTGGGGGAGACCTCCAGCTCGGAGACGGGGAGGTAGCCGTATTGATCGTTGTAGTTGATGTGGTACCAGTCGCCGCTCTGGCCGAGGACGGCGACGTCCGTTCCGGCGGTGAGCTGCGCGAGCTCGGCGGCGTCCGACTCCGGGCCGGTGCGCATGGTGCTCTGCGCCGCGGTGACGGCGCCGACACCGACGGCGCGCTGCCCGGCGAAGACCGACGTCGCCAGCAGGGACGCCAGCACGGCCACGGCCAGAACCACGGACAGAATTTTTCTGCTGGGCGTTTTCATGTGGTGCTTCCTTTCTCGTTCGTGCAGGGGGGGTTATTTACCGGACAGCGCACGCTCGAGCCAGATACAGCCGACGTCCATTGCCGCATAGAGATTGTCCTTCTCGGACCTCTTGACCACCCGGTCGCGGGACTTCAGATCCGGATCCGTCAGCTGCAGCTGCACGGAGACGCGGGTCGCCACGTCCATGCCCTTCTCTTCCTTCGTGTCGAGGATCTGGAGCAGGACAATGTATTTGTCCGCCATGCTGCCGTAGTAGATCAGATTGTCGACGCGGCGCAAGGGGTGGTTTTTATAGACAAGGCCTTCGCCTTTTTTCGTTTCTGCCATGAAAAAACTCTCCTTTACAATTTAAATATGTAACCAAATTGTAACACAGTGCGGACGTTCTGTCAATTCCGTGCCTATGAACAAACTATGAACGGCGAAAAGCCGCTGTTTAGGCCGGTTTGCGCTTGAAAAAACGCGGCTTGCCTGCTATACTAAATTAGTTATCGTATGGAATGAGGTGAAGTGCGTGTACCTGAAGGCACTGGAAATTCAGGGGTTCAAATCCTTTCCGGACAAGACCGTTCTCAACTTCGGCGAGGATATCACGGCCATCGTCGGGCCGAATGGCTCCGGCAAGTCGAACATCTCCGACGCCATCCGCTGGGTCATGGGCGAGCAGAACAGCCGCCAGCTCCGCGGCGCGAAGATGGAGGACGTGATCTTCGGCGGCACGGAGAAGCGCAGCCAGATGGGCTTTGCGCAGGTGACGCTCGTGATCGACAACACCGAGCACATTTTTCCCACCCGCGATGAGGCGGAGGTCGCCGTGACGCGGCGGTACTACCGCTCGGGCGAGTCGGAGTACTATATCAACCGCCAGTCGGTGCGTCTCAAGGACGTCAACGAGCTCTTCATGGACACGGGCATGGGCCGCGAGGGCTATTCCATCATCGGACAGGGCAAGATCGACGAGATCCTGTCCGTCAAGAGCGGCGAGCGCCGCGAGGTCTTTGAGGAGGCGGCGGGCATCAGCAAATACCGCCACCGCAAGGAGGAATCTGAGCGCAAGCTCGAGCGCACGCAGGAAAACCTCGTGCGCATCAACGACAAGATCGCCGAGCTGGAGCTGCAGGTCGAGCCGCTGCGCAGACAGGCGGAGACGGCGAAGAAATACCTCGTCCTGCGCGACGAGCTGCGCGTGCTGGAGATTTCCGTCTGGCTCGAGAACCTGCAGGCGCTCAAGACCGGCGCGCTGAAGCTGCGCACGGACTTTGAGGCGGCGCAGGCGGACAAGAACCGGGCGCAGGATGCGCTCGACGCGGTCTATGCCGCGGCGGAGGACTGCGCCGAGCAGATGCGCGCGTGCGACGTGCGGGCCGAGGGGCTGCGCAGCGAGATGGGCGCGCTCGAGAGTCAGGCCGCGGAGCAGGAATCGGAGATCGCCGTGCTGCGCACGGGCGTCGCGCACAACGAGGAGTCGCTCGAGCGGCTCGCGCGCGAGATGGAAGATTCGCAGGGCCGCGCCGATGGGCTGCAGAGCCAGATGGACGCGCTCGAGCGCCGCGCGGCGGAGATCGAGCGGCAGACGCAGCAGATGCAGACGGAGCTTGACGGATGGCTCGCCGGCGCGCAGGAGCTGGCGCAGCAGGCGGGCAGCGCCGCGCAGGAGGCGGAAGCGCTCCGCGCGAAGGAAGCGCTCAGCGCGTCCGCGGCCGCGGATGCGCGCGCCGAGCTCTCCGCGCTGCAGGCGGGCATGGACGCGGCGCTCGCACGCCGCACGGCCATCGGGCAGGAGCTCGCTGCGGCGGAGGAAAAGCTGGAGCAGGCGCAGCACGAAGCGAAGGAGAACCGCCATGCCCTGCGCGAGGCGCAGGAGGACGAGCAGGCCGCCGCGAATATCATTCAGGGGCACAGCCTGCGCATGGAGGGCCGCAGGCGCCGCGCCGACGAGACACAGCAGGAGAAGCTGCGGCTGACGATGGCGCTCAAGACGCTGACCGATCGGATCGCCCTGCTCGGCGAGATGGAGAAGGAGTACGAGGGCTTTTCCCGCGCGGTGAAGCTCGTGATGCGCGCCGCCGAAAAGGGCGCGCTGCGCGGGATCCGCGGCCCGGTGGCGAGCCTGATGGAGACGGATCCGGCCTATACCGTCGCGCTGGAGATTGCGCTCGGCGGCGGGCTGCAGAATATCGTCGTCGGGAGCGAAAGCGACGCGAAGAGCGCTATCGCGCTCTTAAAGCAGCGCGACGGCGGCCGCGCGACGTTCCTCCCGGTGAGCACCGTGCGCGGAAATGCCCTGCGCGAGCAGGGACTGGAGCAGGAGACGGGCTTTGTCGGCATCGCGAGCCGCCTTGTGCGCTATGACCGGCAGTATGACGGCATTTTCCAGAACCTGCTGGGGCGGACGGTCGTGGTCGAGGACATCGACTGCGGCATCGCCATCGCCCGGCGGTACGGGCACCGCTTCCGCATCGTGACGCTGGACGGACAGGTCATCCATGCCGGCGGCTCGATGACCGGCGGCAGCGTCAGCCGCAGCGCGGGCGTCCTGTCGCGCGCGACGGAGCTCGCGGCCCTGCGCGAAAAGCAGGGCGGGCTTGAGCAGCAGCTGCATCAGGCGGAGGAGCGCGCGGCGGAGACGGCGCGCGACCTGAAGAAGGCGCAGTATGAGCTCGACGTCGCCAAGGAGCAGCAGCGCCAGGCCGAGAGCCGCATGCTGACGCTCGAGGGACGCAAGAACCACTACGACGTGCTGACCGAGAGCCTGGAGGCGAGCTGCGGGAGCCTGCGCGCCGAGGCGGAGACGATCACCGCGCGCACCGCGGCCGACCGGACCCGCGCGCAGAGTGCGCAGGAGACGATCGACCGCTGCGAGCGGGAGGTGCAGGCGCTGCGCGCCGAGGCGGGCGAGAAGCTCGCCGGACAGTCGGAGCTGCTGACGCGCAGCGGCGACCTGTCGCAGAAGATTACGGAGCATAAATCCGCGCTGGCGGCACTGCAGGCCGAGCGCGAGAGCGCCCTGCGCAGCCGGGAGGATCTGGCGGCGCTGCGGGCGGATATGGAGGCCGACCGCGCCGGGCGCGGGGAGCTGGCGGAGAAGTTCCGCCGCTCGAACGAGGACGCACAGGCCGAGATTGCGCGCCGCACAGAGCAGGCGCAGGCGCTGCACGCCGCGGCGCAGGAGAAGCAGGCGGCGCTCGACGCGCTCTCACAGGAGAAGCTGGCGCTCGAGGCCAGACGCACCGCGACCGAGCGCGAGAGCCGCGAGGCAAACGACACGTTGCTCGCCAGCGAGCGCGAGGTGAGCCGCCTGGAGCAGAAGCTGAACGCCTCCGCCATGGAGGAAAAGCAGATCCTCGACCGGCTCTGGGAGCGCTATGAGCTGAGCCATTCCGAGGCGCAGGCGCAGCGCGTGGAGCTGGAGAGCGTCCCGAAGGCGACGCGCCGCATCGCGGAGCTCACCCGCGACATCAAGGCTCTCGGCACGCCGAATATCGGCGCGATCGAGGAGTTCGAGCGCGTGAACACGCGCTATACCTACCTCTCCGAGCAGCGCACGGACGTCGAGCGCGCCATGGGCGAGCTGACGGGCGTGATCGACGAGCTGACCGACCAGATGACGAAGATCTTCGCCGAACAGTTCCGGCTGCTCAACGAGACGTTTCAGGAGACGTTTCTCGAGCTCTTCGGCGGCGGCAAGGCGCGGCTCGAGCTCGAGGATGAAAGCGACATCCTCGGCTGCGGCATCGAGATCAAGGTGCAGCCGCCGGGCAAGCAGCTCAAGACGATCACGCTTCTCTCCGGCGGAGAGAAGGCGTTCGTGGCGATTGCACTGTATTTCGCCATTTTGAAGGTACATCCCACGCCGTTCTGCGTGATGGACGAGATCGAGGCAGCGCTTGACGAGAGCAACGTCGTGCGCTATGCGCGCTATATGCGCCGCATCGCGGGCAAGACGCAGTTCATCGTCATCACCCACCGCCGCGGCACGATGGAGGAGGCCGACGTCCTGTACGGCGTGACGATGCAGGAGCGCGGTATCTCCAAGGTGCTGACCATCAACCTCAACGACATGGCAAAGGAACTGAAGATCAAGTAAGGAGGCAGGTATGGGACTGTTCAAGAAGATTAAGGAAGCATGGCTCGCGTCGATGAGCTTCGATAACCTCGACGACGCGTTTTATGAGGAGTTGGAGGAGGCGCTAATCCTCGCGGACGTCGGCGTGGAGACGGCGTCGGACGCAGTGCAGCAGCTGCGAAAGCGCGTGTACCAGAAGCTGCTGACCCGCGCGGACGAGGTGAAGGAGGCGCTGCGCGACATCCTCGCCGAGAAGCTCGACGTGGGCGAGACGGCCCTCAACCTCAGCACGCAGCCGAGCGTCATCCTCGTCATCGGCGTCAACGGTGTGGGCAAGACCACGACCATCGGCAAGCTCGCCAAGCGCCTGAAGGCCGAGGGCAGGAAGGTGCTGCTCTGCGCGGGCGATACGTTCCGCGCCGCCGCGGCCGACCAGCTCGAGATCTGGGCGGAGCGCGCGGGCGTCGACATCGTGCGCCAGCACGAGGGCGCCGACCCCGGCGCGGTGCTCTTTGACGCGCTGCAGGCCGCCAAGGCGCGCGGCAGCGACGTCGTCATCTGCGACACGGCGGGCCGCCTGCACAACAAGCAGAACCTCATGAACGAGCTGGCCAAGCTCCGCAAGATCATCGACCGCGAGGTGCCGGACGCCGCGAAGGAGACGCTCCTCGTCCTCGACGCGACGACGGGGCAGAACGGCCTCATTCAGGCGCGTACCTTCAAGGAGACGGCGGGGCTGACGGGCATCGTCCTGACGAAGATGGACGGAACGGCCAAGGGCGGCATCGTCATCGCCATCGCGCAGGAGCTGCAGACGCCGGTGAAGTTCGTCGGCGTCGGCGAGGGGGCGGACGATCTGCGCCCGTTCGACGCGCGCGAGTTTTTGCAGGAGCTGTTTTAACGGAAGAAAGGAGCGGCCAGGATGAAACGTGCAGACGGAAGAAGCTGCGACGAGATGCGCCCCGTGCGCATCACAACGGATTTTGTAAAGTTCCCCGAGGGGAGCGCGCTCATCGAGTGCGGCGACACGAAAGTGCTCTGCTGCGCATCGGTGGAGGAGCGCACGCCGCCGCATGTGAAGCCCGGCCACGGCTGGGTCACGGCGGAGTATTCCATGCTGCCCCGCGCGAACCGCGAGCGCTCGCGCCGCGACATAGATAAGCTCAAGCTCGCCGGGCGCAGCGCGGAGATCCAGCGCCTGATCGGCCGGAGCCTGCGTGCCGCCGTCGACATGGAGGCGCTCGGCGAGCGGACGATCACGATCGACTGCGACGTGCTGCAGGGCGACGGAGGCACGCGTACCGCCTCGGTCACGGGCGGCTTCGTGGCGCTGGCGCTTGCATGCCGGAAGCTCGTGGAGCAGGGCGCGGTGGAGAGAAACCCCATCCGCGGCTTTGCCGCCGGCATCAGCGCGGGCATTGTGGACGACACGCCCATGCTCGACCTGCAGTACAGCGAGGACAGCCGCGCGCAGGTCGACCTCAACTGCGTCATGGACGAGCGCGGCGGGATCATCGAGCTGCAGGGCACCGGCGAAGGCCGCGCCTTCACCCCGGAGGAGCAGCAGGCGCTGGTGCACCTGTGCGCCAAGGGCTGCGGCGAACTGATCACGCTGCAGAAGAAAGCGCTGGGGGTGGGCGAATGAGCCCGCAGATTCTGGAGGCGAGTATGTTGATCCTCTTCGGATGCTCGTGGCCGGTGAATATAGCCAAATCCGTCCGCGCGGGAACCGCCCGCGGCAAGAGTATCCTCTATGAGCTGATTGTCTGCGCGGGCTATGTGTGCGGCATCGCGGGGAAGTTCCTCAGTGCACAGACAGGCTGGGTCGTCTATATTTACATACTGGATCTGATGATGGTGCTGACGGACGTTGCGCTCACGCTGCGCAACCGGTATCTGGACCGTCTGGCGGATGAACGGATGAGGAGGGAACACGCATGAAATTTGTACTGGCATCCCACAACAAGGGGAAGCTCGCCGAGATGCAGCGCATCCTCGGCCAACTCGGCGTGGAGGTGGTGCTGCAGTCCGACCTCGGCCTTGCGCTCGAGCCGGAGGAGAACGGCACGACCTTCGCCGAAAACGCGATGATCAAAGCCAAAGCCGTCATGCAGGCCTCCGGTCTGCCCGCGATCGCGGACGACTCGGGTCTGTGCGTCGACGCACTCGGCGGCGCGCCGGGGATCTACTCCGCGCGCTACGGCGGGCTCGACGACGACAGAGCGCGCTATCAGCTCCTGCTGCAGAATCTGCGCGGGGCGATGACGCGCGCGGCGCACTTCCACACGTCGGTCGTATGCTGCTTCCCGGACGGCGATGTGCTGACGGCGGAGGGCGAGTGTGCGGGCACCATCGCCTATGCTCCGCAGGGCGAGGGCGGCTTCGGCTATGACCCGGTGTTCTTCGTACCGCAGCTGCGAAAGACGTTTGCCCAGCTCACGCCCGAGGAGAAAAACGCGATCTCCCACCGCGGAAACGCCCTGCGCGCCTTCGCGGAGAAACTGAAAGAATATATGGAGAAGAACGGATGGAACTGACAAGCAAACAGAGAGCCCAGCTGCGCGGCATGGCCGCCGGCATCGACACCATCGTCCATGTGGGCAAGGACGGCATCGGCGACAACCTCGTCAAGCAGGTGAATGACGCGCTCGAGGCGCGCGAGCTCATCAAGGGCCGCGTGCTCGAGAACTCGATGTATACCGCGCGCGAGGCGGCCGAGGAGCTGTGCGTCAAGGCGCGCTGCGAGGTGGTGCAGGTCATTGGCAGCAAGTTCGTCCTCTACCGGATGCAGCATGACAAGTCCCGGCGGAAGATCGAGCTCATGCCGGAGAGGAAGAAGCGCGTATGAGAATCGGCGTATATGGCGGAACCTTCAACCCCATCCACAGGGGACATCTGACGGCGGCGCGCGCGGCGGCGGACGCGCTGGGTCTGGAGAAGGTGCTGCTGATCCCGGATAACCTTCCGCCGCACAAGGCGCTGCCCGCGGGCAGCGCAACGGGCGAGGACAGGCTGGCCATGTGCCGCCTGACGGCAGGTGAGGTGCCGGGCATGGAGGTGCTCGACCTCGAGCTGCGCCGCAGCGGCCCGAGCTACACAAGCGACACGCTCGCAGAGCTCCACGCGCAGTATCCGGACGACGAGCTGTGGCTGCTCGTGGGGTCGGATATGTTCCTGTCGCTGCAGGAGTGGCACGAGCCGGAGAGAATTCTGAGCCTTGCGGGCATCGCGGCCTTTCACCGCACGCGCGGCGACGAGACGGAGCGCTTCGCGCAGCAGAAGGCGAATCTTGAGCAGATCTACGGCGCGCGCGTCGCGCTGCTGGAAAATCCAGACGTTGTGGAGATATCCTCGACGGAGCTGCGCGTGCAGCTCGCGCAGGGGCGGGGGAGGAGCTTTCTCACCGAGGCCGTTTATGGCTACGTCCTGCGCCGCGGGCTCTACGGTACGCACGCCGACCTCAAGCACCTCACGCCCGAGGAGCTGCGCCCGATCGCGCTGAGCTTTCTCAAGCCCAAGCGCATGCCCCATGTACTCGGCACGGAGCACGAGGCGGCGGTGCTCGCGCGGCGCTACGGCGCGGACGTGACGAGCGCGCGCATCGCGGCGCTGCTGCACGACTGCACGAAGAAGCTCTCTATGGAGGAGCAGCTCGCCCTGTGCGAACAGTACGGCATCGCGCTCGACGAGCTTGAGCGCAAGAACCTCAAGCTCCTGCACGCCAAGACCGGCGCGGCCATCGCGCGCGACCTCTTCGGTGTGAGCGACGAGATCTACTGGGCCATCTATTGGCACACGACCGGCAAGGCGGACATGACGAAGCTGGAGAAGGTCATCTATCTGGCCGACTACATCGAGCCGAGCCGCGATTTCCCCGGCGTGGAGAAGCTGCGCCGCGCCGTGCACACCGATCTGGAGCACGGCCTGCTCATGGCGCTGGAGGACAGCATCGAGGAGATGCGCCAGCGCGGCAACCCCGTCCACCCCAACACCGTGGAAGCACGAGACTATCTTTTGAGAGGAAAAAACCAATGAAAACACCGAAGGAACTGGCCCTGCTGGCGGCGCGTGCGCTGTCGGACAAGAAGGGCGCGCAGATTCAGGTGCTGGAGATCGGCGACCTGACGACGCTGGCGGATTATTTCGTCCTCGCCACCGGCTCCTCGAACACGCAGATCAACGCCCTCGTCGACAACGTCGAGAAGGTGCTGCACGAGGAGGCAGAGGAGGAGCCACTGCACCGCGAGGGCTATCGCGGCGGCACGTGGGTGCTGCTGGACTACGGCTGCATCGCCATCCACGTCTTCAACGCCGAGGCCCGCGAGTTCTACGGGCTCGAGCGTCTCTGGCGCGACGGCAAGCCCGTCGACATCTCCGGCGTGATTGAAGAGCATGAGTAAAGTGAGAAAAAGCAGCCAGCCGGATTTGAAGTGACCCCAAAAAGTTAGACAATATTTTGAAGTAAAAATTGTTCAAGCAGCCGAAAGGGCTTGCTGTCTGTGAATTGCAGGCGGCAAGCCCTTTCGCTTTGCCTTGATCCTGCGGTTGTTGTAGTAATCCAGATATTCGATCAGTTCCTGCTTGAAGTGCTCCATGGATTGAAACTCTTGTAAGTACAGCAGTTCACTTTTGAGCAGCCCGAAGAAATTTTCTATCACGGCGTTGTCCAGGCAGTTTTCTTTCCGGCTCATGCTCTGTCGGATACCCTTTTCCCGAAGCATCCGCTGATACTGCATCGCTGCTGTGCAGATCGAGAATCGGGGACAGATAGAGCTTTTCTCCGAACAGTCTGAACTCCGTCACATCCGTGACCCACTTCTGGTTCGGCTTGTCCGCATGGAAGTCCCGATTCAGTAAGTTTGGTGCGGTTTTGGCGGCGTTCTTTGCATATTTTTTGCCGCTGTCGGCAAAAAGTATGTCGCCGAAGGAAGGACAAGTCGATTTTGCCGCTGCTCTCTTGAAAGAACCAACAAAGCCGCGGCCATGGAATAGCCGCGGCTTTGCGCTTTACGGAAAAATGTACGTTACAGATCGTTAACCAGCGTCGTCTTGTCGAGCTTTGCCCTGCGGTAATACAGCAGCGTCGCCACCGAGCAGACGATCCAACCGGCGGGATAGCTCAGGGCGATGGGGAGTACCTCGTTGCAGATGAAGTGCGACATGACGTAGAGGTAGCACTGGCGGAACACGACGAACGAGGAGAGCATGAGGATCATGGGCACCTGACTGTTGCCCGCGCCGCGCAGCGCACCCGAATAGACCTGGTTGACGCAGCAGAGGATGTAGAACGGCGAGAGCCAGCGCAGCAGGAGCGTGCCGTAGCGGATAACCTCGGGCTTGGCATTGAAGAACGCCGTCAGATCCGGGGCGAAGAGCAGCACCGGCACCATGAGAATCGCCGTTGTGGCCATGGAGATCAGCAGCGCGCTGCGCACGCCCTTTTTTGCGCGCTCGACGTTGCCGATGCCGAGGTTCTGACCGACGAAGGTTGTCGCAGCCAGCGCGACGGACTGCATCGGCAGGAACATGAGCTGGTCAATCTTGTTATAGGCCGTCCAGCCGGACATGCAGTCCGCGCCGAAGTAGTTGATATAAGACTGGACGAAGATGTTGGAAAATGCCGTGACGGCGAGCTGCAGCGCGGCGGGGATGCCGACACGGATGATCTTGCCGAGCATCGGCCAGTGCATATGCAGCTCGCGCGGGATAAGCCGGATGCTCGACTGCTCGCGCAGGAGTGTGTGCAGCACGAGCGCGGCGGAGATGGCCTGCGCGATGATCGTCGCCCACGCGACACCCTTGACGCCCATCTGGAACCTGATGACAAACAGCAGGTCGAGCCCCGTGTTGACGAGGGCGGAGACGACAAGGTAGTAAAACGGCCGCTGCGAATCGCCCACGGCGCGCAGAATGCCCGCTCCCATGTTATACAGCAGCAGACCCGACACGCCCGCGAAATACACCGTCAGATAGGCCGTCGACTCGGGCATGACCTCGGCGGGGGTTTTCATGATGCGCAGCATCGCGGGCGTCAGCCCGACGCCCACACCTGTGAACACCACGCACAGCACGAGCGTCATGACGATGGAGGTGTGGACGGTTTCGCGCACCTTGTCCTCGCGCCCCGCGCCGTAATACTGGCTGATGACGACGCCCGCGCCGCTGGCGAGGCCTGTGAAAAAGCCGATCAGCGTGTTGACGATCGGGCCGACCGTGCCGACGGCGGAGAAGGCCTCGTTGGAGACGAAGTTGCCGACGACCCAGGTGTCCACCATGTTGTACAGCTGCTGAAAGAGGTTGCCGACCATGAGCGGCAGGGCAAAGTTGATGATCAGACGCGTGATATTGCCCTGTGTCATATTGACGTCCCGCCGGGCGAGACGGGAGGGGAGATGAAAATGGTACATAGAAACCTATCGTGTCCTTTCCGGGGGAATAAAACTCCAATTTATCATAGAATAGCATGTATGCCGGATTTTTTCAACAGCCGGAAGTATTTTTCCGCAGGCATAATCCACCGCCGCGCCGCATGAAATAAGGAGGAGGGGGCGTTTACATGGCGAAGATTTTTCTCTACGGCGTACAGGGGCAGTACGGCAATTACTGCGCGGCGCTGCGGGCGGCGGGACTTGAGCCGGTGCTGAGCCGCGATCTCTACCGGAGCTTTGACTGCGCGGGACTGCTGCTGCCCGGCGGCGGGGACATCGGCGCGGCGCTTGACGGAACGGACCAGTTTCTGATAGAATCATTCACAGAGACAAGGCGGCCTGTGCTCGGCATCTGCCGTGGGATGCAGGCGATCAACGTCTATTTCGGCGGGACGCTGCACCGGTGGATTCCGGGGCACCAGCAGCCGCAGGGCGACCTGCTGCACGCGACGCGTACCGTGGGGCCGCTCACGGCGCTGCTCGGCCCGGAGCCGGTCGTCACGAGCAATCACCATCAGGCGGTTGACCGGCTCGGTGAGGGGTTGGCGGTGCTGCAGCGGGCGGCGGACGGCACGGCGGAGTGCATCCGCCACGGGACGCTCCCGGTCTGGGGCGTGCAGTGGCATCCGGAGCGGCAGAGCTATGCGCTGCGCAGGCCGGACGCGGCCGACGGCGCGGCCGTATTCGAGGCGTTCGCCGCGCAGGTGGAACAGGAGTGAGTACATGTGATCTGGGAAGTGAATCTGGAGCTGGGTCGGCCCTCGGCGGATGAGGCGCTGCGGCGGCTGGAGCATGAGCTCGCCGCCAAGCGGCACCTGCGCGCGAAGGCGATGAAGATCATCCACGGCTACGGCTCGTCCGGCAAGGGCGGGCGCATCCGCACCGCGAGCCGCAAATACCTGTGCGCGGCGCAGGAGCAGGGGCGGATCTACGCGGTGCTGCCGGGCGAGCGGCTGACGATTTTCGACGAGGAGGCGCGCCGCCTGATGGCGCGCTGCCCGGCGCTGCGGGACGACTGCGACCGCGAGCGCTATAACTGCGGCGTGACGTTCGTGATCTTCTGAAAAAAGTTTTTTTGAAAAAATCGGAAGATTCTGTTGACAAAGAGCCAACGGCGTGTTAATATAACAAAGCTGACGATTTGTTCGGAGGGCGCTCGCGGGTGTAGCACAATGGCTAGGGCACCAGCCTTCCAAGCTGGGGATGCGGGTTCGAT
>ERZ1673752.2747-NODE-2747-length-18618-cov-4.090072_pt1 | contig 18618 bp, 12 predicted proteins | sample MGYA00580195_ERZ1673752 | MGnify/ENA primary metagenome ERZ1673752 (study PRJEB41218, sample SAMN15661744) | gut metagenome | host: Homo sapiens | place: Canada: London | collected 2015-08-20/2019-03-30 | study: EMG produced TPA metagenomics assembly of...
CCGAGGATCAGATCAACCGACAGATCCATGCCCTCTGCCGTAATATGCTCATAAGGGCCATGATAAGCATAACCGCCTGTACCGATATCCGGACAAGGCAATCCCCTGAAACTGAGCTGTGCACCGTCTGTACCGCCTCTGACAGGCACGATCAGAGGTTTCAGGCCAATTTCCTCAGCGGCTGCTTTCGCATTCTCGATCAGATGAAAATGCGGCATAATCTTCTCGGACATATTGCGGTACTGCTCTGTAATGGTCAGTTCCACAGTTCCTTCACCATAACGGCCATTTAAGACAGCCTGGATATGCTTCAGTTCTTTTTTGCGCAGTTCAAAGGCCGCCAGATCATGATCTCTGACAATATACTGCATCTCGGCCTTTTCTACATTACCGCTCATATCTGTCAGATGATAGAAGCCTTCATAGCCTTCCGTATGTTCCGGTCTGTCCGCTGCCGGCAGCATCTGATGCAGCTCCCATGCCACGTTCAATGCATTGACCATCGTATCTTTGGCACTTCCCGGATGGACATTGAAACCGTTGATCACAAATTTAGCTGCACAGGCATTGAAATTCTCATAGGTGATCTCTCCTTCTTCGCCGCCGTCTATGGTATAGGCATAATCCGCACCAAAAGCATCCAGATCAAGGGCTGAGGCACCGCTTCCTACTTCTTCATCCGGTGTAAAAGCAATACAGATCTTGCCGTGCGGAATGTTTTCTTTGATCAGATGTTCAACAACTGTCATGATCTCCGCAATACCTGCTTTGTCATCCGCGCCAAGCACTGTTGTACCGTCTGTTACAATCAGTGTTCTGCCCTTTAAAGACGGCAGATGAGGAAACTGTGCCGGGCTCAGTGTTCTTCCGCTATCTCCCAGTACAACGTCTCCACCGTCATAATTCTCAATAATTCTCGGTTTCACATGCTCACCGCAGAAATCCGGCACTGTATCCAGATGGGCGATCAGACCGATGGCAGCTGCATCTTCGCATCCCGGTGTGGCCGGCAATGTGCCGTACACACAGCATAAATCACTGACACGTGCATCTTCAATGCCAAGTGCCTTCATTTCAGGAACCAGCATGTTCGCCAGATCAAACTGACGCTGTGTGGTCGGTGTTGTCTCACTGAATTCATCACTGGCTGTGTGGACAACGACATAATTTAATAAACGTTCATAAGCTCTCATTCTCTATTTCCCCGCTTCCTTTTTATTTGACGCAGTAAACGTAATTCTCTTTTCTAGGCATGGCTTTTGGTTCTTCGCCGTCTACATAGCCGAGGACACAGTGGCCGATACCTTCATAGTCACCTTCGATGCCAAGGGATTTCAGGAATGCCTTGCCTTCTGCGGATTCAAATTCTTCTTTGGCTCTGTGGATCCAGCAGCTGCCGATGCCTTCTGCATGAGCAGCAAGCATGAGGTTGCCCATCACCAGACTGCCGTCATAAACATAGGTTGGCCTTGCTTTATCTGCCAGAACAATCAGCACAACCGGTGCACCATAAAATGGATCAGAATCCACACCCATGATCTCTGCATTCATCTTCGAAAACTTGTCACGGATTTCTTTATTCGTCACCGCAATAATGATGGGTGACTGCTTGCCCATACCCGTTGCTGCATAGGTGCCCGCTTCGATAATCCGATTGAGCACATCCTCCGGAACCATATCCGGTTTATATTTTCTGATACTTCTTCTTGTCTTCATATTATTGATAACTTCGCTCATTTGATAGAACCTCCATGATAATTCAAGATTTACCCGCGCATTTTCGTATGAAACCCCGGTCTGCTCCGCAGACATAGTGTTCATCCAAATCTCCGGGCCGCTGTTATTAAGTATACACCAAAAAACAAAAAAAAGCGATACCGTTCAAATGAACGATACCGCTTTTATGTTGTCTACATAGATTCTATGTAGTGATGATTCATAATTAGTTAAGAATACCGATAAATACTGAAGAGAATACTAATGCAACGATTGTCATCAGTTTGATCAGGATGTTGATAGCAGGGCCTGATGTATCCTTGAATGGGTCACCGACTGTATCACCAACAACTGCAGCTTTATGAGCTTCAGAACCCTTGCCGCCGTGATTGCCGTTCTCAATGTATTTCTTAGCATTATCCCAAGCACCACCTGCGTTTGACATGAAGATCGCCATCATAACACCTGTTACAAGGGAACCTGCAAGCATACCGCCTACAGCTTCTGTACCAAGAAGGAAACCAATGATGATTGGAGCAACAACTGCCATAACGCCAGGAATAATCATTTCACGAAGAGCAGCCTTTGTAGAAATATCTACACACTTTGTATAATCAGGTTTGCTCTTACCTTCCATGATACCAGGAATCTCTCTGAACTGTCTACGAACTTCCTCGATCATAGAATATGCAGCCTTAGATACAGATTCCATTGTGAAAGCTGAGAAAAGGAATGGCAGCATACCACCGATCAGAAGACCGATAATTGTTGTATAAGAAAGAATGTTGATTGCTGAAAGGTTAACCTGCTGAGCGTAGGACATGAAAAGTGCCATAGCTGTCAGTGCAGCAGAACCGATAGCGAAACCTTTACCCATAGCAGCTGTTGTGTTACCTACAGCATCAAGGGAGTCTGTGATTTCACGAACGGACTCATCAAGGTAAGACATTTCTGCGATACCACCGGCATTATCAGCGATAGGACCATAAGCATCAACAGCAACTGTGATACCTGTTGTAGAAAGCATACCTACAGCTGCAAGTGCGATACCGTAAAGGCCGCAGCACTTGTAAGCAACAAAGATACCTACACAGATCAGTACAAGCGGAATAGCTGTGGACTGCATACCTACAGCAAGACCGGAAATAATTGTTGTAGCAGCACCAGTTTCAGACTGTTCAGCAATCTTCTTAACTGAGCCATAATCACCGGATGTATAAACCTCTGTGATAATACCGATGATCAGACCAACGATCAAACCGGCGATAATAGCAACAGCAGGCATGATAGAACCAAGATAATATACAGACAATGCAATGGCACCGATAACAACGATGGCATCAGCTGTATATTCACCTCTGTTAAGGGCTTTCTGTGGGTTACCGCCTTCTTTACCCTGTACCATGAATGTACCGATAACAGAAGCAATGATACCCAGAGCAGATAAGATTGCAGGGAAGATTGCAGCTTTCGCTGTATCCAGTGTGATTGCACCGAAAGAACCTGCAAGGCCAAGAGTGATAGCAGAAATAAGAGAACCTGCATAAGACTCGAAAAGGTCAGCACCCATACCGGCAACGTCACCTACGTTATCACCTACGTTATCGGCGATTGTAGCAGGATTACGAGGGTCATCCTCAGGGATACCAGCTTCTACCTTACCTACAAGGTCAGCACCAACGTCAGCAGCTTTTGTATAGATACCACCACCAACACGGGCAAAAAGAGCGATAGAAGATGCACCAAGGGAGAAACCGAAAAGAACATCTGCATCACCTGTGATTACATACAGACCAGCTACACCAAGAAGACCAAGGCCTGCAACACACATACCCATAACGGCACCACCGGAGAATGCAACATTAAGTGCTTTGTTCATACCACTTGTTCTTGCTGCATTGGCTGTTCTGACATTCGCCTTAGTAGCTACTGTCATACCACAATAACCGGCGATGATAGAAAGAACAGCACCGCAAAGGAAGCAAACTGCTGTAAGTGGATTTCTTAAGAAGCAAAGAACAACGAAGAGCACTACGATAAAGATTGCAAGAATTCTGTATTCAGCAAAAAGGAATGCTCTTGCACCTTCTGCGATAGCAGAAGCGATTTCTTTCATACGGTCTGTACCGGCATCTACAGAATTAACTCTCTTTGTCAAAACAAAGGCGAATACCAGACCGATGAGTGCGCAGATAACTGCGACATACATGAGATTCATAATTAAACTCCTTTCTCTTTCTTAAACGTTTAATTTTGAGCATAAATTATGCAGATGTAATCATACAATCTGCATACTAGTCATGCCTTAAATATTATCCGATTTTTTTAGGAAAGTCAACCGTTACCATTAAATTATTATAAAAAAGTATTAAAAATTTGCAAATATCGTTGCTTTTTTAACATGGAAATATCAAGATTCGTTTTATTTTAATTCCAGACGCATGTCAATCAATTCCTGCAGTCCCGGCAACAACACCATCCACCACCGCAATAATCTCAACGGTATTCGTACTATCCGTTTTCCTCTGCAGAAAATCTGCTTCCTGAGAAGCCGTAAAACAATTCTCATCCGAATAAGTCAGGAGATAATCCGTCTCATCGTGGGTCCAATTAAAAACATCCAGAACCGCCTGCCCATCACTGGCAACGCCATTCCTCAAAAGGCAGGTTCTGCCATCCTTTAATGTAACTATTTTTTCAAAAGTCATGCCTATACTCCTATCTTCTCTCCAACTTCCTCAAAATACCTGTACTATCAACTATTCTACCATACCCCTTATCCAAAAGCCATCTCTGTCCACGTATATAAAAATATGCCATCATTAAATAAAAGCAGCCTTATACTTCAAAATAAATCATATGAACCATTTGATTTTAATCGATTCTCAAAACCTTTCGCTGACCAATTAAACAGGCGTGCAGTCATACTCCAAATATTATCTGCCAGCTTTGGAATTTAAGCATTTCAGCAGCGTATATCATACTGATTAATGAAACAGGCGTGCATCAAAAACAGTGAAGGAGAACCTAAACGGGCACATTCATGTACAGGTGCTTCTGACGTGGCCGGTACTTAGATGCTGTCCTTTAGCATCTTATGTACCGCTGCCAACGTCAGGCAACGCGAGTATGCCTGTACATGAATGTGCCCGTTTAGGGTTCCTCTATTATGCATCTGATTGCACGCCGTCAACCACCGTCAATCTGCGTATCGCCTAATCAAGGTTCGTATACCCCATCAGATTAATGTCCACGCATTTTGCAGCTTCTCTGCCTTCTCTGATCGCCCATACGACCAGTGACTGCCCTCTATGCATATCTCCGGCCACATAGATCTTCTCTTCGCTTGTATGATAATGTCCCGGTTCTGTTTTAACATTGGTTCTGCCGTCCACCTCTACACCAAAAGCATCTGTGACATAACTCTGGCTGCCAAGGAAACCTGCTGCAATAAGCACCAGATCCACCGGAATAATCTCATTGCTGCCTTCGATTTCATGCATCACCATACGTCCTGACTCAGGGTCTTTCTGCCATGACAGTTTCACTAATTCTGCAGCACAGACTTCACCATTATCATTGGCGATAAAGGATTTCACCGTTGTCTCATAAATTCGAGGATCATGACCATATAATGCAATGGCTTCCTCCTGGCCGTAATCTGTCTTGCAGATTTTCGGCCATTCCGGCCATGGATTGCTCTCTGCACGCTGATCCGGTGCCTTCGGCATCATTTCCAGCTGAATGACATTCTGAGCCCCCAGACGGATAGATGTGCCCACACAGTCATTGCCTGTATCACCGCCGCCGATAACAAGCACATTTTTGCCTTTGGCAGAAATGAAATTGCCGTCCTCAAAATTTGAATCCAAAAGACTCTTTGTTGTCTTCTTCAGGAAGTCAACGGCAAAATAGATACCTTTTGCTTCACGCCCCGGCACATTGATATCTCTCGGATTCGATGCACCACAGGCCAGGATCACGCTGTCATACTCTTTGAGCAGTCTGGAAGCCTTATAATTATTGCCGATATCCGCACCTGTTACGAATTCGATGCCTTCTTCTTTCATAATGTCAATACGGCGTTCGATGACCGCTTTGTCCAGTTTCATATTCGGAATACCGTACATCAGAAGACCGCCCACACGGTCACTTCTCTCGAAAACTGTCACCTGATGGCCACGTTTGTTCAACTGATCTGCGGCTGCCAGTCCGGAAGGACCGGAACCCACAACTGCGATTCGCTTGCCGGTTCTTACCTTCGGCGGATCTGCTTTCATCAAACCATGTTCATAACCGTATTCAATAATACCGTGTTCATTTTCCTTAACAGAAACCGGGGCTCCGCTTAAATTGCAAGTACACGCTGCCTCGCACAAAGCCGGGCAGACACGTGATGTGAATTCAGGAAAGCTATTTGTCTTCATCAGACGGCGCCATGCCTGTTCCCAGTTGCCGTTATAAATCAGATCATTCCATTCCGGTACAAGGTTATTCAGCGGACAGCCAGATACCATACCGCCGATCATCATACCTGAATGACAAAACGGTACACCGCAGTCCATACACCTTGCGCCCTGCTTCTGCTGCATTTCACTGCTCAGAGGGATATGAAATTCGTTAAAATTCTGAATACGTTCCTCAGGTGAAATGACACACCCTGTTTCTCTCTCATATTCTAAAAATCCGGTTGGTTTTCCCATTGTTATCCCCTCCTATCCTCTCTTGCTTGCGTAAAATGCTTCAATCTGTGCCTGGTCAAATGTCAGACCTTTTTCTTCCATATGGACAATGGCTGTCTGCATATGGCTGTAATCATGCGGAATAATCTTCTTGAACTTCGGCAGATATTCGGAGAAGTTATCGAGAATCGCTTTGCCGATGGCAGAGCCTGTATTATCCACATGCGCCTGGATCATATCTCTCAGCTCCATAACGTCATATTTGGATGTCACTGTATCAATGGAAACTAATTCTTTATTGACACGTTTATATAAATCTCTGTTTTCATCCAGAACATAGGCAATACCGCCGCTCATACCTGCTGCAAAGTTCTTGCCTGTGCGTCCGAGAACAACCACACGGCCGCCTGTCATATATTCACAGCCATGGTCGCCGACGCCTTCAACAACCGCTGTAGCACCTGAATTACGAACGCAGAAACGTTCGCCTGCCACACCGCTGATATAAGCCTTGCCGCTTGTGGCACCATAAAGGGCAACATTACCGACGATGATATTTTCATTGGACTCAAACTTGATATTCTTTGGTGGATAAAGCACCAGTTTGCCCCCTGAAAGACCTTTGCCGAAATAATCATTGCTGTCGCCGCACAGTTCCAGTGTCAGTCCCTTAGGGATGAAAGCACCAAAGCTCTGTCCGCCGCTGCCGTTGCACTTCACAATGTACCGGTCTTCCGGCAATGTATCGCCATACTTCTTGGTGATCTCGGAACCGAAAATTGTACCCAGTGTGCGGTCTGTATTGCGTACATTAATCTCAATCTTCTTTTTCTTCTTGCCTGCCAGTGCAGACTTAAATTCTTTCAGGAAGACTTTCTCATCAATGGTCTTCTGAAGACCAAAATCATAGACATCCTGCGGCATAAACAGATGTTTTTCTTCATGCAGATACGGATTCTCAACAATAGCTGAAAGATCCAATTTACCGTAAATCTGAGGATCCACATCTTCTCTGACTTTGATCAGATCAGAACGTCCCACTAATTCATCCAGGTTATGCACACCCAGTTTTGCCATGATCTCACGCAGTTCCTGGGCAACAAATTTCATAAAGTTGACCACATATTCCGGTTTGCCTCTGAAACGTTTGCGCAGTTCAGGGTTCTGTGTAGCAATACCCACCGGACATGTATCCAGATTACATACACGCATCATGACGCATCCCATTGTCACAAGGGGTGCTGTAGCAAAACCAAATTCCTCTGCACCAAGGATCGCTGCCATTGCTACATCACGGCCTGTCATCAGCTTGCCGTCCGTTTCAAGACGGACTCTTGAACGAAGACCATTCATGATCAGTGTCTGATGTGTTTCTGCCAGACCAATCTCCCATGGAAGACCTGCATTGTGGATAGATGTTCGAGGTGCTGCACCTGTACCGCCGTCATAACCGGAAATCAGGATAACCTGTGCACCTGCTTTGGCAACACCGGCTGCAACAGTACCAACACCAGCTTCAGATACCAGTTTGACAGAAATTCTTGCCGAACGATTCGCATTCTTTAAATCGTAGATCAGCTGTGCCAGATCCTCGATGGAATAAATATCATGATGCGGCGGTGGTGAGATCAATGCCACACCCGGTGTGGAAAGTCTTGTCTTTGCAATCCACGGATAAACTTTTCCGCCCGGAAGATGACCGCCTTCACCCGGTTTTGCACCCTGAGCCATTTTAATCTGGATCTCGTTGGCGCTGACAAGGTATCTGGAAGTCACACCAAATCGACCCGAAGCCACCTGTTTGATAGCAGAACACCGGTTAAGTCCATCCGGTCCGATGGTGAGACGTTCCAGACTCTCGCCGCCTTCACCGGAATTGGATTTGCCATGGATCATATTCATGGCAATAGCCAGTGTCTCATGAGCTTCCTGAGAAATGGAGCCATAGGACATGGCACCTGTCTTGAAGCGCTTCACAATCTCATCCACACACTCTACTTCTTCAATCGGAATACCGCCTTCTTCATCAAACTTGAACTCCAGAAGACCTCTCAGGTTCATCAGGCGTGTTTCTTCATTAATATTGTGAGAATACTCTTTAAACATCTCATAATCTCCGCGTTTTGTGGATTCCTGAAGCAAATGAATGGTTCTTGCATTATAAAGATGTTCCTCTTTGCCGCTTCGCATCTTATGACCGCCGATGCTGTCCAGAGACAGATCCACATCCAACCCCAGCGGATCAAATGCACGCATATGCCATGTATTCATATCGCGCTCAATATCTTTTAATGTTATGCCGCCGATACGGCTGACTGTATTCGTAAAATATGTATCAATGACTTCTTTGCTGATACCAATGGCTTCAAAGATCTGAGAGCCCTGATAAGACTGGATCGTTGAAATACCCATTTTGGAAGCAATCTTGACAATGCCGTGAAGAACCGCTGAATTGTAATCACTGACAGCTGCATAATAATCCTTGTCAAGCATATGCAGATCAATCAGTTCTTTGATGGATTCCTGAGCCAGATATGGGTTGATGGCGCAGGCACCATACCCCAGCAGCGTTGCAAAATGATGTACTTCTCTTGGCTCTGCACTCTCAAGGATCACAGCAACCGCTGTTCTCTTCTTTGTTCTGACAAGATAATGCTCAAGAGCAGATACAGCCAGCAGGGAAGGAATCGCCACATGGTTCTCATCGATGCCTCTGTCGGAAAGGATCAGAATATTCACACCGTCTCTGTAAGCTCTGTCTACTTCCACAAACAGATGATCCAATGCACGTTCAAGGGGTGTATTGACATAGTAAGTGATCGGAATTGTTGCCACTTTGAATCCTTCTATATTCATGGATTTGATCTTCAGCAGATCTGTGTTCGTCAGAATCGGATTGTGGATCTGTACCATCTTGCAGTTTTCTGCTTCTTCTTCCAGAAGATTGCCGTCCGGTCCGATATAAACCGTTGTAGATGTCACAATTTCCTCACGGATAGCATCGATTGGCGGATTGGTTACCTGTGCAAACATCTGTTTAAAATAAGAAAACAGTGGCTTCGGCTGATTGCTCAGAACAGAAAGCGGTGTATCCACACCCATGGCAGCAATTGGCTCTGCACCATTCCTGGCCATCGGAAGGATGGTATCCTTTAACTCTTCATATGTATAGCCGAATGCCTTCTGCAGTCTGATACGCTCATCCCTTGTATATTCCGGCACACGTTCATTTGGGATCTTCAAATCTTCAAGCTTAACAAGGTTGGCATCCACCCATTCACCATAAGGCTGGCTCTGAGCATATGTCTCCTTCAGCTCATCATCAGAGATCAAACGGCCCTGAACAGTATCTACCAGCAGCATCTTTCCCGGACGCAGACGATCCTTTAAAACAATATGTTCTTCCGGTACAGGCAGTGCACCAACTTCTGAAGACAGAATCATGTAATCATCATCTGTCACATAATATCTGGACGGACGCAGACCATTGCGGTCAAGCACCGCACCAAGAAGATCACCATCTGAAAAGACAATGGAAGCAGGGCCATCCCATGGCTCCAGCATCGTTGCATAGTACTGATAGAAATCTCTCTTTGTCTGGCTCATGCTCTTGTCATTCTCCCATGGTTCAGGGATTGTGATCATGACAGCCTTCGGCAGCGGCATACCGCTCATCATCAGAAATTCCAATGTATTGTCCAGCATCGCGGAATCAGAACCTGAAGAATTGATCACCGGCAGTACCTTATGCATCTCACCCTTCAGAGCACCGGAAGACATTGTTTCCTCACGGGCCAACATGGTATCTGCATTGCCGCGGATTGTATTGATCTCGCCGTTATGGACGATCAAACGGTTTGGATGCGCACGCATCCAGCTTGGATTCGTATTCGTACTGAAACGTGAATGTACCGTTGCAATGGCTGATTCATAATCCTCATCCTGAAGATCATCAAAGAACTTTCTCAGCTCGCCTACCAGGAACATACCTTTATAGACAATAGTACGGCTGGATAAAGAACAAACATAGGTATTATCATTACTCTGTTCAAAAACACGTCTTGCAATGTACAGCTTACGGTCAAAATCAATGCCCTTGGCCACATCTGCAGGTTTCTTCACAAAGCCTTGCATAATGTATGGCATTTTGTCCAGTGCTTTCTGTCCCAGTACGGATGGATTCGTCGGTACTGTACGCCATCCGAGAAATTCAAGACCTTCCTTGGCCACAATGATCTCAAACATCTTCTTGGCCTGATTCTTTCTCAGCTCATCATGCGGGAAGAAAAACATACCAACACCATATTCTCGTTCTTCACCAATATCAAAACCCAGTTCCTCAGTCACTTTCTTAAAAAATCTGTGAGAAATCTGAAGCATAATACCAACACCATCACCGGTCTTGCCCTCGGCATCCTTACCTGCACGATGTTCCAGTGTTTCTACGATGGTCAGTGCATCCTCAACAGTCTTATGTGTCTTGATACCTTTAATATTCACAACTGCACCGATACCACATGCATCATGTTCAAAAGACGGATCATATAAAGCCGGTTTCTTCTGCTGTTCCATTATCACTCACTACCTTTCTTCTATCATGTATGAACACTACTATGTTTCATTGTTTCATTCAACTTTCTTCCGTTGTCTTTCACTGTTAAAATGAATCATTAACTATCATTTCCAGAAATTTACAACAAAAAAGGACAAAATACGCCTGTAGTAGACGCCTTTGTCCTTTGCTATGAAAAAAAGATAGCATATTTTATAGGCAATATCAAGCTTTTTCAGCAAACTCTCAAGTAATTTTTATTTAATCGAGAGTTTGTGGCGATGCATTCATGCCGCTTAAAAATACCCGCATCATAAAAAAGTGTTTCTTGATTCTCCGCAAAATCATTCAATGTCATTGGACAACAACAAAAAAATTGTTGTTGTCCAAAACTTTTTTGTCTTTTTCCTTGCAATCTTTTACAAGAATTGATATATTATTATAATATTACTGTGCATTTTAATCATATTTGCAGGAAGGAGACACTATTTTATGACACTCAATCTGCCATTTTTCAGGCAATTAGCGAAAGCTCTTGCCAAACAGTTTGGTGATAACTGCGAAGTCGTTCTCCACGACCCGACATCTACGGATATTGAACATTCCGTTGTTCTTGTTGAAAACGGACATGTAACGCATCGTGCAGTCGGAGACGGTCCTTCACACGTTGTTCTGGAAGCCATGAAGGCAATGGGAGCTCGGGGTTCTGCTCCAACAGATCACCTGGCATACCTGACCAAAACAGGCGATGGACGTATTTTGAAGTCCAGTACAATCTATATTCATGATGACACAGAGCAGAAGATTACCGGTATTCTGTCTATCAATTACGATATTACAAGCATGCTGCTGGCTGAACAGGCGCTGAAATCCCTGGTTGCCAATGAGGATGATAAGAAGGAACCTGAAAGTATCCCTCAGAATGTGAATGATCTACTGGAAGATCTGATTCGCCAGTCTGTTACCCTGGTCGGCAAACCGGTGGCCATGATGACCAAGGATGATAAAGTGCGCGCCATTCAATTTCTGAATGATGCCGGTGCATTTCTCATTACAAAATCCGGAGACAAGATTTCAAACTTTTTCGGCATCTCCAAATATACACTTTACAGCTATATTGATGTCAACAAATAAAAGGACGGCTTCCACCGTCCTTTTATTATACTGTCATTTACCCTAAAACTTATGTACTTCCATCTCAGAATGAAACCCCTGTCCTTTCACCACTGTACAGTTTGACGCAATTTCTTCCGCTTTCCTGAAGAATTCCGCCCCATCTCTCAGATGCATCAGCACATCGATCTCCTGTCGGTCCTCCTCTGAAAGGATCCAGCTGATATAATGCCAGAATTCCTTCATCAGAAAAATGACTTTCTTATTTCCCTGCAGGCGTACTTCATATTCATCCCGCATTGTATGATAATAATCCGCCAGTTCTTCCCGGGATGCACAATCCCCGCCTCGAATTTCACGGCACAATGCCGGATTAGACAGAAGTCCCCGGCCCATCATCCAATGACGGATATCTGAATATTTTTCACTGACACATCCATAAGCTGCTGCTGTAAATATATCCCCATTATAGCAAACAGGAAAAGGCATCCGGGCACTTGCTTTCTCAAAGGCTTCCATATCCGGCTTACCGCTGTAATAGTCCATTCTGATTCTCGGATGCACAATCAGCATTTCCACCGGAAAGGCTTCATAAATGTCAAGGATGTCATCAAACTCATCCGCACGGTTCAGCCCGATCCTTGTCTTCAAAGAAATCTTCATATCTGTTTTTTCAAAAATATCTGCCAGGAAAGCTTTCAGTGCCTCCTTTTCTCCAAGGAATCCGGATCCGCGTCCCTTTGATGCCACTGTACTCGATGGACACCCCAGATTCAGGTTCACCTCATCATATCCCATCTCTTTTAATGTATGGGCTGTGGCTATAAAATCCTCTGCACAATTTGACAAAAGCTGTGGAACAACCCGACATCCCTCATTGTACTCCGGCGCAATTTCCAATAAATCCTTTTTGCTGATTTTTCCTTTTGGATTGGTAAATATAAACGGTGCATAATATCTGTCCACACCGCCGAATATCCGATGGTGGGCTCTTCGGTAAATGCTGCCTGTAATTCCCTCCATGGGTGCAAAATATAATTGGTTTTCATTCATTGCCTTTTTCCTCTGTTCAAGAAATTTCTTTTCTGATTATAACAATGGCACAGGCTAAATTCAAGGAAATTATGTTCTCTGCACCTTTGCCTGTGCCGCTTGTACCCCGCCGCCCGTCTTATTGTTCCAACTGTCTTCCGAGAAAACTGGCAGCTGAAGCAGCCAGTTTCATCTCCATCTCACCCATCCGTACTTTGTCATCCTTTGTCGTCAGAATAACGGTGCCAATGGCATCCCCCTCTGCGATAATCGGATAGATGACCTGTGCTGTATAATTTTCTCCGCCATCCTCTGTGATGGGAATAAACTTCCGTTCTCCTTTGACAGCCAACAGGCTTTCTCGCTGGTTCATCAATATATCCATCTGCCGGCTGATCGCCTTCTTGGCCAGATCCTTTTTTCCTGCACCAGCCACAGCAATGTGCTGATCTCTATCTGTAATACTGACAATATATCCTGTATTTTGAGCCAGTGCTTCCGCATATTGCTTTGAAAACTGGCTTAATTCACCAATCGGTGAATATTTTCGAAGAACAATACCGCCTTCCCTGTCTGTATAAATTTCCAACGGATCACCCTCCCGGATTCTCAGCGTTCTTCTGATTTCTTTCGGCACAACCACCCGCCCCAGATCATCGATACGTCTTACAATTCCTGTCGCCTTCATAATGCCATTCCTCCTGTTTACTGTCTATTTTCATCCGTGACCCGCCCATGGGTCCCGATACGGAATTCCGGTCTGCTGCACAGACATCATTTTCATCTGAATTCCCACACATCTTATACAGGTAGTATGCGGCAGTGTCAAAAATTTTATTCATCGGACAGATGATCTGAAACGCAAACGCAAAAATAACCAGACAGATTAAACTGCCCGGTTATTTTCATCATATAAAGTCTTCTTCAAATCTTCAGATTCAATTTATGCTGCTGATTCACTCTCAGTCTGAGTCTCTGTTTCTGTAGATGTCTCATTCTGAAGATCATTCAGATAATCTGTCACATCGATTGCAGAATCAACAACATCCTGAGGAACTGTGATCGCATCCACTGTGTCAAAGTTTGTATATTCCATCTTCATATTGAACTTGCTGAATGTCACCTGTTCATCGCCTTCTCCGGCTGTCATTCCATTGAAAGTCATCTCCATATACAACGGATTCTTATCTGCCTTGCTGATGGCGTAAGTAAAATCAACAGAAATATCTCCCAAATCCATATCTGTGTTACCCGTCAGATTGCCGAGTGTACTCTCCATGGAACTCAGCAGATTCTTCACATCTGCACCGGAAATACTGCCTGTAATGATGTAAGCTTCTGTTCCATTGACATCTTCTGTCTCGTCTGCTAACTTCAGAGAATCCTTGCTCTTAAGCAGATCTTCTGCTGCTGCATTGATTCTCTCTACAGAATCCTTGTCATAGGCCATCTTAGACACCATCCATTGGCCCGCCATACCGGTATAAGAAAGAATCTGGTCATCCTGGACCACTGTGTAATTCTCCATATCTATCGCTGTACCCAGCCCCGGAATACTGATATTTTCCTTCAGGTAGTTAGCAACCGGCTCTGTGGTTGTCTGCATGGTCATGTCCATGGTCAGATCCATGGTTCCGCCAAGGGCTTCTGACCCAAGTGTGATCTCCGCTGTTGTGTGCGTCTCCAAAGACTTCATTGCATCACATTTACTCTTGACTTCCTGCAATAAAGATTCTGCAGTTACCTTTGATGCGGATGCTCCGCAGCCCGCCAACATAACTGCTGTCAAAATTCCTGCCGTCACCATGCCCAAGAATCGCTTCTTCATACTTCCCCTTTTCCTTTCTCCCTGTGCCCCAAAGCCCAGTCCTTGTCCCCATTTTCATGCATCTTATATTCAGATTATAACATACCTGCTGCATGAAAACAACGGAGGAAGCCTTACGATTCTCTGACAATCACCTGCCATGCCTCTGTCAGTCTCTCCATATTCCAGGCCGCATTGGCCGGACTGGTGGAAGGCAGGCACACCGGCATCACTCCGGTTTCCGGAAAAACATATTTCTTATAGAGTTTAAACGCTGTCTGGCCATTGACAAATATCTGCCGGATAGGTGCTTCCGAGAGAACCCTGCCAATATCATTCGCCACAACATTCTTAATACTGCTGTCGCTGGAGCCGATAATATCACAGCTGGCGATCACATCCCACAGGGCAATCTGATGCTCCAGCAAAAATTGTTTCTTTTCTTCCACATTTTCTAAAGGTGCATGGTCTGTCACCGCTGCCAGCACCTTCCAGAAACGATTCTGCGGATGATTATAAAAAAACTGCCCCCGGGATTTCACCGAAGGCAGCGATCCAAGTATCAATATCCGCGAATGCTCATCATAAACGGGTGTCAGATCATGTACCACATGAGTATATGTACGCATTTCTAATATTCCGTCTTCTTTGTCACTGTTACAGCCAGCGCGCCCGGTCCGATATGACAGGATATACTTAACGAAAGCGGATCTACTATAATCTCCTTGTCCGGGAATTCCCTGCGGATTTCTTCAAGCCACTGTTCAACACCTTCCCCCGGTGTATAAGCAGCTGCAATGTGGAGATTATCCATATTCACCTCGCCGCCCATACGGGTTTCGATATCCTTATGAATCGCATCAAGCATAATTCTCTTGGCCTGCTTCACGGTTCTGGCCTTTGCAAAAGCATCCAGCTTCTCGCCCTGGATCTGCAGAACCGGCTTCAGTCTGAGCAATGTACCAAGGGCTGCTGCTGCCGGTGTGATACGTCCGCCTTTCTTCAGATACTTCAATGTATCTACCATAATATAAATGCTGGAATTAAACTTCTGCTCCTCCAGTATCTGCTTGATCTCTGCTGCTGAAAAACCGTCTTCTGTCATCTTCATGGCATCCAGTACAGAAAGCTTCATAGTCACGGAAATTCTCTGGTTATCCACAACCTGAACCTTGCCGTCATAATCCTGTGCCAGCATCATGGCTGTAGCACAGGAACTGCTGAGCCCGCTTGACATCGGAATGTGGACGATCTCATCATACCCTTTATTCTTCAAAAGATCATCCCACAGAGACATGACTGCATCCGGTGAAGGCTGTGATGTGGATACATCTGCATCTCCCGTCAGCTTCTCATAAAATTGTTCCTGTGTCAGATTAATATCCTCAAAATACTGCTGTCCATCTATATCAAAAGGCATCGGTAATACATAAACACCTAGCTGCTTTCCTTCTGCCTGGGTGATGCCGCTGTTACTGTCTGTCACAATAGCGATTTTTGCCATTGGCTAATCCTCCTTATTTTTATTCCTTTTACACACTTACGCAAGTCTGCGCAGCATTGCTTCTATTCCGGTCAAAGTTCAATCTCAGACCACATCAAAAGCAGTTTACTTGTCTAATATACCGTAAAAATCGCTATTTTGCAAGGATATCCGCCTTTTTCTTGACAAGGTGGCCCTGTTCACGCTAAAATATCAGAGATTGAATGGAGGATTTAAAATGGCTGATTTTAAAAAGGAAATAGAAAGACGCCGTACATTTGCAATTATTTCTCATCCCGATGCCGGTAAGACGACATTGACTGAGAAATTCCTGCTCTATGGCGGTGCCATCAATCTGGCCGGCTCCGTAAAGGGAAAGAAAACAGCAAAGCATGCTGTCTCCGACTGGATGGAAATTGAGAAGGAAAGAGGTATTTCTGTTACCTCTTCCGTTATGCAGTTTAACTATAAAGATTATTGTATCAACATTCTGGACACACCGGGACATCAGGATTTCTCTGAAGATACCTATCGTACACTGATGGCCGCTGACTCCGCTGTCATGGTCATTGATGCTTCCAAGGGTGTTGAGGCACAGACCATCAAGCTTTTCAAGGTTTGTGTGCTGCGCCATATTCCGATTTTTACATTTATTAACAAGCTGGACCGTGAAGCCCAGGATCCTTTTGATCTGATGGAAGATATCGAATCCGTCCTCGGTATCCATACATGCCCGATCAACTGGCCTATCGGCAGCGGTAAGGAATTTAAGGGTGTCTACGACCGTCAGACACGTCATATCCATGCTTTCACTGAGAATAACAACGGTATGAAAGCTGCATCCGACAGGGATCTGACCATGGATTCTCCTGAACTTGAGCAGGAACTTGGATCCGAACTTTATGAAAGACTTGTAGATGATATTGAACTTTTAGATGGTGCCAGCGATGAACTGGATATGGACCTTGTCTCCAAAGGTCAGCTCTCTCCTGTCTTCTTCGGTTCTGCCCTGAATAACTTCGGTATTGAGCTTTTCCTGAATTACTTCCTGGAGATGACAAGCTCTCCGTTGCCGAGAATGTCTGACTCCGGTCTCATCGATACCTTCAGCCCGGACTTCTCAGCTTTTGTATTCAAGATCCAGGCCAATATGAACAAGGCACACCGCGACCGAATTGCTTTCATGCGTATCTGTTCCGGCAAGTTTGACGCTGACAAGGAAGTTTATCATGTGCAGGGCAAGAAGAAGCTCCGTCTTTCCCAGCCGCAGCAGCTGATGGCTCAGGAACGTAAGGTTATCAGCGAAGCCTATGCCGGGGATATCATCGGTGTCTTTGACCCGGGTATTTTCTCCATCGGAGATACCGTCTGTGCACCCGGCAAGAAATTCGCCTTTGAAGGTATTCCGACTTTCGCACCTGAGCATTTTGCCAAAGTCCGTCAGGTAGATACCATGAAGCGTAAGCAGTTCATCAAAGGTATCTCCCAGATTGCCCAGGAAGGTGCCATCCAGATCTTCCAAGAATACAACACTGGTATGGAAGAGATCATCGTGGGCGTTGTCGGTGTCCTTCAGTTCGACGTTCTGAAGCACCGTCTGCTCAATGAATACGGCGTTGAGATCCGACTTGAGCCAATGCCTCATGAATACATCCGCTGGATTGCCAATAAAGAGGACCTTGATACGAATAAGATTATCGGTACATCCGATATGAAGCGCATCAAGGATCTGAAAGGCAACCCACTGCTGCTCTTTGTTCATGAATGGGCAGTACAGTCTGTATTAGATAAGAATAAAGGTCTTGAACTTTCCGAGTTCGGCCGCTGGTAAACAATATTGTCGGCCGCTGTCTGGTGGCTATATCATAAAAATGAAACATTCCCCATCGAAAACAACGTGCACCCGCACGAAACGTTTTCAATGGGGAATGTTTCATTTTTTATTTTTATTACATGACTTTCCGGGCGGCCGAATCCAAATTTCCCGACTTAAATCCAAACCTCGCTAATAGTCAGTTTCTGTGGATTTCTCAGCAATGCCCCAGTAGCTCTTGCCTGGCTCCAATTTAACACCCTTCAGGTAAGCCAACTCTGATATCGTAACCAACTGATATCCGTCCTTCACCAGTTCAGGTATTATTGTCTTACAGGCTTCAATTGTTGTCGGATGGATATCATGCATCAGTATAACAGCGCCATCCCAGTCCTGCTCCTTATACTTTTCCACAAGCGA
>ERZ1673752.2750-NODE-2750-length-18590-cov-18.556946_pt1 | contig 18590 bp, 17 predicted proteins | sample MGYA00580195_ERZ1673752 | MGnify/ENA primary metagenome ERZ1673752 (study PRJEB41218, sample SAMN15661744) | gut metagenome | host: Homo sapiens | place: Canada: London | collected 2015-08-20/2019-03-30 | study: EMG produced TPA metagenomics assembly of...
GTCAGATGTCGTTTAGACCCGGGAAAACCATGTGTGCTCTTGTCAAGCGACGCTACTGTGAACCGAACAGATTATTGTCACGGACACAGACCTGAAGGGAGATTGCTACCAAACAGAATTTGAGAATGCAAACCTCAAAGCAGTTTGCTCCCTGCACGCCTTCTATCCTACGGCCTGCGTCAGCACACATGCCGTTGTGCTCTGCGACATGAACGGCAGGCAAATGCCGTTCTCACCTGCGCCGACCAGCAGTTCTGTACCACTCGGGCTGATCAGGAGGGGATAGGTCTCGGACATATAAAACGGTCCATCCGAGGTCTCATAGCGATTACCGCCCACAAGCGACAAGCTGAGCGTCACATAGCTCGGCCCGTCCAGAATGGTCTGAATCGTCCAGAAACCGCTCCACATCTCCTCAATGTCGTCACTGTCTTCATATACCCACTCCAGATCGACCGTACCGCCCGTCTCATCCTCAAGATAAAAGCGCAGCGAGAAATAGGCATAGCGGCTGGTTTCCCCCACCATGGTTTCTGTGATCCAGCCCATGCCGTCACGCTGCGATCCGGCAAGACCGAGCGCGGTCATGCCCGACCAGCCGTCGGCAAGCCACGCGGAAAACTCGGCCGGGGCGTTGTACCAGGCATATTCCGTAAAGTCAAACGAAAGATAGTCGCTGGCTTCCGATGTACACGGCGCAAGATAGCTCATCGCATCAAGCGAGGGATGCCATTCGCAGGTGTTCCCATTGTTGTCGGTGATGAAGACCTGGGTGTCGGCCTCATATGCAACGCCGTCAAGATTTGCAAAGAGCAGCACCGGCTCGCCGCTCTCCGACCGGTAGAGCACCTCCGTGACCTCGTCGGTCTGTGTTTTTTCGTTCCACTGCACACGGTTGATCGCAATCGTCGCGTTCTCGTCGACCGGCACGATGCAGTACAGATATCCTGCACCGCCAATGATGTGCGTTTCGTCGATCTCCGCGATAAAGGGATATTCGAGCAGCATAGCCGCGTTGGTTTCCCACAGCCACGCGGGGAAGCCTGCCTCGAAGCCCTCGTCAAACAGCCCGCCGACATAGCCGAGATATGCCGCGCCAAACATGGTCATCGGAAAGTCCATCCTGTCCCGCAGCCATCCAAGCGAGGTCTCTGCCTCCTGTGAAAACCCGTATTGTACCGGCTGTGTGTCCACGGCCTCATTTCGTGACGTGCGATTGCTCATGTCGCTCTGCAATACAGTCTCTTCCGGCTGTCTCTCCGGTGTTTTTTTATCGGCCTTTGTGAGAAGATCAACCTTATCTGTACTCATTTGGGGTTCGTCCGACTCCGTTTGCGTCTTCTGCGCACAGGCACAGAGGGACAACAACAGAATCAGTGCCAGCATTAGTGCGAATACTTGTCTGGGTGTTGTTTTCATGGCCGCTCCTTTCAGAATTTTCCGCTTCGGCCGGAACCGCCGCCGCCGGATTCGCTGTGACTGCTTCCGCTGCTGGAAGAGCTGCGCTCGATCTTCCGACTGGAGGTCGTCTTATGGGTAAAACGATCTGTTTGCTCCGTAAGCCGGAGTCCCGCGGAGACGTAGGCGTTCGCGGTTGCTTTTTTTGATACAGTGTCCATTTTCTGCCATATCACAGCGACGACCGCGGCTGCTGCCAGTATAGAAAGACCGATCACGATAAGGATCGGAATAAACAAGCTCGCCCGGACGGGCTTTCCTGCGGAAGCCTTTTCCAGATAGACGCTGCATTCTTTGACGTAATCCTCAAAGCCGCCGTACCAGTCGTTCTCACCGAAATTATCGAGGAATACCTTTTCCAGTTTCTGCTGACCATAGCTGTTGAACGCATACTCACAGCGTGAGCCGTAGCAGAACATTGCCCAGTCGCGATCATCCATGCTGAGCAGGAGCATGATCCCGTCACGGTTCGGTCCTTCGCCCATGGTGCATTCATGGTAGATGGTGTAGGTCGCCTTATAGACGCCTTCAGAATGGAAGTCGCGATAGTCCTCCACGGTTACGATGTAAACGCCGACACCATACTTTTTGGAGACGCTTTCCGCCATCTTTTCCAGCAGCATATTTTCGTTTTCGCTGAGAAGTCCGGCCGCGTCCGTCACATAAGAAAGCTGTGCGCCTGTCTGCTCAGCCGCAGCTGCGCCCACGCAGAGCACAAGGCAGAACATAAGCACCAGCAGGAGACAACGTATTCTTTTTTTCATGTCTCAGCCCTCCCTATCGCGCCAAAAGCAGCAGCGCAGTCACACTGATGGCGATAAGAGGTGCCGCGATTGCCGCAAACAGGCCAATTACCCGTTTCGTGCTGACCGGAAGGTTGCCGACAAGCTTGCCTGTCTGACCGTTCATGGCAAAGAGGAAATCTTTTCCCTCCCACCTTGTATTCAGGATCCAGACGGGCAGCAGCGCGTAATGCACCTTGCCGCGCTTCAAGTGGACATCCCGGCTTGTTTCATTGCAGGAGGTGTAGCCAGAAACCGTGCGTTCCAGCGCAGACACCAGCGAGCCTGCGCAGCGCTTGTCCGCCCGCTCCCGGCTGTCTTCAACGCTGACATCGTATTTATCCGCCAGAAATCCGGGCAGATACGCTGTGGAAAACGGCTTTAAGTCCGCATAGTTGAACGGTTCGATGGAGTCCATGTAATCATCCGGCATTTTGCTCGACGCATCCACCGGAATTTTTTCAAAGCTGATAGAACCGGCGCGGCGCACATCGTAGTGACTTATCTCCGTGACCTCATAATCTCCCGAGGTGTACTTATGTACCGTGGTGGCATGGAACTCCGCGCTTCCGCTGGCCTCGCCGTCGTACATCCAGAAGGGGACATACACGCCCTTGATCTCCTGCAAATGGTTGGCTTTGGAGAAGGTCGACGGCAGCAGAGGCTTTTTGAGATAGTGCTTCTTCAGCGCCTGAATGGCATCCTCCTTGCTCAACTTGAAGGGCAGCACAAAATCGGGCTTTAAGATGCCGCTGAACTGCCCCGGAATCACAGACGGATTTCCGCAGTATGGGCAGGACGTGGCTGCGGTCGTTGCGTCACAAATCAGCTCTGCCCCGCACGATGGGCAGCAGTAGGTTTTCATACTGTCTGCGTCCGCACCCCAGTTCTCGCTCAGGCCGGAGGTATCCCAGTTAGAGCCGTCTGCGGCAGTCTGTTGCTCTTTCGCTTCGGCAGATTTTTGAGCCGCTTCCGTTTCTTCCTGCTTTCGCGCCGCTTCTGCTGCTTTCGCTTCTTTTTTCGCGTAGAGCGCTTCAATTTCTGCGATATTGAAGCTTGAGCCGCAGTAATCGCACTCCAGCCTGCCGGATTCTCCTACAAAATGGAGTGGTGCCGTACAGGCGGGACATTGATAATTTGTGATTTGTGTTGCCATGTTCCTTCCTCGTTTCCTGTGTCGGTGCCTGACGGCACCGCAGCCCTACTCTCTGTGGTAAGTCAGCCCGCCGCCCAATATGACCGCGTTTTGCGTATCGTACAGGACGTGCAGATCCGCCGCCGCATGGTCGCTGTTTCCCAGCACGATCTCCTGCAGGTGCTCCGCCACATCTTCACTGTATTCGCCGCCGAAATACGGCGTCTGAAACGCGGACTCGACGCACAGCTCCCAGCCATGCCATTTCTGATCCGTTTCGTCGAACCACAGCTCCTCTGCGTACCAGTGCGTTCCATCCTCATTCTCGGAAAACACATATTTCTGCACGCCATCCTCGGAAACCCATGTTCCCTCCAAAATTGCAAAAATACCGAGTGTCTCCTGCTGTTCTTTGTTTGCGATGTCCGCCTGTGCTTTCATTTCCGCCTCGCTGTAATATCGCTCCGCATCGCCCAGCTCCATCCGGCCATAATCATACCAGAAGGTATCCGCCAGCCACGCAAACTGGGGCGAATCCAAATAGCGCAGGCGGTAGATCGTGTCGTGGGCGCTGTCGTCGATCGTCAGTCCACTGATCCGCTCCGCAAAATCCGCCTGAACTGTCAGAACGCCGTTTTGAAAGGAATATTCAAACTGATCTCCCAGATCTTCAAAATTCGCGTCGTAGCAGCGGATGGGATTGTCTTTGAACTGCCCGCCGCGGTAATAGAGCTTCATGACACCCGGGCTGTAAACGGTTTTTTTGATGTGAAGGTCGTCAAAAAGGACCGCTGTCTCCGGGTACTGATAGCTGCGCACGTCAGCACCGCCGCAGGCTGCCAGACCGAACAGCCCCATCCATAGACCTGCCATGATGAGGAATGCCTTGAGCTTCACAGCATCCCCTCCGTTTCTTCACAAATAGCCGGATTCTCCCGCTCCAAATTGGGGCGGGAGCCGGTTTTCGTGCAAATTTTCAGAAGGACGATGACCTTACTGGAACGTCATGTTGTTGAGAATGATGTCTGGCATCGTTCCCGGGACGCAGTCCATATTCCGAAGGCCGATGGAAAGGGCGCGGTTGTCGTCGAGCTGCGCGATATACTGAATCCATTCGTAGCCGATGTACTTATAGGTGCGGCCGCGGAAGGTGATGCCGCCGATCACGCGGTCCTCGATATCCTGATAGTTTTCGAATTTGTCCTTGTAGGAATCAAATTTTTCAACGTTCTCTCTTACCTCAAACTGGATGGCGCCTGCGCCAAACGCTGTGGGATCGTCGTTTTCCACCAGGCAGCGCGGTCCATCATCGTACGACCAGCCGGATACCGGGATCTTCGTCATGATCTTGACCTTCACATCGTCTTTTGCAAACTGGGCGATTTCCACAGAGAAGTCCTTCATCTCGGCGTTTGCAGACGCTGCCTTGTTCGCCTCGGCGGCCTCGGCCTTCACGATGTCCAGATACTTTTCTATGGCTTCTGTGCCGGAGAAGCCGCTGGTGTTGTACGCACTCACCGTGTAAACGCCCGACTCGTTTTCCTTAAAATTGACGTAGATGAAATGGGAGCCGTCGTCCTTGGATATCCATTTGTAGTAGCGGTAGTTTGCCTTCATGTGGTCGCTGTACTCTTCCTTGACGAACTGGCCTTCCACGCCGAAGTAAGCAGCAATATCATCGTAAGTAGCGTCGAAGATATTCTTGTTGACCTCGTTCATCCAGACGTAACCCTTCTGCACCTGCGCCTCCGTCACGATGCCGTCGCCGCCGGAAGGCATCGCGTCCGTCGGAGTGAGCGGAGCGCCTTCCGTCGGAACAACTCCTTCCGGAGCGTCTTCTCCGATGGCATCCGGCATGGACTTGCCTGCGTCAATCAGCGGCAGATACCAGTCGGTATAGCGGTAGGGATAGCCGCGCTCGTCCATGTCCTCCCAGTACAGACCCCACGGGCGCAGATAGATGTCGTAGTGGAACTCGTCATCACCGTTTTCATAGTCGCCGCTGATCCAGATCATGTCGTCATAGTCCAACAGCGCGGGATCGACGATCCAGTCCGCATGCTCCAGGGCCACGTTTGTGAACCAGCCGCCCTCGGACATCACTGTGCCGTGCTCGCCGGTTCCGGCTTCGCTCAGACTGACCTGTGCGGAAGCCATGGGATCGGACCTTGTGTAGTCCTCGTCCCAAAGCGTGATTGTGCCAGTGTAGTCCGTACCGATGTCAATATCGCCGCAGACATCCCACCAGTTTCCTTCCATGCTCTCATAGTAGCCATAACAGCCGCTCATCTTCCACCAGCCGTACCACTCGCCGTTCCACCAGTCGAGCAGCGCGTCGCCGGTCGTGGCCATCGCGTCTGTTCCGAGCGTTCCCGCGCCAGGGTCCGTCGTCATCGCTTCCGTGTTCGCGGCATCTTCACGGCTGAGCGTGGCCGGGTCAATCGTAACTTTGCCGCTTTTCTTGCCGAGGAACTGCTCGAAGGTTGCCTCGACCGGAGTGGTCGTGTCCTGAAGCAGATATGCTGTCCGGACTTCCACCGTTGCGCCCGGAGCGACATCTGCAAACTGGCCTTCTATCACGGTTTCAAAGGTGTCGTAGTCGGTAAAGACAGTTGCTGTTTCCAGTTCTACGCCATTTTGCATAACCGTTTCATCGACGCTCCAAAGATACGACGCATTCTCCTTGCCGTTGTTTGTGAAGTCCAGTGTCAGAACGATCGCGTCATTTCCGTCCGAATCTTCCATGATGCACGCGCCCTTGTAGAGCAGCTCATAGTCACCGAGCTTGATCAGATTGGAGTCTGCTGTCTTTTCCTTACCGCAGGCGGTGAGGCTGAACAGCATCAGCACTGCAAGAAGCAGGCATAGAAGCTTGGTCTTCGTCTGTTTCATAATTCCCTCCCAATATCCTTCAGGGATGCACAAATCTGCCGATCAACAGAAAATAACATATCATTCCGGCAAAAAACAGCAATGCATACCTGAGACATTTTACTTTCCTCATTTCTTTTCACGCTGGATAAGATTTCCATCCTTGCCGGTGAACTTGCCGCAGAGAATCTTGATAAAGTCAACAAGGTACCCGATGCCGAACAGACCTGCCGTCAGCGTATAAAGAATACCCGTGCCGATCTTGCCGACATAGTAGCGGTGGACGCCAAGCCCACCACAGAAGAGGCAGAGCAGGAACGTTGTCATCCAGTCCTTTGTTTCGACCGGAACCTCTGGCGCGACATAGTCCTCTACTTCCTCACCGTTCAAAATCTTCTTCACAGTCTCAGTCACGGTGTCGATATAGCCGCCGCGCTCCGTTGCAAGGCCGACTGTCGCACCCTTGAGGCCCTTGCGCAACGCACTGTTCTTATCAACGCGCATACCGCCAACCGACATCTTGGCCTCCGTAATAACCGGCTGGATCCGGATGTGTGTGCCGTCCTTGAGGAAAAGCCAGAGACCAACGTCCACATTCGGTTCTTTCTCGAACGAGATGCGTTGCCCGGGAATGCCGCCCTTGATCTGGAACGGCATCTGGAACGCTGCCCTGCGGGCATTGAGCTTCTCCATGATCTCTTCCAGTGTGGTGGAATAGGAAAGATCAAATTCACGGGGGCTGGTCGCGAATGCGACGTCTTTCATGCTGCCGGTAAGGTTATCCATAGCGTTTTCTCCTTTCTAAAAGTCCGGTGGTTGGCTGATACGTATTGTGCTTCTATGCGGCTTATTTTTTTGCAGAAGTGCCGCTGATGCCGTAGCCAGAGTTCTCATTCATGGTAAGGCTGCTGCCGTCCACGGAGAACGTGTAAGTAGACGGTTCGCTCCAAGCCTCCAGCGTCACCGTAAGCTGGTCGCCGTCAATGGTATAGGTGCCATTCTGCTTCATGTACGCATTCTCCATGGTGCATTTGCCTTTTCCGTTGAACGTCCAGGTAATCACTCCGTCATCTCCGAGATCAGCAGACCAGGTTCCGGCCAGCGCATCCTTGCTGCCGCAGGCGGCAAGCGTCAGGAGCGCAGCTGCAATCAGGAGTAATGCTACATACTTTCTCATTTTTAAGTCCTTCTTTCTAAATCGTCGTTTGATGGATGGTTCAGCCGTTCACCGCGCCGCCGCAGTATTCGCAGCAGCCGCTTGCATCCGGCGTGGTGGTTGCGCCGCAGTAGGGGCAGGTGACTGCCGTCTTGGGCGCGGCGGCCTGCTCGATCTTCTCGCGCACATCTTTTCGTACCTGCGTCAGCGCCTGACGGATCTCCTCGCCGAGCTTTTTGCAGTTGCGGTACTCGACGTTGGTTTCGGGGTTGCATCTTGCCGGCATACCCGGGCGTGCCGAGGGCGGCGGCGTAATGTCTATAGAGCTGGAGTTGACCTGAAAGCGCATTTCGTTGAAGTAAGGGTTGTTGACGAATATGGTGATGTAGAAATCATAAGAGTATTCATAGCGCGGCGGATTGTAGCTGACCTCCTTGCCGTCCTTATCCTCGCGCTTGAGTTCCGAACGGCTCTCGTCAATATCAAGATTGCAGCCGGTCACGTCTGCAAAGTCCAGAACATCCGGGTTTGCCTCTTGCAGATCTCTTGCTCTTGTTACCATAAACTTTCCCGCGTCCTCGTCCAGAAGCACTTTGGTGTTCGTGCCGAGCGTCCGGGTGGTGTGGAATGCCGCAACCTTTTCCTGATTCTCCTCCCGGTAGGCAAGCTGCGCCTTGATCTCCTCGACGGTGCTGCTGCGCCGGTCAGAGAACCACGGGGAAAGCTTTTTGGCACAGTTTTTACAGAGATTCCCGTTTTCCAGCTTGCGGTTGCCAAGTAAGCCGATCTTTTCTCCGCAAATATCGCAATATTTCTTATCGAACAGTCCCATATATGTATCAATCTCCTTTATATCTGCTTCTCGAGTTATGCGGCGTACGGTGCATCCGCCTTGGAATTGAGTACCGCGCCGTAGATGTACAAGGCCGGAACGGCCACACCCGTCAGAACGCTTGTGACGTTAAACTCGCCGCCGTTGACCAGATTCATCACGATGCTCAAGATGCTGAATACAGCCACGATTGCGCCCCATACGATCAGCTTGCCTGCTTTTTCACTGCGTTTGCTGTGCTTGACGCCTTTGATTCCGGCAATCAGCTGGCAAATCCCTCCGACCAGCACCAGAAACAGTGCTGCCCAGTAGGCAAATGTCAGGCCGGATGCTGCGCCGAGTCCTGCTGCCAACGCACCCAGTCCGCCGACAAACACGCCCGCTATGATGGAGAATACAGCAGCAATGATCATCAGAATGCCAGTGACCTTCAAAAACTTGTGTCCTTTCACGATAGATCCTCCTCACCTCTATGTTGTTCGTTTTTATTCTTCCGCAGGGCGTCTGGCTCCGCACTCTGCGCAAAATACGCTACTGCCATTCGGCATCCCGCACTCCGGACATTTCCATCCGCCGTCCGGCGCAGGTCTTGAGAAAATCCCGATCTCTGTTTCCTCAGCAAACGCTGCCAGAAGGTTAAAGATGCTCTGTGCGCCCGCGCCGAAGTAGTTGCTTGTGAAAACCTCGCCGCCGTCCTGCCATGTCGCGGAAATGCAGCTATTTTCTGCGCCGTCCGGGCTGGCGCTGGGGTGGTAAACCGAAAGCTCCAGCGCGCGAAGCTCCTGTCCGATGCTGCTGAAATACGACTGCGCCTTCTCCGGCTCGACGGCGATGTTCTGCCTGAAAATAGGCTTACCGTCGCCATCCTGATACCGGTAGGAGAAAAGCATCTGCTTCTCCGATTGGGATGGCATCGTCCGCTCATCGAGAAGGAAGCTGAAGTAGTCACGCGCAGACGAGGCGTTTTGCTCCCAGTAGATTCCGACCAGCTCTGCTGTTTCGCGCACCTCTCGCTGCTCTGTTTCAAGCTTGGATGCAGCATACGCTTCCTCGGCAATGCCCAGCACCAAGGTCTCCAGCGCCTCCGCTTGACTGCCGCTGAGCGTTTGGGCCTCATCCCCGTCATCGGTGCGCCAAACGACCCGGATCTCGCTGTCAACTTCGTCATAGCTGTCAGAAGACGGTTTTCTGTACGCCGGAAGCTCCGACTCTGCCAGCATATTCTGAAGCGCAAACCACTGTACCCACGTGAGCTGCCATGGAACCGGGTTGGAAAACGCATCCATCCTGCTTTCTCTTACCTCATCGCCGCCCGATTGGCTTGGAAACCGGCCGGTCAGCAGCGGCAGATCGTTCTCCATGTAAAATTTCAGTGAAAAGCTGCTGTAGAAATTCCTGTGGTTCTGCCGCCACTCAAATTCCACCAGTTCCTTGCCGGCTCTGTATGCATCCGGGTTTTCCATCCTGCCTCCATCTTGAATCCGGCTTCCGATAAAAAACCTGTACAGCAAAACGCCTGCCAGTGTGATAACTGCAATCACCAGCACGACAATCAGCGCAATTTTCAGTGCTTTTCTCACTTCAAGTCGCCGTCGTCAAACGGGTCGCCGCACTCGGGGCAGAATTTCGGCGGATGTGCCGGATCAGACGGTTCCCAGCCGCATTTGTCGCACTTGTACTGCGGGACACCGGCCGGCTTCGGTTTGCCACATTCGGCGCAGAACTTTCCCTTGTTTACTGCGCCGCAGCTGCACGTCCAGCCGTCTGCCTGCGCTTCCGGCTTTTTCGTGCCGCATTCGGGGCAGAACTTTCCGCTTGCCGTCGCACCGCACTGCGGGCATTTCCAGCTTCCTGCCGCTGGCTTGGGCTCCGGTTTTTTGCTGCCGCAGTTCGGGCAGAAATTGCCGGTGATACCGCTTTGTCCGCAGCTGCACGTCCAGCCGTTCGTGGGCGCTGCCGGTGCTGCGGGAGCGGGCTGCTGTGCCTGCTGCTGCGCACCCATCTGATAGAGGTTCTGCGCGTTCACGCCGCCGGCCTGACCCGCCATATTCATGCCCATGAACGCCATCGCGGGGCCTGCGCCCTGATTGGCCGCCGCAGCCTGCATCGCGCTGGCCTGCGCGCCGACGAGGTGCGCCGCTGCTCTGGTCGGGTCCATAAAGGCCGCGTTGCGCTGCAGCTCCTTGATCATCTGCTCATCTTCCTCGCTCGCCTTGACCGACGAAACGCCGAAGGAAACGATCTCAAGCCCACGCAGGTTGCGCCATTTTCCGGAGAGGACTTCATTCAATGCCTCGGCCAGCTCCATTGTATGGCCGGGGAGCGCGGAATAGCGGATGCCCATGTCGGAAATCTTCGCAAACGCGGGCTGAAGCGCGGTAAGTAACTCGGTCTTGAGCTGGCCGTCGAGACGGTCTCTTGTATAGACCTCACCGACATTGCCGCATACGTTCGTGTAGAACAGGATCGGGTCGCAGATGCGGTAGCTGTATTCGCCAAAGCAGCGGATAGCAATGTCAATGTCAATGCCTGCCCGCTGGTCAACGACACGGAACGGAACCGGCGACGGCGTGCCGTATTTGTTGCCGATGAGCTCCTTGGTATTAAAATAGTACACGCGCTGATCCTTGGGCGGCTCGCCGCCGAAGGTGAAACGCTTTCCGATGTTCTTGAACGTGTCGAGGATACTGGTTCCCAACTCACCGGAGAAGATCGACGGCTCGGTCGAGCTGTCATACACAAACTCGCCCGGTTCGGCGCACAGCTCCGTGACCTTGCCCTGATCGACGATGATCATGCACTGTCCGTCGGCGACTGCCACAACGGAGCCGTTGGAAATGATGTTCTCGCTGCCCTTGTAGTTGCTGCTTCTGCCCGACACGCGGTGCTGGCCCTTGACGGCCAGCGTCGTCTCCGGGATCGCCTCACAATAAAAATACTCCTTCCACTGGTCGGCCATCACGCCGCCAGCCGCGCCCAATGCTGCTTTAATGAGTCCCATTTTCTGATCTCCCTTTCTCTACTTACTATGCCCACGGGTCTTCCGCCGCAGGAATACGGATGCCGCTGAGAATACTGGAATATTCCCAGAGGAACCACTCGCCGGTCGAGGCCTTCTGCCGCAATTTCATGGGCCGCGGTGAATCTGCACCCGCCGTTTTCAGGAACACGCGCAGATACCCCGGCTCGATATCCTGTGGTCTGGGGTCTGCCAGCACGTTAAGCCGGTATGGTGCGCGCGGCTGATAGCCGTTTTCCGGCGTCGCGCCCTCAAAATACGCCAGCGGCAGATAGGCTTTGCCGCGCAGCCGGTCGCGCAGGAACTGCGCGTCGTAGGGCGTCATGGGCCGCGGGCCGCGCAGGAGATTCATTGCGGCAGTTCCGGCGTCCCTGTCCTTGTCAAACAGTGCCAGTGCGCACAGAAACAGGGCGCAGATGCGCTCCGGCTGTCTTCCGCCTGCCGCAAGCGTCTCAAATTCCTGCAGGCTTGCAGGGATGCTTTGTATTGTGACCTGCATATAAAACCCTCCTGCTTATGGATATGTCCGGAGCCACGTTTCCGCGTTGCCGGACTTGGTATAGTCGTGGCCGTTGGAAGCTTCCATTGCATACCAGTATGCCCAGTGCTGCTCGTTCATGTCAGCAAAGACTCTTGGCATCTCTTTCAGATGGGCGCGGATATACTCTTTGTCGGCATTGCGTTCGAGCAGGCGGCAGGTGACTGCGGCGACTTCTGCTCTGGTAATGTTGTTGCCCGGCTTGAATGTTCCATCCGCATAGCCTGTGACCCAACCGCGGGTCGCCGCATAGGCGATGGACTTTGCCGCCCAATGAGAGGCAGGAACATCCGTGAAGGCCGCAGTTCCGTCCGTCAGCTGTTCAAACCGGCAGCAGATCGCGGCAAATTCTGCGCGCGTGATCGGCGCGTTTGGACGGAACGTTCCGTCTCTGTAACCGCGGACGATCTCGAACTGCTCCATGTAGCCGATATAGTTGGACGCCCAGTGCGCCGAGGTCACATCGGAGAAGGATGCCGGATAGGATTTGTTTGCCTCCATCTGCTCGGTCAGCAGGCGGGCAAACATGGTGGTCACCTCTGCGCGGCTCATATTTTTGCCCGGGGCAAATCCGCAGCCCGGATACCCCTTGAGGAAGGCGAAATGGTCTGTTTTATTCAGCGTTGCAGTTTTGTAGGTGTTCTCGGTGTAGGTGTTGACAAAGCCAAGTCCGCCCTGCGCATCGTCCGGGTTGAAGCTGACGCGCCCATTTCTGACCGTGAATTTGTTATAGCAGTCCCAGCCGCCCGTCTTCTGATATTCTCCTGCGGCATAGTTCCATTCCTGATGCGGCTGAAGGAACCAGCGGGTCTCATCATACGTCCAACCGCTTTGCTCATCGTTGGTTTCCACAACAAAGATGCCCTGATTGTCGGTTAGAGCGAAGAAATCGCTTCTGTCGATTTGAATGGTCATCACGCAGCCGAATGTTCCGGCTCCGTTCACAGATACTGTGCAGTTCTGTACATCCCAAAGGCCCGTGCCGCCGGATTCATAACGGCCAAACGACGGATCGCTGGGAAACGCATAGAAGCTGAAAGTCGTTTGCTTCGGTGCAGTATCTCCACCCAACTCAACGACCTTGGTGATCGGGATCTGAAGCGTCACGATCCGGTCCTCGTCGTCCGGCTCAGGCTGCTCGGGCCGATTCGGCGGAAGAATGTTGCTTCCCGGCGGCAGGGTCACGGTGAAATCCTCTGCGGCCACGGCTGCAGCAAGGGACAGTGTAAGGATCAGGCAAAGGAAAATCGCAAGAATTCGTTTTCTCATGTGGAACCTCCTTCTGTTATTTCTTTGTCGAATACGTATATGATGCGGCTTTCCGCGCAGGCAGTGAAAACCAAAGAGCTAAAGTGTGTCGATCACGCCTGCGAGGTAGGCCGGCGATACCGACGCATAGATAAAATTGTCGACCAACTGATCCTTCACCGCCTGACGCACATCGGCGGCAAGCAGTTCGTCCGCGTTCTCATCCACCAGAAGCAGAACCTTGCAGACCCAGCCGAGCTGCCTTACAGCACTACAGAGCCTGAGCCGCTCGCTCAGCTTCCAGATGCCCTGCCGGATGACCTCCATCACCAACACATTGGCACGGCAGGTCCGGCACAGGGCAAGCGTTTCCTCCGGCTTTGAAGAACGGTAAACAAGAAAATCCGGGTCGTATCCCGAAAGCGATTGCATGACCGCTTCCGCCAGAAGTCCGCCTTTCATATCCAGTACAATTCTTCGCATCTGTGCTTTTCCACCGCCTTTCTCTTCTTTTGCATGTTCCATTTGTATTTTAGCCGTTATTGCTCCCTTCCGCCCCCGCCGATTGGATAGGGTTTGCAATTATTTTTTCAAAGGTCATGGTCTGGCTCGATTCTCTCGGCAAAGGGGGGCAAAACTGTGTTGCCTTTTTCCGTCCGCATGATATACTATCCATACGAATGTGCAGAGATGGGAGGCATACGGCATGAGCAAAGCGACAAAAAAGAGCCTTTTGTGTGCCTTGGCTACGCTGGTGCTCATTGCGCTTGCCATGTGGCTCCGATACGCAAGCCGGCATATTTTTCATTCTCCGGCTGTCAATCACCTGCGAAGCGGGATCTATGTGTTTTTGTTCAGCGCGTGGTGCTACTCCCTATGGATCCGCATCGTGCAGACGCAGGTGCGGCGCTATCTGCTGGCGATCTCGGCGCTGATGGTGCTGTGGATTCTTCTGCGCTCAATCAAATTTTCCATTGAAAACACGGACGCAGAGCGCTGGCTGTGGTATTTTTACTATTTCCCGATGCTGTTCATCCCTATGCTGTCGGTCTTTGTTTCCCGGTCGCTGGGCAAGGGAGAGGATTTTCGGCTGCCGCGATGGACAAAGCTTCTGTATGTTCCAACGCTGCTTCTGCTCCTGCTCGTTCTGACCAATGATCTGCACCAGCAGGTGTTTTCCTTCCCGTCCGGCGTTTTATCGGATCAGGCGTATCGGTATGAGAGCGGCTATTTCTTCGTGCTGGCTTGGGAGGCTCTGTGCGCGGGGGTCGCGTTTCTTTCGATGGTAAAAAACTGCCGCATCCCGCGCAGCAGGAGAATTCGCTGGCTGCCGCTGGTTCCGCTTGCGCTTTCGTTGGTCTATGCTTGCATGTATATTAAAAAGGTCTATTGGGTCTGGGTTCTCGCGGGTGATATGACGGTGTCGCAGTGCCTGATCTTTGCGAGCATCTTTGAATGCTGCATTCAATGCGGGCTGATTCAGTCTAACCTCGGATACGACGAACTTTTTGAGGCAACGAGTTTGCCTGTCCAGATCACGGATCCTGCATTTTGCCCCAAATATGCGTCTGTTTCCATGCAGGAGGCTTTGCCGCAAAGCGAGCTGCAGCAGATCCGGCAGGATACCGTCCATCTGAGCGACGATACGCTTTTGAAGCGGCACAAGCTGCGCCGCGGCTGGGTATTCTGGAAGGAGGACGTCTCCGCGCTGAATCAGGTCCAAAAGGAGCTGGAGCTGACAAGGGACGAGCTGCGTGATACCGGCGACGTTCTGGCCGCGGAGAATGCACAGCGCGCAAGATGGCTGAAGCTGACAGAAGAAAACCGCCTGTATGACATGATGGAGGCGCAGACCGCCCGGCAGATCGCGATGCTGCGGGATCTGCTGGCTGAATTACAGAAGGCGGAGGATCCAGACAGAGCCAGGCGCCTGCTCGGGCAGGTCATCATTATCGGGACCTACATCAAGCGCAGAAGCAACCTGACTTTTGTTGGCGTGCAGCGCGGTGCGATCAGCGTGCAGGAGCTTCGGCTGTGTCTCAATGAATCTTCCGAGAATATCAGTATCTATGGCGCCGACTGCAAGACGATCATCAAGGGAGAAGGCCGGCTTACCGTCGAGCAGGCAACGCAGGTCTACGACCTGTTTGAGGCGGTCGTGGAGACGGAGCTGGAATCGCTGCGTGCGCTGCTGATCTCCATCGAGGTTGGTAAGTGGGTAGAGGTTGCTCTCTGTGTTTCAGGAGCGGAGCCGCTCTGCGGGCTGCGCACGCGGTTTTCAGATCTGGAATGGGAGCAGGATGAGGACGGACTGCAATATGTGACGCGGAAGCTGGAAAGATCGAGGGGGTAAAGGCATATGGACAGGATTAAGGAAAGCTTCGACAGTCTGCCCATCGCGGCCTGCTTCTTCGATAAAAACGGCGTGGTGCGGCTCATCAACCGCCGGATGCTTGCCATTGCAAACTGGCTGCAAAAAGGCGGTATACAGTCGCTGGCAGAGATGCAAAGCGCTCTGCAGGCGCCGCCGGCAAGCGTGTGCTGTCTGGATCCGCGCCTTCGGATTTACCGTTTTCCGGACGGAACAGCGCTGCGCTTTGCACAGGAGCAGATCACAACAAAAGCGGGCGTCCGATATACGCAAATCACTGCCGCAGACGTTACGGAGTTGATTCAGAAGCAGAACCAGCTGAAAGCGGAAAATGCGAAGCTGGAGAAGACAAATAAGCGGCTTAAGCGGCTGCTTGCGCAGATGCCGGAGATCATCCGAGAGGAAGAGACGCTGGCCATAAAGCTGCGTGTGCACGATGACATTGGGCACAGTATTCTTGCGGCACGCCGCGTGCTGCTCCAGCACACGGATCTGAAGGAAATTCGTGCAAACGCGGCGCTGTGGGAACGGTCAATCTCAGTGCTTTATCGCTCCCACCAGATAACGGCGCGATCCGAATCGCTGGAGGCGGCGAAAAAACGAGCGGAAGAATTGGGCGTTAGAGTTCTGCTGGCAGGAGATGAGCCACAATCGCAGCATATGCGCGCACTGAGCGCACTGGCGATCTGCGAATGTGCGGCAAACTGTGTCCGTCACGCAGATGGCACAGAATTGTATGTGCGCTTTTGGCAGAAGCCGGACTGCATGGAGGTCTCCCTGACCAACAACGGTGCGGTGCCAAGGGGAAAAATCACAGAGGGCGGAGGCCTCTCCATGCTGCGTCAACGTATCGAAGAAGCAGGCGGCAAAATGGAGATTTGGAGCATCCCGCGCTTTAAGCTGATGCTCAGTCTGCCGGAACAGGAGGAAGCAGCATATGAGAGTGATGATCGTTGAAGACCAGACCATGATCCGCAGTCTGCTGGAAAGCTATTTCCGTGTCGAGGACGGATACCGGATCACGGCGTCGATCCCCGGCGCAAAGCAGGCGGTTGAGGTGTGCCGGACAAGCTCTGTCGATCTGATTTTGATGGATGTGCAAACGGAGAACCGCGAGAATGGTCTGACCGCCGTTCGCCAGATCAAAGCGATACAGCCGAAGAGCAAAATCATTGTTGTGACCTCGCTGATCGACTGCGCAGTTCTGGACGAGGCTAAGAGGGCCGGGGCCGACAGCCTGTGGTACAAGGACTCGACGCAGAAGCGTTTGATGGATGTCGTCCGGCAAACGCTGGCGGGTGAACATATTTTTCCGGACGCACCTCCGACAGTTGAGATTGGCATGGCAAAAAGCACGGAATTTACAAAGACAGAACTGAAGGTTCTGCGGCATCTGCTGCGGGGCTTGTCTTACACGCGCATCGCGGCAGAGATGGGCTGCGAGATGTCAACGGTCAAATTCCATGTGTCAAATATGCTGCAAAAAACCGGGCTGGAAAACAAGCTTCAGCTTGCGCTGGCAGTCAGCGACGTCAAGTTGATTGCCGATCTTGCGGAAGAATGATGGGATTTGATTTTCTGCTTGTGCAGCCACAGGCATTTATTGAAAAGAAGAAGCCGCGTCTGAGACGTTACACTTGGCAAGCAATGCCTGCGTTTATACAAACTTGACGAACAGGGAGATTTCCGATTTAAGCTATCCGAGTTAAGAGTGTTACCCTTGATTGACGATTTTGCATTGCCGCTTTGCGAGAGAAGCGGCGACGTATACAGGTAAATCCGCGTCTCTACAAATTGGAGGTCATTACATATTGCCTATAGTAGCGACTACACAAGGCAGAAATTCGAATTTCAAACTTGCATAGCGACTAATGTAGCGTCTAAAAAAGAAAACCAAAATGCAAACCAAGGAACTGTTTGCATTTTGGAAGGAGGCGCGACGAAGCACGCAAGCATAGCATTTTGGTACCAAAATGCGGCTTGCAGGGAGAACCCTGACCCCAATGCCGCCTCCGGGCGGAAAGTTGACGGTTGAACTACGAATCGTTCATCGGCGCAGCCATTTGCTCCGCGGCGTGGGGCGCATCGTGCCGACGTGTGCGGTTTTGCAGGCTGACCGCGCATCCGTGTAGGTCTGTACCACACAAACCCCGCGTCTGCCCACCGTGGCAGTGTGAGGAACAAAAATGCGCCTGACGGAAAATTGGACTTGCTATTCGGCTGTGCTTGTGGTAATCGTGTGTGCTGACAAAAACAGAAGGAGGTAAACACGATGCCGAAACGACGAGCCAACGGCGAAGGCAACATTCGGAAGCGAAAAGACGGACGCTGGGAGGGCCGATACACCGCTGGATACGATGCAAACGGAAAGGCGATCACGAAAAATGTGCTTGGCAAAACACAAGCAGAAGTCAAAGATAAACTGCGTACTGCCATTGAGGACAGCAAGAAGCTCGATCCTGTGAAGGCTGGCAGCTATACACTCGAACAATGGCTGAAGCTCTGGTACTCCGTTTACGTTGAGCCGCAGGTTCGATACTCGACCAAAGAATTTTATCACAATGCCATTGACCATCACATCATTCCGAAGCTCGGCAATGTAAAATTGGAAAAGTTGACGATGCTGCAAATCCAGCAGTTTTACAACGAGTTGCTCAAAAGCGGCCGTGTACAAAAGAAGAACCAGCCGGAGCTGAAAGAGCACAGCTTAAGTCCTCGCATGGTGCAGTGTGTCCATGTGGTGCTGAATAAGGCGTTGGAGCATGCGGTAGAGGAAAAGCTGATTCTAGCGAACCCGGCGAAGAAGTGCAAAATCCAAAAGAACGCGCGCAAGGAAATGAATATCCTGCCTGAGACATTGATTGGCCCATATTTGAGTGCGGCGAAAGCGCATGGCATTCTCGCGCCGATGTATCTGGAATTGACCACGGGCCTGCGGCGCGGGGAACTGCTGGCTCTGCGGTGGGAAGACTTGGATATTCAGAACCACACGTTGTCCATCAACAAAAGCGTCGCGCGGCAGAACGGAAAGCTGGTCATCAGCACACCGAAAACGCCGAATTCCATCCGAACGGTGTTGCTCCCAGAAGATACAGTAAAACTTCTTGTGGAAGAACACGAACACCACTGTCGCAGACGGCCTGTTCTGTCGTGAAATAGACGGGCTGTTTTGTCGGTCAT
>ERZ1673752.2752-NODE-2752-length-18586-cov-8.404673_pt1 | contig 18586 bp, 26 predicted proteins | sample MGYA00580195_ERZ1673752 | MGnify/ENA primary metagenome ERZ1673752 (study PRJEB41218, sample SAMN15661744) | gut metagenome | host: Homo sapiens | place: Canada: London | collected 2015-08-20/2019-03-30 | study: EMG produced TPA metagenomics assembly of...
AAACATCGATGGAATAGTGGTGAAAACCGGTATCCGCCTCGTATCCGATATAGCGCCTGCCTGTGATAACCAGGCGAGCGCTGATTAGAGCTTTCGTGATCTGGTCTCTTAGTGCCAAGTAGTTGGTTTTCGTGAACAGTGCGATGCGGACTTCTTCGACTTCGATGCCAGGGGTGTTGTCGGCGAAAACCTCGAGCGAATCTGTCAGTGGTGTGAACACCAGATAAGTGTCTGGGGCTGGGGAATCGGTGTAGCAGCTGACTGCATAGGCGAGCCCAAGTTGTTTAGCGATGTGGCTTAGGTTTTCTAAAAGCCCGCTCATGGTTTCACCTGTTCGATTCGCGCGGCTAGGGTTTGTTTCATTGCGGTGATTGCGGCTCGCCTGGTTTGTGAACGCGTGGGAGCTAGAAACGGGCGAGCTGGTTGATTGCTTCTTCCGTGTTCGAGGACGTTAGCGATTAGTGCGTTAGCTCTACCATCGTCTCGGTTCTCGGCGAAACCAACTTTAACGTTATAGTCTCCGCGGCTATTGACTTTTACTGGCGCGGTTCCTAGCGCTTTGGCGAGCTGACCGGTAGAGCGGGAGGGCTGTTTCGTTGAGCTGCCGATGGCGGCAGAAAGGTTAGAGCGCATACGCGGCTCCACTATGTTAGCCCCGGCTTTAAGCACTTGCTCAGCGGAGTTATCAATGAGGCTGCTGGCTGAGTCGAGTGCGTCAATGAAATCGTTGGGAAGCTTGATTTGTACGCGAGCCATCAGGGTGCTCCTTCTGCTTCGGTGCGGTGAGCCAAAATCTCGATATAGCGGCCGAGGTATTCGACAGCATCAATAACGTACCTGCCACGTGCGGAGCTGATTTGCATCGCCTCGGTTATTTTTATGCCGGGTATTGCTCGGATCCTAAATAACAGGTCTGCTTTGGTGTAGGCGGCGCGGTTGACCCACGCACCACTGGCGTGCCGCACTTCCATATATGCGCGCACCGAAGCTATAACCTCGTCACCAGTAGTGGCGAACCCGGCAGCGTCTTTGCTAACGATTGGCTGTATCAGGTCGATGTGCTCGCTCATTTTTCCTAGCGTTGCCATAGAGCGCGCCTTTCTTTAGATTTTCCAGTCCCGATCCAGGCGAAGCAGGGTGTTGACTGCGTTCCACACGGCGCGGGCAGCATCGGTTTTGTCTGCCCAAAACCCGCCGGTTGCTCCATCTCTGGATTCGTAGAAATGGGTGGCGAGCATGATAATGCCTTGCCGGGTTGCCTGCGACATGGGCTGCGTTTGGTAGTAGCCCTCGGGTAGATGTTGGTAAGCGGTTGCATAGGAGATGGCAGCCAAAACAAACGAGGCAATCAAAGAATCATCCTCGCTATGGTCGACCAATAGATTCTGCTTGACTAAGGCCATGAGTTCGTCTGTTTTCATGGCTGCCACCTCCTAACTATTTTTCTGGTTTACCCGGCGGTCTTTTGGGTAAGAACCTTGATCGCTTCGGGCAAGACGAGCTTGCCGTCTAGGCGTTGGGAGGCGAGGAACCCGATCTGCCCGGTGGTTGCAAATAGCTCGTTTAGGCGTTTGAAGGAGCGGCCTTGCCGGTCAGCAATCCAATAAAAACCGAGGTCACCGAACGCTACTGTGCGCGCCCCCGCTTTTAGCTCAGGTGCAAAAACACTGGTGTAGACGGGTCGGCCAAGGATCATGTCTGGAGTCCCAGCAGTCAGGGCTGGCTGCCACAGGTACTGCCCGTTACCGTCCTTCAACTTCCGGACGGTTTTGACGGTTGCATCGTTCATCAGCCACACCGCACGCGCCCGGTAGGGGGAGCGCAAACTATAGTGCAGATCGATGAGTTCATCAGCGCTAATGTCGGCAGGCTTGGCGCTGGTCACGCCTAAGTCTGCTCCGCCGGTTGGGTTGAAGATGCCGGTGGGTTTACCTTTACCATCGCCAACCAGGAAGGCTTCTTCTTCAGCAGCTCCAATACGGCGAGCAAACTCGCTGGCTAGGTATTGTTCAACGTTAAACGCTGCATCGTTGAGCAGTTCTTCGCTGATTTTGAGGAAGGTACCCAGCTTGAACGCCGACAGGGAGATTTGGGTGAAGGCTTCATCGGATTCGCTATATGGTTTGCCTTCATCCAGCCAGGTAGCGGTGCCATGGGTAGACACGACAGGAATTTTACGATCCCCGCTAGTGGTCTGAATAACCTTGGCGAGGCTTCGCATGACGTTTTGGTCAGCTAAAGACTGCACTAGGGTGCGTTCGAACTCGTCAGGCACTAGGTATCCGCCCTCAGAATCCACCCCCTCACTTAGCGCATTCCTTACTTCCATAGGTGAGGTGTTAAGCCGCATCGCATCCCAAAACGCCCGCTTGTAAGAAGCTGTAGCACGGGCAGGCTTGACCTTACTATCTTCGCCCATGCCGCTTCCAGGAGCGGAAGTGATGGGATTACAGGTTGCCTTGGCAAGAGTGCTTTCTAGACGTTCGGCCCGCTCGGATCGAGCAATCTCTCCGCTAAGCGCCTCAATCTCAGCCTCCATTTTGGCGTAGGCCGCGTCATCTTCGGCGTTTAGACAGCCAGTCTCGCTATCGCGCCGCTCATCTAGAAACTTCTTAGCCTTATTCCAGGTTTGGGCACGCCGGGTATACAAATCAGTAACAGTAGTCATAATGGAATATTTCCTCTCTTAGTTAATGGGGTTGGTTGGTTAAATGGGCGTATAAATCAACAACCCGCCGACCACAAGAGGCAGCGGGCTTTAAACAAGGATGCTCACTTACAGGAGGCGGCGACCCGGGAGGGGCAGCACTTTTACCGTGCATAGCTAGTTGGGCAACAAGTTGTTGCTCTGAAACCTTTCTGGAAAACACCACGCCGCGCTCATTTTTCGCTCGCCCCGGTACTTTCTTGCTCACCGATTCTTCATCCTCGCCATCACCAGGATCATCATCCTTGTCGGGATTTGTCTTGGTGGGCTCGTCGTCTTTGTCTGGAGCAGGAGCCTGTTTACTGGTGAGGATTTCATTTGCGAACCCCAAGTCGATAGCAGCTGTTGCGTCCATCCATGTCTCCATATCCATGAGCTTGGAAAGTTTCGCCCGGGACAGCCCGGTTTTTAGCTGGTAGGCGTTGATAATCGAGTCTTTGACCGATTCGAGCATGTCGAGGGCACGCGACAGCTCGGTTTTATCACCCATAGCGAGCGTGGCGGGATTATGGATCATGAGCATCGAAACCGGGCTCATTGCCACCGTGGACGCCGCCATAGCAATCACAGATGCCGCCGATGCCGCGATCCCGTCAATATTCACCGTGACTTTACCGGGATAATCCAGCAGCATGTTGTAGATACGAGCAGCTGCCACTACGTCACCGCCAGGCGAATTCAGCCAGATAGTGACCGGCCCAGACCCCGCGTTTAACTCGGAGGCAAAAACCGCTGGGGTTATGTCATCATCTAGCCATGATTCCTCAGCGATAACCCCGTTAATACGCAAAACCCTTTCACCCCCATCACTGTTCGGGCTGGTTTCCTGTGGGGTTAGCCAGTTCCAAAAACGCTTCACATTCTCCTCCTCAATAGTTGGTTCTCTCTAGGTTCTTTAGGCACTTCATCACCAGACTCGCCCTCTTCGGCTTGTTGAAAGTCGGCATAAGCCCCAGCCATAGGAAGCGGGAGCATGTTCCCGTTCACCAGGTAGAGATCCCCGCCATCGGCCGCCTCGATCCGGTCGAGATTTTCTAGCTCGCGGATATCGTTGGCGCTCATCCACCCGTTTTGACGAGCTACCGCGTAGCCCTCCATACGCGACTGGTAATCCCCGCGCAGCAGCCCCTCGACATTGAACTTCACAAACAACTGCTGCTTTTCACGCGGGTTCAAGAGAGTTTTCGTGATGGCTTGTTCCCAGCGAATCACCCACGGGTCAAGGGTGTATTTCACGAACTCCAAAGACTGCTGTTCAATATTGCTGAAGCTAGATTTTTCCAGGTCACCGATCATGTGTGGCGGAATACGGAAAATCCGGGCGATCTCATTGAGCTGAAACTTCCGTGTTTCTAAAAATTGTGCCTGCTCCGGGCTTACCGATATCGGCGTGTATTTCATCCCCTCCTCAAGCACCGCAACTTTGTTGCCGTTACGAGCGCCACCGAAGGTTGCCTGCCAGGATTCGCGCACCCGAGAAGGATCCTTAATCGTGCCAGGATGCTCAAGTACACCGCCAGGAGCCGCACCATTAGCAAAAAATGAAGCACCGTAATCTTCGGTAGCCTGCGCGAGCCCGATAGCGTTTTTTGCCATCGCGATCGGAGAATATCCAACCAACCCATCGAAACCAAGACCTGGAACATGAAGCACATCGTTAGGGGTAAGACGGATGGTTTGGTACTCTCCTGCGGGTTCGTCCCAGCTGGTTTGGTATTCGTAATACAAAGCCTTGCTGTCCAGATCCCTGCCTACGCTCATCCGATTCGGTTGCAGCGGATACAGTCCAATGACTTCGCCGAGCCCGTTGCGCACTACCTGAGCGAACGCGTTACCCCACAACAACAAATGCGTCATGAGCGTTTCTCGGAAAACAAAGGACGTCATCTCGGGGTTAGGTTCATCGTGAAGCAGGCGGTACAAACCATGATCGACTGCTTTTTCCTTGCCGCCACCGTCCTTGTAACGGTAGACGTGCAGTGGTAGCCCGGCTATCGCTTCGGCCAGGATCCTCACGCACGAATACACGGCGGTCATTTGCATCGCGCTTCGCTCGGTCACCGGACGGCCAGAGGAAGTGGGTCCGAACAGGAACGAATACGACGAGCAAATGGTATGGTTCTCGGTTTGGCGGGGTTTGGGGCGTAGCCAGTTCAGGAATCCCATGTGTCCTTCTACTTTCGATTTAGAATGTTGGGGTGGATAAGGGGTTTCGGCAGGCGTGGCAGAGTGGCGAGTTGGTATTTCCTGCGGCTCCTTCTCAAATTGGCCAACGGTGGTTTCTACGTACGCCGGTGAATCCAGCGAATAGTCGAGACCTTGTGTTTATTGGGATTAACCCATCGAGTGCGACGCGATTTGCTGCTCAGAAACTGGGTGGTGATCCAACGACCGAAATGGTTCTGAAGTCTTTCCACGTCGGCGAAGATGGATCTCCGCTCGGTTGGCGTTCAATGACGATCCTGAACCTGCTCCCTTTGATTGGGCAGCCTCGTGATCTGCCTTATTGGGATAGCGATTCTGGCCGCCAGAAGATTCTGGATTCCATCGACATTACCCGTCAGATACTGAGAGTGATTCTCCCGAAATGCCACTGTGTTCATCTGATGTGGGGTAGCCCCAAGGACAAGAATTTCCCGTGGAAAAGCACAGTGCTCAAACAACTAATACCCGAGATCGACTCGCTTATTCCTGCCGATCACCAGGTTCAGGCGTACCTATCCAAGAGCGGACATCCACTGCATCCAGGGTTCGGCGGGCTTGCCCATTGGCGAGGCAAACAACCCCACGACGCATGCCACCTGCTACAACACCAGTAACCCGCGCTGATCGTAGACCGATCCTGTTGATGTTCCTGTGCCGCAGCGGATGGCCCGGTCGAGGGCCATGATGGTGGCGACGACGCCGTCGATCTTCTCCGTGGACTTTTGCTTATCTGGCTTAATGTTTCCAGCTGGGTCGGTGCGCACGTGAATGTTATCTACCATCCAGGCCAGCACTGGGTGCCCGCCATGGGCGAGCTTGCCTTCTAGGGCGAGTTTCATGAGTTCTTTGGATGGTGGGGACATGTCTTTAAATCCTTGCCCGAAAGGCACCACCGTGAAACCAGCATCCTCAAGGTTTTGGCTCATTTGGATCGCACCCCACCGGTCGAAAGCGATCTCTCGGATATTAAACCGGGTGCCAAGATCCTCAATGAACTTCTCGATATACCCATAGTGCACCACGTTGCCCTCAGTCGTGAGTAGGTGGCCTTGCTGATGCCATAGGTCGTAGGGCACGTGATCCCTAGAAACTCTGAGTTTGAGGTTGTCTTCGGGAATCCAAAACCAGGGCGCGACCGTGTATTTGTCATCGTCCCCGTAGGGTGGGAATACGAGAACAAAAGCAGTGATATCGGTGGTGGATGCCAGGTCGAGCCCGCCGTAACAAACCCGGCCTTCTAACTCATCCAAGTGGACTGGACCATCGTTTTTGTTCCAGGTATTCATAGGCATCCACCGCACAGACTGTTTGACCCACTGGTTTAAACGCAATTGTCTGAAGGTGTTTTCTTCAGCCGGATTCTGCCTGGCACTATTACAAGCGTCCCTAACTTTCTGGATTGGCACCGTCACGTCCAAGGATGGGTTGGCTTTATGCCACACGGCTTCATCGGTCCAATCATCATCTTGCGCTGCCCCATATATGACTGGATAGAAAGTGGGGTCGATCTTTTTGCCATCTAGAATGTCTTGGGCTTTTTGGTGTTGCTCGTAGCAGATGCTGTGGGTGTCGGTGCCGGCGGTTGTTATCAGGAAGTACAGCGGCTGGGTGCGAGCATCCCCACTGCCTTTGGTCATCACGTCGAAGAGCGCCCGGTTGGGTTGGGTGTGTAGCTCATCGAATACCACTCCGGAAATATTGAATCCGTGTTTGGAATAGGCCTCGGCGGATAGTACCTGGTAGAAGGAATTGGTGGGGGAGTAGATGATACGTTTTTGGCTTCTAAGGATCTTTACCCGCTTGGCTAGTGGGGGACACATTCTCACCATGTCGGCTGCCACTTCGAACACGATGGATGCTTGTTGCCGATCGGCAGCACACCCGTAAACTTCAGCGCGTTCCTCGCCATCGGCGCACGTGAGCAACAATGCGACGGCAGCAGCCAGCTCACTCTTGCCTTGCTTCTTCGGAATCTCCACATAAGCAGTCGTGAACTGGCGGTATCCATCGGCTTTGAGGGTGCCGAAAAGGTCGCGAATGATTTGTTCTTGCCAATCAATCAACTTAAAAGGTTTTCCTGACCACCGTCCTTTCGTATGCTTTAAAGCTTCGATAAACGCGACTGCAAAGTCGGCTCGGCGCTTGTCATAGCGCGAGCTTTCAGCCATGAACCGTGTCGGTTGATATTCAGCTAGCTGACGCATACGAATCAGTTACCTTCTATTGGTTAAAAAGTCAGTTACTACCAGCGATAACAGGTACCCTCATACCCGGCGGGGCTAGGCTTCGGGCAGATTAGCTAACGCCCAGGCGATCGCATGTCCGGCGTCAGCGAAAAGGTGGTCTGACTTCGCGATGAGTTCGAGTTCGCATTCTCCGCGGCTCCTCGAGTTAGGCCCGAACCCGCTGACGGGTTCTTCCATCAACCGGTAGATTTGGGCGTTATTGCCAAATCCTTCAGTCTTGGTCCAGGTAGCAAAACTTGCTAGCGTGTAGTTCCCGTAGGCAAGAACCGTCCCGTAGGAATCAACGCGCATCTGGAGGGTTTCGCTGGTGACCTTTGTGCTGTTCATGGCTGGTGCCTTTCTGTTGTGTACCGTTTCGGTATGTATATACAGCCATAGACCCGCCTATTTATCCAGTCATTTTCCGCCTATTTTCAAGAAAACTTAGAGATGTACATCTCTAGGTCATAACGCTTCACGATAAAGGAAAACCCCACGCCAGGTGGGGTTGCCTGTGTGTTTAGTTTTAACGGGTCAGGTGGTAGTTGACAACGTTTCCTGGTGTAGCATGTTCAAGTTCACGCACCATCGCTGCTGCCCGTCCGTATCCCTCGGTGACTTGTTCGATGTTGTCTAGGTTCAACGCTCCGTAGGCGGTGGTTTGCACTCGCCATTGATCGGTTTCAAAGTCTCGGTCAAGCTCCGGGGTGTAGGGGAACAGCGGGGAAGGAACAATAGAAATCGCGACCCGGCCAGGTTCAATCTCAATGCTGGTGATGGTGTATCCCAACCGGTTAGCACGTCCGATAAGGCGTTCGGTGTTTTCTTCCTCGACGCTGCATTCAGCTTCTTTGGTGTTCATGGCTGTTTCCTTATGTGTTGTGTACCGTTTCGGTATGTATATACAGCCATAGACTTCGCTACTTATCCAGTCATTTTGCCACCTATTTTCAAGGAAATATTGGTTGATAAGAATGCGATATAAGTATGCTCATCTATGCACACTTTCTAAACACAAGTTCTAGTTTGCTGCATTATTTGTACGCTTCTTATATCATTTACAATGTTCTGAAGATAGACCTCAGAAATGCTGTGGGGGTAAAACATGGAAATTAGCGAAGAAGCTCCATTAGTCCTGAAATTAGTTAATTGGGGTGGACAACTATGTGTTTACCCGAATCGATACGAGGAAAAGCGCGGCAGAAAAACTGAAACCTACTCATTTAACCGAATAAAGGCGATTAAGGTTTCAGGAAAAAATCTTACTGTGCGTTTAGACGGAGTGCTCTCAGTCAGGCATTATCGCTTGAAGGGCAAGGGCGCAGCACAGTTTGCAGAAGCAGTGAATCCACGTCTCTAGCGTCAAAAGCAGATATCCCAGTTTTTCGAGATTCTAATATTGGGTTTTCCACGCAGAATTGCCGCTTAATGGTGCAAGTAAAATCTTGCGGACTTCCTTATTTTCTTTACCGCTAAGTCCGATGCGGTAAAGCAGGGAGCGCAGTTCATACTTCTCATTCACCACCTTGTCACTCGCGGCGCGGTGGGTGGTGAGCCCGATGCGTTTCGCATATGCGACCATTTTGCTTAGGAACTCGGTGTAGGCTTTGATCTTCTCGAACTCTGGCAGCTCATCCCACCACGGGAAACTCAGCCCCTCACTACTGGTGGTGATGTCGAGATGGCTCGCGCCGAGCGCTTTAGCGATCAAGTCTTTCTTGGCAGCGATAAGTCCATGTAGCCTTGCCAGCTCAGTCTCATCAAGCGTGGCGGGCAGGGTGACTAAGAGCCCGTAGTTTTCAGCCTTTTTGGTGTTCACCATTGCTCATCCTCCTCACCATCAAATTCGATGCTTTGAACGTCCATCCATGTGCGGATGAGGCGCAGGTAGTTGTCTGGAAAGTTGGAGACGATCATTTCTACGTGCTCGTAGCCGTGGTCTTTGGCCGCATTCCACACCGCACCAATATCGGTGAGGTCGACTCCGAGGTTTTCGATTTCTTCTAGATCGGCGTATAGCTGTCCCATCATCACCAAACCCTCTCTTTCTTGCTGGTTGTTTGGTCATGTACATACAGCCATAGGAGCGCGTACTTATCCAGTAATTTTTGCCTTAAAATCAAGGAGTTTTAGTGGTCTCGGCGACTATCTGGGAAAGCACGAGTTTGGCGCACGGCAAAGCTATCCCGTTTCCCCACAGCTTGTAGAGTGCCCGGTCGGACGCTGGATTGGTGAGCCAAGAGCGTACTTGGTTGCGGGTTTTAGGTTTTTTCAATCCTTGCACCTTGGCCCAGCTGGCCCAGATCTGCCACCAATAATCCAGCACGTCTTCGCTCGGGTTCTCGATGGCGAGTCCGTCTGTCCAAGTATCAGGGAATCCTTGTAGGCGGGCGCATTCGGTTGGGGTTAAGCGTCTCACGCGGTATTTGGGCATGCCAGGGTCAGTGACCAGGGGTGGCTCAGTTGAGTCCGAAGCCAACAATGCGCCAGCAATATTGACGTTGCCTCGGCAGAAGAAGTCGGACTTTGATGCCGAGATGACATCGGGTTGCATGATGACGATGCCGCCTTGATTGCAGGCCGGAGTTATCCCTGACGTATCGAGCGTCTTGGATACCTCGGTGGGATAACCGTACCTGCCCGCTGTCGCGCCGCGTCCCTCATGTAACGCATTGAAACCGTAGGCGGTAGCGATGATGGGAGTATTGCCTCCGCCAGTGCCGTAACGAGCGGTCACGCTTGGTGCTATCTGGCATGGTCCGCCCACTCTGGCATCATGAGGATGATGGTCAAATAGTAGCGGCTCAATAATACTCTGATCGTTACTGCATCCGAGCGGGCCTGACAGATTTGTTTGCACGAGCGGGCCTTTACCACCACCGGGTTTACCTGCCCGCATCCGCAAGGCGAACACATCTAAAGATTTGCTTGCCTCGTGAGTGCCTGCTCGAGGATTGGTGGGAGGGTTTTGCTTTTCACCGCAGCCCTGCGCAAGATTCCTTGAGCTGCGCGAGGGCTCAAAGAGTATTTGTCCGGCACGCTCGCTTGCAAAATCTGCGATAAGGAAGATTCTTTTACGTCGTTGGGGTACTCCGAAAAATTGCGCGTCCAATACTCGCCACGCAATACTCCATTGGTCTGCCACGACCGCTCCAGCTTTATGCCACTTTTGTACTCGAGGTAGGTCAGCTGCTGCCGTTTCGTCGACAACCGAGATGAGGTTTTGCAGGACGCTGTGGAAGTCTGCCCCTTTATTGCTTGAGAAGGCTCCGGGCACGTTTTCCCAAACAGCGAATCTTGGATACCGTCCACTACTTGCCTTTCTCATTTCCTTGATGACTCTGACAGCTTGGTGAAACAAACCCGAACGCTCGCCAGCTAAACCTGCCCTTTTACCTGCCACCGACAGGTCTTGGCAAGGAGAACCAAACGTGACCACATCCACCGGCTCTAGCTGACTGCCGTCAATATCGCAGATGTCGCCCAGGTGTTGCATTTGCGGCAAACGCGTGGTGGTGACCAGGATCGGGAAGGGCTCAATCTCGCTCGCCCACACAGGTTCGATACCAACCTTGGTTGCCGCTAGTGGGAAACCACCTGAGCCATCAAAAAGCGAGCCAAGCCTTAAAGTTTTTGTCAAGGGTTAGCCTTTCTGCTTGGGGCGGTCGACCTCTTTCACCAGATCCAGGTAGGCGTATTGCTTGCCGCTTCGCTCACACGTGATCCCTGCTGCGTCTCCGGTTGCTTCGGCATAGCGGCGCACAATCACGGAAGCGTATTTCTCATCTAGCTCCATGCAATAGCAAGTGCGGTCTGTGGCTTGTGCAGCCATGAGCGTGGAACCAGACCCAGCAAAAGTGTCGAGAATGATTGCGTTGGTTTGGGTGGAGTTACGAATCGGATAAGCCAGCAAATCCAACGGCTTCGAAGTCGGATGGTCACTGTTTTTGCGGGGCTTGGCGAAATTCCACACCGTGGTTTGTTTGCGGTCGGCATACCAAGCGTGAGAGCCGTCTTTCTTCCACCCATAAAGCACCGGTTCGTGACGCCACTGATACGGGGAGCGACCAAGTACGAGGGAGTCTTTGACCCAAATACAACAGCCCGATAGATAGAAGCCAGCATCAAGAAACGCTTTACGGAAGTTGAGGCCTTCGGTGTCGGCATGGAAAACATAGGCTGACCCGCCCTTAGCTAGGGATGCCGCCATGTTGGTGAATGCAGCCAGCAGGAACTGGTAGAAGGTGTCTGCGTCTTGTTTGTCGCCTGCGATTTTCAGGCCGCTGTTCGATTTGAAGTCCACGTTGTAAGGCGGGTCTGTGACCACCAGATTAGCCTGTTTGCCATCCATCAAGGTTTCGACATCGCCCTTGTTCGTGGCGTCCGCGCACATCAGGCGATGCCTACCAACCCTCCAGATATCGCCTTTTTCGACAAAGGCTGCCGCTTCTAGAGCGGCGTTCAGGTCGAAGTTATCGTCCTCGATACTGTCTGCGTCAAGAGAACCTATCAACTGTTGTATTTCGGATTCGTCGAAACCGGTGAGTTCAACCTCGAAATCGGAAGCATCCAGGTCGGCTATGACTAGGGCGAGTTTGGCATCATCCCAATCGCCACTGATCTTGTTTAGCGCAACATTGAGCGCTTTTTCGCGGGTTTCGTCTAGCTCAACGACCACGCAGTCCACGGTTTTATAGCCCAGATCAGCCAGTACTTTCAGGCGCTGATGGCCACCCACAATATTTCCGGTGGTTTTGTTCCAGATGACTGGCTCCACATACCCAAACTCCGTCAGGGAGCGTTTTAGTTTGTCGTAGTCCGTGTCCCCGGGTTGTAGGTCTTTGCGGGGGTTGTAGTCAGCAGGGGTGAGATCAGTTAGCGCTATTTGCTTGATGCGCATGGTTTTTCACCGCCTTGACAATTTCGCGGCTAGTGGTCCAGGTGTCTTCCCACTTGCGTGTGTAATCCCCGAAATGCCCATACGTCGAATAGCGCACATAGCCGGGTGCTCGCAGCCCAAACTGGTCGATGATTGCTGCTGGCCGAAGATTGAACACATCTTGAGCCGCAGCCGTGAGAATCTGGTCGCTGTATTGGCCGGTGCCGAGCGTGTCGATAGCAAAAGCGACCGGGTCGGCTTTACCAATCGCATAAGAAATGCTCACTTGGCACTCTTCAGCTAGGTGCGCATCCACCACCGTCTTGGCGATCAAACGCGCCATATAAGCACCCGAGCGGTCAACCTTAGAAGGATCTTTACCGGAGAAAGCTCCACCACCATGTCCGGCCAGCCCGCCATAGGTATCAACCATAAGTTTTCGACCGGTGAGTCCGGTGTCGGCTTTAGGGCCGCCCTCCACGAACCGCCCGGACGGGTTGATCAACACAACCGTGTCCGCATCTACCGGTAGATATGGCTGGCATGCTGGACCGATAATCAGCGAAGTTATTTCACGGCGCAACACCTCGAAATCCTTGGATTTATCGTGCTGGACGGAAACCACAACGGTTTCGATAGATAGCGGTTTGCCTATCTCGTTGTAGCGCACCGAAACTTGTGCTTTACCATCCGAAAGGATCCCAGTGATGGTTCCTTGCTTGCGCGCGTCATCTAGCCGCTTACAAATCTCGTGGGCTAAAACAAGAGGCAACGGTAAACGCTCAGGTGTATCAGTGCAGGCATAACCGTAGACCGTGCCTTGATCACCAGCCCCCTGAAGACAATAAGCAGACTCATCGCCATGGCGAGCCTCTAAAGATGTGCTCACCCCGTCGTTAATATCGCTAGATTGACGCCTCACCCACACATACACCAAAAATCTCCACGGCTTATAGCCAGCTGCAGTCAGGGCTGTGCGGACGCAATCACGCAAGTCCACACGAGCATTAGTGCTGATTTCACCAGTGACAATAATGCGTCGCCCGGTGGCCATGACCTCTACCGCGACGCGGGCGTTGGGATCGGCGTAGAGAATTTCGTCGAGAATCTGATCAGCAATTAGATCGCACAGTTTATCGGGGTGACCGATACACACTGCTTCAGCGCTTAGAACCATAGTCATAGGAATGCCCTTTCAGTAGAAAAATCAAAAGAAACAAAAACTCCCCACCATCAGCCAGGAGTGGGGAGCGAAGAAAATGAGGAAAACCCGAGTCATGTGTGATACTGGAATACGTGCAAGACGAAACGAGTAAACCTAATCCGCCGAAGCCTTCCGGCGGCAATGGTAAGGCCGTGGCCTATGGAATGATTGCCGGGATGTTGGTCGGCATTATCTTTGGGTTCATTATGGACGATATTGCCTTGGGGGTAGCAAATGGCACAGGAGTCGGAATCGCGCTAGGGGTAGGCTTCAGCGCAAGAAAACGCCCCAAATAAGCTCAAAAACACTAGGATGCATCTACGAGCGTGCTTTCAACAACTGCTCCATAACCTCATCACCCGGGGCCGCACCCGAATAGTCACTGGTGCAGTTCGCCCGCACAATCTCAAAAATCTCATACCAGTACACGTTTGCTTGCTTACCAAAAGATTGGCTCATCGCAACGAACGGGGAAGCGATAGCAGCCCCTGTGGTCGGGTGCTTGCCGAGCAAACCGAACTTGGAGATTGCCTGCTCGCACTGCACATACCGGGCGAATGCCTGGGCGTAGGCTTCAATCAGACGCTTAGAAACAAACTTCGTGCAGCCGCGCTCGTCAAGCCAGCGCCATGTCTCTCGGTAGACAATGTCCGCGCCCAGCGGTTTGCCATCGCGTTGAACCTCCGACAGATACTCGGCAGGCTCCGGCATCACCTCACCAGCAAGCACCGCGCCCGCGCCAACATCTGCGCCCTCGAAATCGAAAGGGCTTGCTAGCGGATCTTCCAGGCGAGTAGCAGGCAGACCCTTAGCGAGTTTCTCGTTGAGTGGGTCGGGTTTCGCGCCAGCCCTCACACGGCGCCCACCACGATTGGTTCCGTCTTTCGCCACTGAAGTAAGCCTTACTGTTAAAATATGATTTTGAAAATGGTTCGAGAGATTTTGGTAAGTATGCGGACAAATCGTACGTATTTCAATCGCAGCGCTGTATGGCTGTGTTTTCTGTTTGCCTCACTACTGGGTCTCCTCATGTTTCTAGCGGAGATTTATTATTCAAAAGATAGTGTGGTACGGGGCGCGCCTTTCCTGCTACTAGGAAAACCTGTCAATATTTTGCTACTTCCTGCCGCTATTTACCTAGTTGTGTCAGTTTTAGCTTTAATCTTGTTTATCGCTACGCTGAAGCAAACTAATAGTGACATTAAAAAGAGATGGGTAAAAGCAATTCTCATGGTTGCGTTTCTAACAGGCACAGTAACTTGTGTAGGGACTGTCATTAACATGGACAGTTACGGCATAGTTCCCTCTAAGCAAGACGATACCAATTGTCGGGTTATCTATTCGTGGGGAAATAGCGCGATGCATCACAGGTTTGGGCGATTCTATACCGTGTCGAACAATTTTCATCTTGGCGTTAAAACGCCGTATTCGTGGTCAGCCAAAGGCTCAGGAAAAATAGATGACACCGCTTGGGAAGTGCGCTGGGAATCAGGAGTCGGGACACTCCGCACTTATTCGAGTATCGGAATAGACCCTGACACAGATATCCCAGCGCACTTCACCTGCAAATTAGTAGATTCGCATTGACCTACGGCTGAGATAATGAACAGCTTGTGTTAATAAAGGATTGAGCAACTTCGGTCTCGCCCTTTGTGAGTGGGTAGACGGCGTCTTGTAAAAATATCTCAAAATCGGGGAAATGTTTGATGTATGAGCTTTTTTTGAATGATTCAAGCTTGGCAATATCCCGATCTACTTTCTTAAAGTCTTTCTCTTGGCTGTGCTTGACAGCTTCAACTAACCAAGCACACTGCCAATCTGAGGCAGCTGAAGCTGCAAAGTAGCCATCTTCGTATTTCATAAGCTCAGGAGCCGGAGAATCTGAGATGCCCGCACTCCGTTCGGATAACCGTGATTCAAGAGTGTGAGCTTGCGCTGTGAGCGAATCAAAACTCTCTCCCTCACTATAGTGGTACCCATCAGGCATCGTAAGCTCAGCCATCACAGCCGCGCGTTCTGCCTTTTGTTGCTTTTGCGCCTGCGTGAGATTCTCAGAAACTTTGCGTAAATCTTCTGCAGCTTGCTGTGTGTATGCAGACTCCCCTGGCGTGTCTTGAGCCGTAGCCGACTGCTTTGACCCAAACAGTGCGAAAAAGACGATGAGTACAAGTGAAAGTGGAACCAGAACATAAAGAGAATGGCTAATCACTACTCGACGTGACATAAGACCCCCTTAAAAGTATCGTGCTATTTTAGTATGAAATAGAGCCGGTAATAGTTGCTACTTGTGACCCCATGGAAATACTGCCTTTGGTGTTAATCGCAAAATTGGTAGCAAAGGGTTTCGAACCCTCTGTGCCAGGGAAAACACCTCGCATAGTCTTTTGTTCTGTTTCTATACGAGTGAATTGTTTTTGATTACTTTTGTAGCGAAGTCCGACAGTCCATCTAAGTGCTCCACCACTTGTTCCCCATGTACCTCCCCACCAGTAAACAGGAGAAACAGATGCGTTAATTCTGATAGGGCTTCTGTATGGCTTGTATCGATACGTAGAATACTGAATTAGATAGGAAGTAACCCTCGCTCCCTTGAGAGTATCTGTTTTTGCATATGCTGGTGTAGTGATACAAAAACACATAACAAGCGCAGCGATAGTGGACAGGCATAACAGTTTTACATGTTTGGCAGACATCCTCGCTCCTCAAAGAATTCAACTTTTTCGTGATACTTGGTACCAGGATAGAATATGACTTTACTGGTTTTCAATAGAGATTTGTACGATATTTTACAAAAAATCTGTTGATTTGGCTTACTGGTGAAAGCGTGTAACACTCTCTCTACAAGTTTCGTATTAGTTACCGATCCCGTACGCCTATGCACCCTCAACGCCTCACGACGCTGCTCCCGAGAATGCGAAACATTCATAAAACACTCTCCAACACTCCGTCCGCACCCCCTTTTGGGTGTTAACCCTAGATTATTAACTCAGGCGTGTTAGCAGATCACCTAGTTAAAGAAGAATGTTTATATGCAGGAAATCGGAGGCAGATTATTGTTAGAATCACACTTAATCAGGGGGGGGGTAGCCTTATTTTTCTGCTTCATAGATTTTATTCCGAGACTGCCGCTGATTATATTTTGCTAGTAGACTGTTCACCGTTTATTGTCGCCTCAGTGACAAAATGCGAGCAGCCGTGCTCATCCGACCGTCATTGCTTCCCGTACACGAAATCTGCACCGTACCATCACCAATATTCCGACCTTGAACAAACTGTTAGACAACAGATCTTTAAGTCTCGTCGCAGAGAAACCTTTCGGGAACTTCTCGTGGAGCGCGTCTGGTTGAGTGCTAACCAGACGCGCTGTCGCCCCTGTTCGTGAAATCTTTAGCCACGCTTGTTGTCCACCGCCATCTGTGATGGTAGTTAGATGCTAAGAAACTAACTATTACGGAATCAGGTCAATCGTGCGTAGAAGAATTGTCCTTGTGTATCTCAGGCAATTGCTGTGGTGGTTAGGCTTACTGCTTTTGCTGCCATCGGTTTTAATGTATGTCGATGAACACTGGATTATTAAAGTGCTTTCTAACGCTCCGAGCGTTGAAAGCGTATCTCCGTTTGTAGATGGGAACGACTTTTATACGCATAGAGCATTCTTTGCATTATTTATCTTAAATACATTAGGCTACTTTGCTTGGTTTGCTAACCGAATTATCTGCTTTACTGGATTATGTGTCGTTACGATCCCTAAAAGGAATTCAGATCAGCGCTATCCTTAGCAATGCAGGGAAACCCTTCTTGTAGAATGAAAACCTATTGGGGCATACAACTCCTGATGCCGTTGCCGTATCAAAATGTGTAGCGAAAAGTTGAAGGGACTGGTCATCAAAAAAATATCTGTGTTTCTTGTATCCGCTCTGGCATATTTTGTCGGCGCGTGGCTTTTCGCCGCCATCTTTCTACGGTGCAAGGATCAGGATCAGAGATTTTTTGTGGTCTTCTTATTGATGCCACTCATGTATGTGTGTTTCACGATTCTTCTTCTGCTTTTTAATAAGCATTTCATCGGTATTCAATCTGCCCGCGCGTTGCAACTTTCAGCAGGAGCCTTTATCGGACTCTCAGCTTTTCTCTTTTCACTCGATGGTGTCGGCTCGTTAGTTCATAGTGATTCTTTTTCTCAACTGCTGAGCCAGTTTTCCGTTCCCGCCATCGGCGCTCTTGTTGCTGGTGGTGTAGCGCTTGGGTTTAGCGTTTTTACCCAAGCGCCACACCAAGGAAAAGACCAAATCAATTATCGGTAGATGAATTCAGCTAGCTTTCGGCAAGCTGTCAAACGAATCTCTTCCTTGACGTATCCAGCCAGGAACCATCCTAAAACGACGCTATCCAAGTCGGCATATTCATTTATTTTCTGATATGCCTCAGTGGAATTATTCGCCCCTAAGCTCCAGCCAATCTGCTTGAATCTGTTGGCTAGTTTGCTGGAATTATTGTGTCGGCGGCGCCTAGCCACTACGACTGGGCGATTAAGAAGCTCCGCGTCCACAATAAAGCCAATAAAACAAATTCCTGCCTCAGGATAGCGCCCAGCGGTTTCCTATTACGTGGTAGTTTAGACAGGCATGGAGACAGTTCTAACATCGATGAGATTTCAGTCAATAGAAAAGTTGGCTTATCTCTGACTAGGTGTGGCGAGGGAAGGGGCACTGATGCGTGATATCGTCAAAATCGCTCTGGTCTATGCCGTATGTGTGCTGGTATTCCAGATAGTTTTTCTTAGTGACCTGGTGTGGGTGCTGTTCCCTGCGGCAGTCATTGAACCAGTTCTCATACCTGTAGTTGCATTACTAATCACCCGGAAAATCCAGGTATCAGAATGGCCGCTAAACTTTTTTGTTTTGCCACTCTTGCTTTACTGCTTTGGCTTGGTTGCTGACATTATGGCATTTTGGATTTCAACTGGAGGAAGCGTGTTTTCAGCCGGAAATCACATTTTGTATCCAGTAGCTCCAGATTCTCCTTCGGATGTTAAATGGTGTGGACTTTATGGAATTCCAGCTGTCATTTTCATGGCAGGCTACCTGATTCGTTTAGCGATGCGAAAAAGGGTAGCCTGCCATGTTTCTGACCCTAATGATCCATCAGAAAATGAAGTTCGCTAGTTTTTCACAGGCTTTATTAATCACCTCTGAGGAAATTGAGCCAGCTAGCTTTCGCCTTAGAACCCCACCCGGTACTCCTGACATGACTGAAACGAATGCTGTCAACGCGCCTGAAGCATTTGAGGCATTAACACTGCTGGCGATCCGCTTGAATCTGTTGGCAAGTTTGCTGGAATTGTTGTAGTACTCTCGCAATGTTGC
>ERZ1673752.2753-NODE-2753-length-18570-cov-13.886849_pt1 | contig 18570 bp, 17 predicted proteins | sample MGYA00580195_ERZ1673752 | MGnify/ENA primary metagenome ERZ1673752 (study PRJEB41218, sample SAMN15661744) | gut metagenome | host: Homo sapiens | place: Canada: London | collected 2015-08-20/2019-03-30 | study: EMG produced TPA metagenomics assembly of...
CCCTGCAGGATGGGGCCGTAGGCAGCGTAGCCGCCCAGACGCTGTGCGATCTTATAGCCGATGTTGCCGGCCTCGATGCAGGGGAAGATGAAGGTGTTGGCCTGACCGGCAACCTTGCTGCCCTTGCACTTGACCTGTGCCACCTCGGGAGCAACGGCTGCGTCAAACTGCAGCTCGCCGTCCACAGCCAGCTCGGGGTCCATCTCCTGAGCCTTGATGGTAGCATCGTGGCTCAGTGCCACGGTGCCGCCCTTGCCGGAGCCCTTGGTGGAGAAGCTCAGCACAGCCACCTTCGGGTCGATGCCGAACAGCTTTGCGGTGCGGGCAGTCTCCACAGCCACCTCTGCCAGCTTGGAAGCGGCAGACACCTTGACCTCGCCGGTAGCCTTATCGACGGTATCGGTGTAATCAATGTTGACAGCGCAGTCGCCCATGGCAATGCGCTTCAGACCCTCTTCGCCGCAGTCGCGGTCCAGAATAAAGCAGGAGCTCACCAGATGTGCGCCCTTCTTGGTCTTGACCAGCTGCAGAGCGGGACGGATGGTGTCGGCGGTGGAGTAGGTAGCGCCGCCCAGCAGGCAGTCAGCCTTGCCCATCTTCACCAGCATGGTGCCGAAGTAGTTGGACTTCTTCAGCAGTGCGGTGCACTCCTCAGCGGACTGCTTGCCCTTGCGCAGCTCCACCATGGTGCTGACCATCTCATCAAAACCGGCGTAGTTCTCCGGGTCGATGATCTCGGCAGCGGAAATATCAAAGTTACCGGCGGCGGCAGCAGCCTTGCACTCTGCCTCGTTGCCCACCATAACGACCTTCAGCACGCCCTCGGCCAGCAGCTTGCTTGCGGCCTCCAGAATGCGGGGGTCATTGCCCTCGGTGAACACGATCGTCTTGGGATTTGCCTTCAGCTGTGCTACCAGCGGTGCAAACATATCAGCCATTGTGATTACCTCCGAAAATGCTTTCCAAAATTTGCTTCCTCTGTCTGTTGGACACAAGGATGCCTTTCTTCTTTATTCTAGCACAGACGGCAAAAAGTTCAAGACAAAATTGTGTTTTTGTGCTATATTTTAGGAGAGAAAGCCTTGTTTTATTTGTGAATAAAATATCATACTGGTTTTAAAGGAGATGTTCTCCATGGATATGGATACTTTAAAGGCCGAATGCCTTGCCTGCACCCGGTGCGAGCTGTGCGCCACCCGGACGAACGTGGTGTTCGGGCAGGGCGTGCCGGACGCCGAGGTGCTGTTCGTGGGCGAGGGCCCTGGCCAGAGCGAGGACGAGCAGGGTCTGCCCTTTGTGGGGCGCAGCGGCCAGCTGCTGGACAAATACCTGTTTGCCATCGACCTTGACCGCAGCAAAAACTGCTATATCGCCAACATCGTCAAGTGCCGCCCGCCCCAGAACCGCGACCCGCTGCCCGCCGAGAGCGAAGCCTGTATGCCGTGGCTGCGGGAGCAGTTCCGGCTGATCCAGCCCAAGATCGTGGTCTGCCTTGGGCGCGTTGCCGCCCAGCGGATGATCCGGCAGGATTTTTCCGTCACCCGGGAGCACGGGCAGATCATCAATAAAGGCGGCATTTTGTTCATGGGCACCTTCCACCCCGCCGCCCTGCTGCGCCAGCCCCAGAATAAGCCCGAAGCCTTTGCGGACTTTACCGTGCTGCGGGACACCATTGCCGCCGTGTGCGAGCATACCTATAATAGGTAAGGTCAGGAACCAACCGCGCCGCTTTTGCATACTGTAAAGCAAAAGCGAGGTGTTTTTGTATGGAAAGTTCCGTGCATCCTTCTGTGGATTTCTTTCTGGGCGCTACAACGCCCGCCGGGTTCAAGGGCTACTTTGCGCCGCTGCGCCGGGAGCCCGGGATGCAGCTGGTGCTGCTCAAAAGCGGGCCGGGCTGCGGCAAGTCTACTTTGATGAAGCGTCTGGCGCGCGCCGCACAGGAGAAAGGCGAGCCCATCCAGCGCATCCACTGCGCCAGCGACCCCGACAGTCTGGACGGGGTGGTGTTCCTGCGGCAGAAACGCGCCATCATCGACGCCACCGCACCCCATGTGGTGGAGCCGGAAGCCCCCGGCGCAGACGAGCGGGTGCTGAGTTTGTACCACACCATCGACGCCGATGCCCTGCACTCCCACAAGGACGAGGTGACCGCCCTGTTTGCCCGCAACCAGCTGCTGCGCAGCCGGGCGGCGCGGTATGTGGCTTCGGCGGGCAGCCTGCTGCTGGACAGCCGCCGCGCCGAAGCGTGCAGCGCAAACTTTGAAAAAGTGCGCCGCTACGTCAAGCGGCTGTGCACCCGCCTGTTGCCCCGCACCGAGGAGATGGGCTCTGAAGAGCTGCGGCTGCTCTCTGCCATCACGCCCAAGGGCGAGGTGTTCTATCAGGGCACAGTGCAGGCGCTGGCAGACCGGTGTATCCTTTTCCGGGACGACTACGGGGCAGTGTCCCGTCTGCTGCTGGAGCTCATCCGCGCCGAGGCGCTGGCGCGGGGCTACCACATCATCACCTGCCCCTGCGCCATGCACCCGGAGGACAAGATCGACCACATTATCATCCCCTCCCTGCGGCTGGCATTTTTGACCGACAACCGCTGGCATCCGGTGCGGCTGTCTGCCGCGCAGACCGTGCGGTGCAGCCGTTTTGTGGACAGGGAGAACCTTTCCGCCTGCCGGGCACGGCTGCGTTTCAACGAGCGCGCCGCCGCCGAGCTGCTGGAACAGGCCTGTGCCCTGATGGCACAGGCAAAAAGCTGCCACGACGAACTGGAGACCTACTACCGCACCGCCGTGGATTTTGCACAGGTGGATGCCGCAGCCGCTCAGTGCATGGAACTGTTCGGGGTAGGATAACGTAAAAACCAACGGAGGTGAAACGCCTTGGCAAGCATCCATCTGCCCATCCGGCAGCTGGTGGAGTTTTTGCTGCGCACCGGCAGCATCGACAGCCGCTTTACCGGCTTTGACCGCGCCAACGAGGGCGCACGCATCCACCGCAAGCTGCAAAAGGCCGCCGGGGAGGGTTATCAGGCTGAGGTGTTCCTCAGCGCGGAGCGGGAAGCCTGCGGCATCGCCTTTACGCTGGAAGGCCGGGCAGACGGCATTTTCACCGATGAAACCGGCACTGTGACCATCGACGAGATCAAGACCACCACTGTCCCCTACGAGGAGATCACCGAGGAGCTGAACCCCTGCCACTGGGCGCAGGGCATGGTGTATGCCGCTATTTACAGCAGCCAGCAGGGGCTGGAAACGCTGGCGGTGCGGCTGACCTATTACCAAGTTGACACCGACCAAATTCAGCGCTTTACCCGGCAGTTCACCCGGCAGCAATTGGAGCAGTTTTTGCAGCAGCTTTTAACGCAGTATGCCCCGTGGGCGCAGCGGCAGCTGGACTGGGACACCCGGCGCAGCCAGAGCCTTGCGGCGCTGCAATTCCCCTTTGCGGAGTACCGCCCCGGGCAGCGGGCGCTGGCGGGCGAGGTGTACCGCGCCTGCCGCGCCGGAAAAAGCGCCGACCGCAAGGGCGGCACCCGCGTTTTTTGTCAGGCACCTACCGGCATCGGCAAGACCATGAGCGCGCTCTTCCCTGCCCTGAAAGCCATGGGCGAAGGCTGCGGCGCAAAGCTGTTCTACCTGACCGCCCGCAACACCACCCAAGCCGCCGCCGAGGACACCATCGCGCGGCTGCGTGCCGCACAGCCCGGCCTTGCCCTGCGCAGCGTGACCCTGACCGCCAAGGAAAAAGCCTGTCTGCACCCGGACGCCGAAGGACACCCCGCCTGCCTGCCGGAGGTGTGTCCCTTTGCCAACGGCTACTACGACCGCCGCAAGGATGCGCTGGCGGCTCTGCTGGACGGCAGCGGCAGTTTCAGCCGCGCCGCACTGGCGGACACCGCCCGGCAGTTCTCGGTGTGTCCCTTTGAGCTGGGGCTGGACTTGAGCGAGTGGTGCGATGTGGTCATCGGGGACTACAACTATCTGTTTGACCCTGTGGTGCACCTCAAGCGCTTTTTTGATGCCGCCGGGGACTGGCTGTTCCTCATTGACGAAGCGCACAACCTGCCGGACAGAGCCCGCGCCATGTACTCGGCGCAGTTTGCCAAAAGCAGCCTGAGCGAAGCAAAGCGGGCGCTGGGCAAGGGCAAAAGCAGCCTGAAAACCGCGCTGACCAAGGCGGATAAGGTCTTTCTGGCGGCACGCAGAGCCTGCGCACAGGCTGCGCCCCGCACAGGTGCAGAGCCCGCCGGGGAGACCGAGCCCGCACAGGTGAGCCTGCTGCCCGTCGAGACCGTCCCGGATTTCGCCTTACCGGAGCCGCTGTACGCCCGGGACGGCACCGTGTTTTTGCAGCAGCTGCCCGCTGCTTTGCCCGCCGCGCTGCGGGCGGTGCACACTCCTTTGCAGGACTGGCTGGAACAAAACCCCGAGGACCCCGCCCACGCCCAGCTGCTGGAGCTTTACTTCGCCTTGCAGGACATCGCTCGCGCGGCTGACCGGTACGACAGCCATTTTGTCACCCAGCTCACCGCCCGGGGCAGTGAGTTGGAACTGCATCTGCTCTGCTTAGACCCCGCGCCCTTTGTGGATGCCAGTCTGTCGGCAGGGCGCAGTGCGGCGCTGTTCAGTGCCACCTTGACCCCGCCCGCCTTTTACCGCAATGTGCTGGGCTGTGCCGATGCCCGGGCAGTGGCGCTGCCAAGCCCCTTCCCGCCGGAAAATCTGGGGCTGTTCTGCCTGCCGGGCATCTCCACCCGCTACCGCCAGCGGGAAGCCAGCGTGCCCGCCGTAGCCGATGCGCTGGCGGCGCTGGCAAAGGGCAAAACCGGCAACTATCTGGCGTTTTTCCCCAGCTACGCCTATTTGCAGCAGGTGTACGAAGCCTTTGCCGCCCGCTGGCCGGACATTTCCACCCTTGTGCAGCAGCGCAGTTTGGACGATGCCGGGCGCGCGGAGTTTCTGGCGCAGTTCGTGCCCCGCCCTGCCCAGACGCTGCTGGGCTTTGCCGTCATGGGCGGCATCTTCGGCGAGGGCGTAGACCTTGTGGGCGACCGGCTCATCGGGTGCGCCATCGTAGGGGTGGGTCTGCCGCAGGTGAACCCCCGGCAGGAGATGCTGCGCCGCTATTACGAGGAGCAGTCCGGCTGCGGTTTCGACTACGCCTACCGCTACCCGGGCATGAACAAGGTGCTGCAAGCCGCCGGGCGGGTGGTGCGCACCCCGCAGGACAAGGGCGTGGTGCTGCTTTTGGACGACCGCTTTGCGCAGCCCGACACCGCCCGCCTGTTCCCGCCGCACTGGCGGCACATCCAATATCTGCCCGGCACCGCCGCGCTGGAAACGGCGCTGGCAGGGTTCTGGGGTTAGCATCCTCGCCCTCTCAGTCAAAGCCTGTCGGCTTTGCCAGCTCTCCCAAAGGGAGAGCCTTTGGCAGTCCACGCAGACTTCATCTTTTTGCCAAGGCCTCTCCCTTTGGGAGAGGTGGCAGTGAGCGGAGCGAACTGACGGAGAGGGCGAGCCCGCTAACCGAAGGGCATACCTGCTAAAGAAAAAGCATCCGCAACCAAATCGCCAGCTTTCTGAAGCTCAGAAGCGACCGTTGCAGATGCTTTTTTGTCTGATTCTTTAGGGACTATACCTTTAATACTCCACGCCCTTCCGTGCGGCGATGCCCTTCTGGTAGGGGTGGCGGCGGCAGCACATCTCGGTAAGGTAATCTGCGGCGTCCAGCATCCATGCGGGGGCTGCGTGGGCGGTCAGGACGCACTCCTGCCCGGCGGGGCGGTGCAGCACCGCCTGCTGCAGCAGTTCTTTGTCCACCATGTCCAGCTCCCACGCGCTGCCGGCTTCGTCCAGCACCAGCAGATCACAGGGCTGCGCCAGCGCCGCCGCAAGGTTTTGGTTCTGCAAGGTGCGGGTAGCGGCCTTTTCGGCTTCGTTCATCTGAAAGACGAATTTCTGCCCGGCCTTACCCCGGTAGACGGTGGCGCCCAGCTGTTCCAAAAGCGGAATCTCCCCGCTCTGCCCGCCCTTTAAAAACTGCACGATGACCACACGTTTTCCGCTGCCCAGTGCCCGCAGGGCAAGCCCCATGGCGGCTGTGGTCTTGCCCTTGCCGTCGCCGTAATACAGATGCAAAAGGCCTAAGCTTTCCATCGTCTTTCTCCTTTTTTGACTCTCCCGTTTTTGTAACAAAAGGCACCCGCAGCAGAACGGCTGCGGATGCCTTGTTATTTATACTTTGCCTTTACTGGTACAGCGGGAACTCCCGGGTCAGGCGCAGAACGCGCTCGCCGATCTCGTCCTTCTTTTCCTCATAGTGCCAGATGCAGTCTGCAATGCAGTCCGCGATCACCTGCATCTCAGCTGCGCCCATACCGCGGGTGGTGACAGCCGGGGTGCCCAGACGCACGCCGGAGGTCACAAAGGGGCTGCGGGTCTCGCCGGGGACGGTGTTCTTGTTGGCGGTGATGTGCACGCTGTCCAGACGCTGCTCCAGGTCCTTGCCGGTGCACTCCTCGTCCCGCAGGTCGATGAGCATCAGGTGGTTGTCAGTGCCGCCGGATACAAGCTTTACCCCGCGCTGCTGTAAAGCCGCAGCCAGCGCCTGTGCATTTTCCACGATCTTACGGGCATATTTCTTGAACTCCGGCTTCAGTGCCTCGCCAAAGCAGACAGCCTTTGCCGCAATCACGTGCTCCAGCGGGCCGCCCTGCGTGCCGGGGAACACTGCCGAGTTGATGCGCTTGGCAATGATGGGGTTGTTGGTCAGGATCAGGCCGCCGCGGGGTCCGCGCAGGGTCTTGTGGGTGGTGGTGGTCACCACATCGGCGTAGGGCACGGGGCTCTGGTGCTGACCGCCCGCTACCAGACCGGCAATGTGCGCCATATCCACCATCAGGTATGCGCCGTAGCCGTGGGCGATCTCGGCAAGCTTTTCAAAGTCGATGGCGCGGGGGTAGGCGGAAGCGCCCGCCACCAGCATCTTGGGGCGCACCTTGCGCACCTGCTTTTCCAGCTCAGCGTAGTCGATCACGCCGTCTGCGCCGACACCGTAGGAGATGAAGTGGTAGTTTTTACCGGACATATTCACCGGGGAACCATGGGTCAGGTGACCACCCTGCGAAAGGTCCATGCCCATGACGGTATCGCCCAGCTCCAGCAGGGCAAAATACACGGCAAGGTTGGCCTGTGCGCCGGAATGGGGCTGGACGTTGGCGTACTTTGCCCCGAACAGCTGGCAGGCGCGCTGGATGGCAATATTCTCCACCTCGTCCACATAGACGCAGCCGCCGTAGTAGCGCTTGCCGGGCAGACCCTCGGCGTACTTATTGGTCAGCACGCTGCCCATGGCTGCCATCACGGCGGGCGAAACGATGTTCTCGCTGGCGATCAGCTCAATGTTCTCGCGCTGACGGGTCAGCTCCCGCTCCATGGCTGCGCCCAGTTCCGGGTCGGCTGCATTGACCATGCCGATGGTGTCCATCATATCCTTGTACATTTTACTTGCCCCTCTCCACAAAATGTTGTAGATCCTCTCAGCGCAGCGCCCGCGCGGCGCTTGCTGCTGTAAGATAATCATAGCAGAAAGCGGCGGCGGCTTCAATCCTCTTTTCGCCAAAAGGCTTGCTTTTTTTGTCTAAAGTGTTTATTATGTTTGTATAAAAATGCGCTGTCGATTTTGTATATTTTTCAAGTATCCTCTTCCACAGGTGAAGCGAGGTGTTTTGTATGACCATTGCCGAGGAAAAACAGGCACAGCGTGCCGCAGGCCGTGCCGCCCGCAAGGCGCTGGATGCACCGCAGCGCGCCGCCGCCAACGCGGCGCTGTGCCGCCGGGTGCTGGAACTGGACGCCTACCGCGCCGCCCATACCCTTTTGCTCTACACAGCCTTTGGGGGCGAAGCCGACCTTGCCGCCGTGGCTGCCGAAGCTGTCCGGCAGGGCAAGACGGTAGCCTACCCGGTGTGCGGCGAAGGCTTTTCCCTTATCGCAGCCGTGCCGGGCGCGGACGGCTGGGCGGTGGGGCAGTACGGCATCCGCACGCCGGTGCCGGAGCGCTCCGCGCTTTTGCAGCCGGAGCAGCTGGATCTGGTGCTGGTGCCCTGCACCGCCTTTGACGCAGACTGCCGCCGGGTGGGCATGGGCAAGGGCTACTACGACCGCTACCTGCCCCGCTGCACCCGGGCGGTGAAGATCGGCATTGCATTGGAGGTTCAGCGCGTCCCCCGCGCCGCCGTGGACGCCCACGACCAGCGGCTGGACGCCTTTGTAACAGAGAGGGGTATCTACACATGGAAATGAAGGATCTAAGCTGCGCGCAGTTTCTGGCACAGCTTGCCAGCAAAGCGCCCACGCCGGGCGGCGGCGGCACCGCCGCGCTGGCAGGCGCTGCCGGTGTGGCGCTGGGCAACATGGTGGGCTGCCTGACCACCGGCAAAAAGAAGTACGCCGCCGTGGAAGCGGACATTCAGGCACTGAACGCCCGGGCCAGTGCCCTGCGGCTGGAACTGGAAGCGCTGGTACAGGCCGATGCCGATGCCTTTGCGCCGTTGGCTGCGGCCTACGGTCTGCCCAAGGACACCCCGGAGCAGACCGCGCACAAGGCTGCTGTGCTGGAAGCCGCGCTGGACGGTGCAAGCGCCGTGCCGCTGCAGATCATGGAAAAGTGCGCCGAGGGCATCGCGCTGGCGGGACAGTATGCCGCGAAGGGCAGCGTGCTGGCGGTATCGGATGCGGGGTGTGCTGCCGTGCTGTGCAAGGCCGCTTTGCAGGCTGCAAGCCTGAATGTGTTCATCAATACCAAGCTGATGGTAGACCGCACCCATGCCGCCGCGTTGGACGCCCGGGCAGACGCATTGCTGGCAGAGTTTGTGCCCCGGGCAGACGAGATATTCACCGCCGTCAGCGGGAAACTCCGCAACAAATAATATCATAAATGAGGGAAAGTATATGGCAACGATTTTAAAGGGCGCGCCGGTGGTGGCCGCCATGAACGAGCGCAACGCCGCACTCTGCGAGCAGCTGAAAGCCAAGGGCATCACCCCCACGCTGGCGGTGGTGCGTGTGGGCGAGCGGGAGGATGACCTCTCCTACGAGCGGGGCGTGATGAACCGCTGCGGCAAGGTGGGCGTCGCCGTCCGGCAGTTCGTGCTGCCCGCCGACGCCACACAGGAGCAGCTACTCCAGGTGCTGGACGAGGTGAACACCGATGACGGCATCCACGGCTGTCTTTTGTTCCGTCCCCTGCCCAAGCAGTTCGATGACCGCACCGTCCGCGCCGCCCTGCGCCCGGAAAAGGACATTGACGGCATCACGGACGGTTCGCTGGCCGGGGTGTTCACCAACACCGATCTGGGCTATGCTCCCTGCACCGCACAGGCGTGCATGGAAATTTTGAAGTATTACAACGTCCCCCTTTCCGGCAAGCGTGCCGTGGTGGTGGGGCGCAGCCTTGTGGTGGGCAAGCCCGCCGCCATGATGCTGGACCGGGAAAACGCCACCGTCACCCTGTGCAACTCCCGCACCCGGAACCTGCCGGAGGTGTGCCGGCAGGCGGACATTGTGGTGGTGGCCATGGGTAAAATGGGCGCTGTGGGCGCGGACTGCCTGCGGGAAGGCCAGACCGTCGTGGACGTGGGCATCCATGTGAACGAGGAAGGCAAGCTCTGCGGTGACGTGCAGTTTTCCGCCGCAGAGCCGGTGGTGGACGCCATCACCCCCGTGCCCGGCGGCGTGGGCACCGTGACCACCTCGGTGCTGGTAGGCCATGTGGTGCAGGCAGCGTGCAAAAAGGCCGGAGTGGAATGCTGAGAAAATTATTTTAAGATAGAACAAGCCCGGAAAGTCCGCAGACTTTCCGGGCTTGCTTTTATCTAACGGGCATTACCCCCGCACAAGGAGCAGCAGCAGAGCCGAAGCCACACACTGCAGAATGAGCCAGCGGGCTACCACCTGCTCGTCGCTCCAGCCCTTGCGCTTGCGCACATGGTCGTGGAGGGGGGTCAGGGTGTTTTTCAGGATCCAGATGTGCAGAAAACGCTTCAGGCTGATCTTCAGAATGCCCAAGCTGCCGTCCGCGATGAACACGATAGCCGCCAGCAGGAAGGCGAACGGATGACCGCACTTGAGGGACAGCATGGCGATGAAAAAGCCCATGGCGCGGCTGCCGGCGTCGCCCATCAGCAGGCTGGAGGGCTTGGCGTTGAGCCACAGGTAGGCCAGCAGCGCACCGATGAACACCACACCGGCGGTGGCGTAGGTACCCAGCTCGGTCTTATAGGCCAGCAGGTAGGTGCCAATGGTCACCACTGCCAGACTGGCGGAAAGGCCGTCCACACCGTCGGTGCAGTTGACCACGTTGATGCTTGCCCAGATCAGGATGACGATGAGCAGCAGGTACACCGCGTAGGGCAGCGTGAAACTCCACTGCAAAAAGTGCACCCCGCAGCCGTTGAAGTTCAGGTAGGTGACGCCCGCCAGCACCGCAATGACAAAATCGATGATGCCCTTTTTGTACTCGTTCCAAGCAGTCTCGGCGGCATCGTCCAGATAGCCGGAGAGCATGGAAGCGATGAGCAGCACATTGTACACCACATACTCGGTGGTGAAGGGCAGAAACGCCAGCGACACCAGCGCGATGCACAGCACAAAGATCAATCCGGAGCCCCGCGCCTTGCCCTTGGAAAGTTCGCCGTTCACCGCAAAGGCGCGGCCATGGTCGTGGGGCAGTTTATCGCGGAAAATGGAATCCGTCAGGGCGGTCAGGGCGAACGCCAGCAAAAATGCCATGGCATCCACGCCCCGCTGCCCGATGACAGAGGTAAGCATTTGGATCATAAGATAACATTCCTCTTTCTTTCTGTATAGTCCTTTGTGAGTGTATCACGCCCTTGCCCAAAAATCAATCCCGGCGGCAAAATTCGCTGCGGATTGACTTTTCTCCCGCCGCTCTTTATAATAGTATGTTAGTCTGTATTTTCACCCACAACGCAGGAGGTTTCATGTCCATTACCCTTGAGCAGCTCTCTGCCCGGATGCGGCAGGGCGAGCAGGTGCCGCTGCGCCACACCGCACAGGTGGCGCTGACGCTGAGCATCCCTTCCATTTTGCAGCAGATCGTAGTTACCGCCATGGAGTACATCGACGCCGCCATGGTGGGGCATATCGGTGCCGCCGCCACCGCTTCCATCGGCATTGTCAGCTCCAGCACATGGCTGCTGCACGGGATGCTGGCGGGGCTGTGCATGGCGTTTTCCATTCAGGTGGCGCAGTATCTGGGCGCAGACCGCCAGCAGGACGCCCGGGGCGTGCTGCGGCAGTCCATGCTGTTCAATTTAGTGGTGGGGCTTGCCGCTGCCGCCTTCGGCGTGGGCATCAGCCGGTTTCTGCCCGGGTGGCTGGGCGCAGACACGGCACTGCAGGCAAATGCTTCGGCGTATTTTGCCATCTGGTCGGCTTCCCTGCCCTTTATCATGGCTATGGGCACCTACGCCGCCATGCTGCGCTCCACCGGTGATGCGCTTACCCCGGGTCTCATCAGCATCTTCACCTGCGCACTGGACATCATCTTCAACTTTTTCCTCATCAACCCCACCCGGGAGATGACGGTGTTCGGCCAGAACCTCACGGTCTGGGGTCTGGGCTGGGGCGTGCCGGGCGCGGCGCTGGGCACAGCCCTTGCCAACGCCGTGGGCGGCACGCTGGCGCTGGGCGTTCTGCTGCTGCGGGACGGCCCGCTGTGCATCCGCAAACCCGGCGCGTGGCGCATTACCCGCGCCTGCCTGCATAACGTATGGAAGGTGGGTGCACCGCTGGCGGCAGAGCGCGCCGCCCTGTCCTCGGCACAGGTGCTGCTGGTGCGCATCGTGTCCGTGCTGGGCACGACCGCCATTGCCGCCAACAGTCTGGGCGTCAGCGCCGAGAGCCTGTGCTACATGGCAGGCTACGGCATTCAGGACGCCGCCCTTGCACTGGTTGGGCAGGCCGTGGGCGCGAACCGCCGGGACATGGCAAAGCGCTTTGCATGGCTGTGCACCGCCATGGGCATGGGCATCATGGCACTGACCGGCGTGGGGCTGTATGTGTTTGCCCCGCAGCTGATGGGCATTTTTACCGCCGACGCCGCCGTCATTGCGCTGGGTACGCGGGTGCTGCGCATCGAAGCCTTTGCCGAGCCCATGTTCGGGGCAAGCATCGTGGCCAGCGGCTCCATGCAGGGCGCGGGCGACAGCACCGGCTGCTTTGTGCTGAACCTTATCAGTATGTGGGGCGTGCGGCTGACCTTGGCTGTTCTGCTGGCTCCCCGCTTTGGGCTGGTGGGCGTATGGGCAGCCATGTGCGCCGAACTTTGCACCCGCGGCGCACTGTTTTTGCTGCGCATGGCGCGTGGCAGATGGCTGGATAAGGGCGCGCTGGCGTAAAAAGCACCTTGTCAGCGTCCTCGCCCTCTCCGTCTGCTCACTGCGTTCGCATCCACCTCTCCCAAAGGGAGAGGCCTTGGCAAAGAGATGAACTTTGCGTGGACTGCCAAAGGCTCTCCCTTTGGGAGAGCTGTCACCGCAGGTGACTGAGAGGGCGAGCCCTCTAAAGAAAGAGAGCTAGAATGTCCGCAAACACCTGACGCATCCGCAAACTTTACACTTTAGCCGGAAACATCATCGCTATGCCAAGGGCTCCATCTCCGAGGGAGCTGTCACGGCGCAAGCCGTGACTGAGGGAGTTTCTTCGGCAGCTACTCCCTCCAAACAGAGAAAAAGCCGGAAAGTCCGCGGACTTTCCGGCTCTCTTGTTTCAGCAGCTTACTTGCGGCCGTGCAGGATGGGAGACAGGGGCTTATAGATCAGCAGGCACAGCACGGCGTCCAGCAGACCCTTGACCAGCGTGAAGGGCATATTAAAGATCACAAGGCACTTGATCAGGCTGTCGGCAGAGGGCAGGATAGCCTGATACATCCCCAGAATGGCTTCCAGCGGCATATGGTAGAACTGCACATAGGCCGGGTAGGTGATGAAGTAGTTGGAGGGCACGCTGAACACCGCCATAGCGGCTGCACCGGCGATAGCGCCCAGAATGGCGGTCTTGCGGCTCTTATGGCGCTTGTAGACAAAGCCCGCCACAGCGGAGAACACCGCGCCCAGCATAAAGTTGCACAGCTCGCCCACGCAGGCGGTGGAGGTGCCCTTGATGACGATGTGCAGCAGGTTCTTCATAAAGCTGATGACCACGCCGTACACCGGGCCCAGTGCGAAGGCGCCCAGCAGGGCGGGCAGGTCGGAGAAGTCCATCTTGACGAAGGACGGGATGAGCATCGGCAGCGGGAACTCGATGAACATCAGGATAAAGGCGACCGCGCTGAGCATGGCGGCAACGGTCAGGTTGTGGGTGGTATTCTTTTTCATGGTAGTTGTCCTCCCCGGGGTGTACGCCCCGTTCAAATTTGTTCGGAAAGCCCTTTTCGCGCTGGATCGAACCGGAAAGACAAACCAAAAAACGCCCTGCTGCAACCAAAAAACTGCAACAGGGCGCACAGACGCAATTTGCCTGCCGTTTCTTGCATCCGGACTATACCGTTGGTCCCGGAGTTGCACCGGGTCAGCACCCTTGCGGGTGGTCGCGGACTTTACCGCCAGTGGGGAATTGCACCCCGCCCTGAAACGAACTTTCTGACCAAGAGTATAGCGCGGTACTGCGGCGCTGTCAAGCCCCCTTTTTGAAAAGTTTGCGCATTTTTTATCAAAGTGTGTTTTCACCGTTCTTTCCTTGCCCCGGGCGGCAGAGTATGCTATCATAATATGCGTTGTGAAAAAACACAGGAGGTTTTCCATGATTTTCTCGATCCGTAACCTTGGTTTTGAGCTGGGCTCGCTGCTGCTGGAAGGCTGGGCAGCCTTTGCCGCCCGGGTGGTGTGCGCGGCGCTGCTGCTGGTGCTTGGCTGGCTGGCGCGGCAGCTTTTGTCCCGCCGGGTGTGCCCTGCCCTGCTGCGCCGCAGCTGGCGGCTGGCGGGTACGCCCATTCTGCTGCGCAGCTTTGCCGTGCCGCTGCAGCGGCTCACCCTTGCGGCGTTCATCTATGCCGCAGCTGCCAGCCTGCCGTGGGCAATCAGCGGCGTGAGCAAATTTCTGCTCACAGTCTTTGAGCTGGCCGCCACCTTTTTTGTGTGTCAGGGACTGTACGCCGCCGCCGACCTTACCGACCTTTTGCTGGCAAACTGCGGCGAGGAGGTGCGCGCCAACCGCACCCTGACCACCCTGCTGAACAAGCTGTACAAAGTTTTCATCGTAGTATTGGGCGTTATGACCATGGCACAGGAGACCGGCCTGCCGGTGGGCAGCATCGTAGCCAGTGCGGGTCTTGTCGGTCTGACCATCTCTCTGGCGGCGCAGGACAGCGCCAAAAATCTGTTCAGCGGGCTGGTCATCCTGCTGGACCGGCCCTTTTCCATCGGTGACTGGATCACCGTGGGCGATGTTTCCGGCGAGGTGGTGGACATCAACTTCCGCTCCACCAAGGTCCGCGCACTGGATAACTCGGTGTACATCCTGACCAACAGCACGGTCAGCTCTGCCACCGTCAACAACGGCACCTTGCGCAACAAGCGGCTGTACCGCTTCACCCTCGGGGTCACCTACGATACCTCCCGTCCTCAGCTGGAGCAGCTGATGGCAGACCTGACCGCCATGCTCAAGGCCAGCCCCTACACCTACGAGGACTCGGTGCTGGTCAAGCTGAGCGGCTTCGGCGCTTCCAGCATCGACCTGCTGGTGTCCGCCTACCTGCGCACCGCCGACATGACCCGCTTTTTGCAGATGCAGAACGATTTGAACCTTGACCTGATGGACGTGATGCAGAAAAACGGCGTGGACTTCGCCTTCCCCTCCACCACCGTGTATCTGGAAAAGAACAGCGAACACTAAAAGCGGAAGTCTGTTTATATTTCATGTTTGCCGCGGCCTGTGGGTTGCGGCAAACGCATTTTTACGGATCAAATCAAAGAAACGCCTGTTTTGTTGTAAAAAGCAGGCGCTTTTGCCCTATGATTTCCCGTCCGGTCATGTTATTCTTATAGCGCACCCGCATACACTGCGGAGCACGCCATCAAATCATCTGTGGAGGAACGCTTCCTATGACACAGCTTTTGCTGCCCATTATTTACTTAGCCTTTATCAGTCTTGGCCTGCCGGATTCCCTGCTGGGGTCTGCATGGCCCACCATGTACCCTCAGCTGGGCGTCCCCTTCTCCTACGCGGGCATCCTGTCCATGATCATCTCGCTGGGCACCATCGTTTCCAGCCTGAACAGCGACCGGCTCACCCGGGCGCTGGGCACGGGCAGGGTGACCGCCCTCAGCGTGGGCATGACCGCTGCGGCGCTGTTCGGCTTTTCGATCTCCGGCCGGTTCTGGATGCTCTGTCTGTGGGCTGTCCCCTACGGCTTGGGCGCGGGCAGCGTGGATGCCGCCCTGAACAACTACGTTGCTCTGCATTACCAGAGCCGCCACATGAGCTGGCTGCACTGTATGTGGGGCGTAGGCACCACCATCGGCCCTGTGGTGATGGGCGCGGCGCTTTCCGGCGGGCTGGGCTGGAACAGCGGCTACCGGTACATCGCCCTGTTCCAGATCGCACTTTCTGCCGTGCTTTTTTGCAGCCTGCCCCTGTGGCATAAACGCCCCGACGCCGCCCCGGACGGCACCGCGCCCAAGGCGCTGACCCTGCCGCAGGTGTTCGCGCTGCCGGGCGCGAAGGAAGTGATGCTCTGCTTCTTCTGCTACTGCGCACTGGAGACCACCGCCGGGCTTTGGGCAAGCAGCTACCTGACCCTTGTGCGGCAGGTGCCCGCCCAGACGGCTGCCAGCTTTGCCAGCCTGTTCTACATCGGCATCACGGTGGGGCGGGGCGTCTGCGGCTTTCTGACCTTAAAACTGAGCGATGACCAGATGATCCGTCTGGGGTTTGCGGTACTGGGCGTGGGCATTGCCGCCCTGCTGCTGCCCGGTGCGCAGGTCTTTGCGCTTGCCGGGCTTGTGCTGGTGGGGCTGGGCTGTGCGCCCATCTACCCCAGCGTCATCCACGCCACCCCGGCGCACTTCGGCGTACAGAATTCACAGGCCGTCATCGGCATCCAGATGAGCAGCGCCTATGTGGGCAATCTTGCCATGCCGCCGCTGTTCGGTCTGCTGGCCAATAACATCACCCCGGCGCTGTTCCCCTTCTATCTGCTGGCAGTTCTGGTGCTGATGGCGCTGATGCACCGGCAGCTGGTGCGCAAAACGGCGCACGCATAACATCATTCTGTTCTATCACGCAAAAAAAGCATCTGCAAAGGCCGCTCCTGAATGTTTCAGGATCGCAGCGATTGCAGATGCTTTTATTTTCAGTTTTTCTTACAAAATGCGGGCACTGATGGCGTTTGCCACCTGAAACAGGTCCTTCTGCCCGATAAAGCCGAACTTGGCCTCGTGACCGTCCGCAAAGCAGACCGTCAGCTGGGACGCCTGCAGCGGGTCGCCAAAGCCCGCCGTCTGAATGCCGTAGTGCAGCACCTTGCGGTAAGGCAGCACAAAGATCTGCTGCCGCGTGCCCGTGACCCCCTGCATATCCACCATGATGATGCGGTGGCTGGTGAACACCACCTGATCGCGCACCGTCTTGTACGCACCCACGATCTGCTCGCCCTCCAGCAGCAGGGCGTTGATGTTTTTGCAGATATCCTTCTCCTGCAGGCGGATAAGATTCTCCATCGGTTTATCGCGGAATTCCATAGCAGCGTTCCCCTTTCAGCGTTTTATGGCTCTATTGTAGCATTTCCGCCGCCGGTTGGCAAGATGGCTGCCCGGATAAAAAGAAAAGACCCGAACCATTCAAGGTTCAGGTCTTGTGGAGCGGGTAATGGGAATCGAACCCACCTCCTCAGCTTGGAAGGCTGATATACTAGCCGATGTACTATACCCGCAATTGCAGAATGCATTATACCATAATTTTGCGCAAATGTCCAGCATGAATTTAGGGGTTACTGCCAGTTACTCCCCCAGTCTCGCTGCGCTCGACAGATTCCCCTTTTTGTCACCTGTGGTGACATCTTCCCCCGGCCGGGGGAAGTCGTCCTCTAGGATGGGGCTCCTGACGTAACCGCAAACTTTGTGCTTTTGCCGGAAACATCACCGCTATGCCAAGGGCTCCCTCCCAGAGGGAGCTGTCACGGCGTAAGCCGTGACTGAGGGAGTTCAGCCTGTTACCCCCTCAGTCTCGCTGCGCTCGCCAGATTCCCCCTTTTGTCACCTGCGGTGACATCTTCCCCCGGCCGGGGGAAGTCTTTCCTCAAGGGGACGCCTTATGGCTATGCCGCAAAGTTTATCGCCACCATGAAAAGCCGTCCCCTTGGGGAAGGTGGATTGCCGCGCAGCGGCAAGGTGGTAGAACTGGAGAACGGATCAACCGTTGTCCGCATTGACTTCGTTGCACAATATGGGTATAATATAATTAGAATTTTACTATTATGGATAGGTTACACAGGAGCAGGAGGTGCTTTTATGAATATCCGTCCATCTGCAGCGATTCGCCAGAACTACAACGAGATTGCTGATTTGTGCAGAGAAACCGCCGAGCCGATTTTTCTCACCAAGAACGGCGAGGGTGATTTAGTCGTCATGGACATCGATACCTACAACCGCCGTGAAAAAATGCTGAAGCTCCGTGAGGAGCTGCTTTCCGTGGAAGAGGACCGGATGCGTGGAAGCGAGGGCTATTCGGTTGATGAGGTCACTTCCATGATGCGCAGCGCGATCAAGGAGGCCGCCGGACATGGAGCAGCAAAATAAATACCGCGTGACCGTATCGGCACGGGCTGCTCAGATGCTGGTGTCCCATGCCGCATTTCTGGCACAGGTCAGTCCTGCAGCAGCAGAGCGGCTTACAGTCGAATTTGAAAAGGCTGCAAAATCTTTGGAGCAGATGCCGCAGCGCTGCCCATGGCTCAAAGGCGAATACATTCCCAAAAATGCTTACCGATTTATCCTGTTTGAAAACCGCTATATGCTCATCTTCCAGATCGTAGATAATACGGTTTATGCAGATTATGTGGTAGATTGCAGACAGGATTACGGTTGGCTCATCCGATGATCAACAAAGGCGGTGGCTTTCCTTATTGTGGGAAGCTCCCGCCTTTTGCTGTGTCTGTGTAAAAGTCAGGAATTGCGTGTTTCTACTTTAGATTTATTTCTCATTGCGGGGCTTTTTAATTTTGCAATTCACAATCCGACCTGCAAGATAAATTATCCAAAAAGTAAGGATATAATTGTTAGTTATAAACTTTGTAAAGGTCGCTTGTTCCCCTAATCTTATTTCAACAAAGTAAAATATCAAATACTGCACAATTAGCATACCACCAACGTCTACTACCAGTTTTTTCACTATCTTCGGCTCCTCTCTATAAACCCTTTTATCCGGATAACGCAGCAAATCACTGGTTTGTTGCAAGATTTTCTGTTTTTATGGTTATAATCATGCAGCCGCTCCCTCATTTTTCAGTAGATTCTTCCAGATTCTTTCGGTACTGTGCCGGACTGACACC
>ERZ1673752.2756-NODE-2756-length-18551-cov-10.257948_pt1 | contig 18551 bp, 21 predicted proteins | sample MGYA00580195_ERZ1673752 | MGnify/ENA primary metagenome ERZ1673752 (study PRJEB41218, sample SAMN15661744) | gut metagenome | host: Homo sapiens | place: Canada: London | collected 2015-08-20/2019-03-30 | study: EMG produced TPA metagenomics assembly of...
TCTATCTAAGGCAATTTTTACCAGACCGCCAAGTTCTCTAAATTTTGTGACAACTCTGTGCTCATCTGCTATGTGACCCATTAAAAAGGCAAAGGTCCAATTAGCATTTGTCTCTGTGAGGACACATTTGTGGTCCACCATTACTCCCTCTTTTTTTAGGGCAATTAAAAAGTCTTGCAAAATGTTTCTGTCAAAGTCAGAAAACACCATTAGCTTATTTTCATCTTCAACAATATCATTTTCTCTTAAATCTAAGTCAAAGAGGTCTCCAACTTTTTTGTCTAAATTATTTTTTGCGATTTTATTTATTTCAATGCCAAATTCTCTCGCCACTTTTTCTGTGATTTTTGTCTTTTCTTCTTCTAATCCGTATAATAAAATTTTTTTCACTTTAACACCTCCCTTTTATTTTACCCAATTTTAATTTATTTATTGGGTATATTATTATTGAGGTGTTTTTATGAGACTAAATAAGGGTGACGAAGTTATTTACGAAAGAGTTTTTACTGAAAAAGATTTGAGAGACTATGCAGAGAATGCCAACTTCTGGGGCAAGCACCACGAAAGTCCCAACGATAAGGGCGAGTACCTCTTGCAGGGACTACTTACTGCAAGTCTTACTAATAAAATTGGCGGCGACTACGATATTTTGATGTATCGCATGGAGTTTGATTTTATAAAAAAGGCTTACACTGGAAGAAAAATAAGATGCGTAAATATAGTTGAAAATGTGGAAAATAAGCGTGGCAAAAATTTTATCGACATAGTTTCCGATGTCTATGACGAAAATGGCGACCATCTCCTTCACGGATTTTTAAGGGGAATTTTATTAGACTAAGTGTGGGAAGCTTCCCGCACTTTTTCTTTTGCCACTTAGGTAAATTTTTCAACCACTTAGAGTAGTTTTGTTTACTTTTTCTTTTCAAGGTTTATATTATAGGTAAAGGAGGTCAGAAATGGATTTTGAAATTAAGATTGATGAAAATTATAAGGTGCCCAAGGCTCTTGTCTACACAGATAAAGTTACAGAAGAAGTTTTAAGGCTGAAGTCCTTTGTGCTAGAAAATTCTGAAAATTTGTTAATTGGTTTTCTTGATGAGAAGATAAAAATTTTAAAGCCTGCAAAAATTTACAGGATTTACACAGAGGATTCAAGGGTCTTTGCCGAATCTCTCCATGAAAAATATTTAGTGAAAAAGAGAATTTATCAGCTGGAAGAAATTTTGAAGGCGAAAAAATTTGTGAGAATTTCAAACTCTGAACTCATCAACTTAAACTTAGTTGATAGCTTCGACTTGTCATACTCTGGAACTATTTCTGTCACTATGAAAAATAAGTCCAAGACCTTCGTATCTCGAAGATATGTGAAAAAAATTAAAACTACTCTAGGTATATGAGGTGATTTTATGAAAAAAATTATTAGTCGAATGGTAAATGGTCTTTTGATTTGTGAATTTGTTTTGCTTGTCATTTCCCTAATTATGTCCTATATTTTTGCTGATGGTGATTTTTCTATTGCAAACCCAAGCTTAATAGAAAGTTCTAGGTCAGTCTTTGCGGCAAACTTTTTGTCCATTTGTCTTTCTGGATTTCTTGGCATGGTCTTTGGCTTTGCCTCTGTAGTTTGGGAAGAAGAAAAACTTTCAATACTTACAAGATCCATCATCCACTTTCTCTTAACTGCTTCCACTATGGTTTTTGTAGGCTACAAGCTCTATTGGTTTCAAAAGTCTTCTTTGTCCCTTGCCCTCTTCCTTGGCATTTACTTTTTAATCTATCTTGTAATTTGGTTTGTTGAATACACACTTGCCAAGAGGGACATAGAAAGATTAAATGAAAAATTAAAAAATAATATGTAAAAAGATGCCAGCTTATGAAATAATTTCATGAGCTGGTTTTTTTATTCTTTTATTTATTTTTCTCCTATTACTTCGATTTTATATCCATCTGGGTCTTTTACAAAGAAGTAGGAATCTGATTTGTCAGATAGGGCTTTTAGTTCTGTGACATCACAGCCCTTATTTTTTAATTCCTCTCTAAAGGCTTTTATGTCCTTGTGAGATATGGCAATGTGACCGTAACCGTCGCCAATTGTGTAGTCCCTTCCGTCATAATTATATGTCAATTCAAGTTCATAGGGTGAGTCTTCTAGTTTTAAATATAGTAGTGTAAATTCATCTTCTGGAAAATCCTTGCGCCTTGATTCAACAAAACCCAAGGCTTCTTTATAAAACTTTTCAGATTTTTCCAAGTCCTTTACTCTAATCATTGTGTGTAAAAATTTCATAACATCCCTCCAATTTATTTATACCAATAATTTAGCTTGGTACACGTTTTATTTTTTAAAAATTATATAAAAAAGCCAGAGAAGATTCTCCGGCTTAATTTTATGCAAGTTCTGCATTTACTTTTTCTAATTTTTCTTCCTTCATCTCGTCTTTTGAGATGATGTCCTTAACCTTCATCAACCTTGTTATATTTGCCCTTTCACTTTCGTCAAGCTTTGAGCGAATATATTTTATAGTCTCTTCTAGGTCTGGAATTGTCTTGTACTCAAGGGCATTTACTCTTCTTCTCGTCTTTTCGATTTCATTGGCAAGAAGTTGGGCTGCCTTTTCCTTTTGTGTAAGAGTCAAAAGTTCTTCCATGACTTCTGTAAGATCGTCTATAGCTGCATCAAGGTCTGATGTTGTCTGTGCATATCCATAAGGGTATCGAGATGCATCTTCAGATGTCTTTTTTGTTATAAATTCCATCTCCGGTACATCAACAGACATTACATTTTTCTTTTTGATTTCAACAAGAGTCTGCATAGTAGGAAGTGAAATTGCCTCTTCAAGCATTTCTGGACTCATAGCAGCTGATGCCATGAGAAAGGCTTTAAAGGAATTTTGAAGTTTTTCTTCTACTTCAAGTCTAAGCTTTTTATTTTCCTTTATGAGGGTTATAAACTGTCTCATAAGTTCGTCTTGCTTGTCCTTTAAAAGTTTGTGACCTCTAGCAGCATTGTCTAATTTGTCTTTTAGGATGGACAAATTCATTCTTGTGGGATTTACTTTAAGTCTTGTCATTATAATCCCTCATTTTCTAAATTTTCAGAATCTTTAGAATCTTTCTCCTTATCGCCCAAATATTTTTCAATTAATTTGTCGTCAATTCTCTTTAGTTCTGTTCTAGGTATTATAGATAAAAGTTCCCAACCTAAGTTAAGTGTCTCTTCTATTGGTCTATTTGTTTCAAAACCTTGAGATACATATCTCTTTTCAAACATATCAGCAAATCTTGCAAAGGCCTTGTCAGTATCTGATAGGGCTGTTTCGCCAAGGATGGCAGAAAGTTCCTTTGCTTCCTTACCTGCAGTGTAGGCTGCGTAAATTTGGTTCATTGTATCAGCATGGTCTTCACGAGTTTTGCCCTCACCAATTCCCTTATCCTTTAGTCTTGAAAGTGATGGGATGGCGTTAATAGGTGGCTCAAGTCCTTGCTTATAAAGGTCTGTTGAAAGAATTATTTGTCCTTCAGTGATATAGCCTGTAAGGTCAGGGATTGGGTGAGTGATGTCCCCTTCTGGCATTGTCAAAATAGGAATTTGTGTAATAGATCCTTCTCTACCCTTAATCCTTCCTGCTCTTTCATAAATACCTGCAAGGTCTGTGTATAGGTAGCCTGGGTAACCACGTCTGCCTGGTACTTCCTTTCTTGCCGCAGATACTTCTCTTAGGGCTTCTGCATAATTTGTCATATCTGTTAAAATTACAAGTACGTGCTTTCCAAGTTCAAATGCCAAATATTCTGCTGCAGTAAGTGCCATCTTTGGTGTTGCAAGTCTTTCAATGGCTGGGTCATTGGCAAGGTTCATAAATAATACCGCCCTGTCAATGGCTCCTGTCTTTGTGAAGTCGTCAATAAAGTATTGAGCTTCTTCAAAGGTAATACCCATGGCTGCAAATACTACGGCAAAGTCTCCACCTGAAAGTACAGTTGCTTGTCTTGCAATTTGTGCTGCAAGTTCGTTGTGTGGAAGTCCTGCTTCAGAGAAGATTGGAAGTTTTTGTCCCCTAACAAGTGTGTTAAGTCCATCAATTACAGATACACCTGTTTGAATAAATTCTGATGGATAGTCTCTTGAAACTGGATTTATGGCAGTTCCGTTAATATCTATTTTTTCTTCAGGAATAATCTTTGGACCATCGTCAATTGGTTCACCAAGTCCGTCAAAGACTCTACCAATCATGTCTGGTGAAACGCCAAGTTCAAGTGGCTTTCCTAAAAATCTTACGCTTGTGTCCATTAAGTTAATTCCACTGGAACCTTCAAAAATTTGAACCATGGCCTTGTCGCCTTCAATTTCAATTACACGACCACGCCTCTTTTCGCCGGTTTGAAGTTCGATGTCCACAAGTTCTTCGTAGGCTGCACCTTCTACTCCTTCAACAGTCATAAGAGGTCCAACGACTTCTGTTACTGATTTATATTCTTTAAGCATCTACATCACCGACCTCTTCTAATTCTTTAAGTTCACTGTCAATTTTATCTTTTATTGCGTCGATTTTTCCCAAGTCATCATTAGGAAGGTACTTCATTCTAGCAATATTTTCTTTTACATCAAGTTTTTCAATTTCACTAAAGTAGGCTCCCTTTTCTAGTGCTTCTTGACATTTGTCATAGAAGTAAAGGATTGTGTCAAGCATCTTAAATTGTTTTTCAAGTGGACAGAAAGTATCAACATCGTGGAAGGCATTTTGTTGCAAAAAGTCTTCACGAATTGACTTAGTTGTATCAAGTTTAACTTGGTCTTCGTCAGATAGTGTGTCACGACCTACAAGTCTTACAACTTCAAGTAGTGAAGTTTCTTCTTGTAGAAGTGCCATGGATCTCTTTCTAAGTTTTGAAAATCTTCTGTCTACATTTTCATCTAAATAAGCGTCGATTTTTGCTTGATATAGTGAATAGGAATCGATCCAGTTAATAGCTGGGAAGTGTCTTTGGTAAGACAAATCGTAGTCTAGTTTCCAGAAAATTTTTACGATTCTAAGTGTATTTTGTGTAACTGGTTCAGAAATATCTCCACCTGGAGGAGAAACTGCACCTATAACTGAAAGTGCCCCTTCTCTTTCTTCAGAGCCATTTACTATTACGCGACCAGCTCTTTCATAAAATTCTGCAATTCTTGAGCCAAGATAAGCTGGGTAACCTTCGTCACCAGGCATTTCTTCAAGACGACCAGACATTTCACGAAGGGCTTCTGCCCAACGAGAAGTGGAGTCTGCCATCATGGCAACTGAATAGCCCATATCTCTAAAGTATTCTGAAATTGTGATTCCTGTATAAATTGATGCTTCACGAGCTGCTACTGGCATGTTAGAAGTGTTGGCAATAAGAACTGTCCTCTTCATAATTGACTGACCAGTTGTAGGGTCCATTAGCTCTGGAAATTCCATAAGTACATCAGTCATTTCGTTTCCACGCTCTCCGCAACCTACATAGACAACTATTTGTGCATCTGCCCATTTTGCAAGTTGATGTTGTACAACTGTCTTTCCTGAACCAAAAGGTCCTGGTATGGCAGCAGTACCACCCTTAGTAATTGGGAAAAATGTATCTATTACTCTTTGTCCAGTAACAAGAGGTTCTTTTGGATCAATTTTTTTCTTGTAGGGTCTTCCCTTTCTTACTGGCCACTTTTGTATCATTGTAAGATTTTCATCGCCCTTTTCTGTTTCAATAACTGCAATAGTTTCTTCAACAGTAAAGGAACCTTCCTTGATGTCTTTAATCTTACCCTTAATTCCATTGGGAACCATGATTTTGTGAGTTACAACTGCTGTCTCTTCTACTGTTCCAAGAATATCTCCTGCTTCAACAGTATCTCCAACCTTAGCAACTTTTTTAAATTCCCATTTCTTTTCTCTATTTAAAGGATTTACTATAACTCCTCTTTTTAAAAAGTCTCCGGCTTCATCTCTAAGTCCAACAAGAGGTCTTTGAATACCGTCAAACATTTGCTCGATCATTCCAGGTCCAAGCTCAACGGAAAGTGGTGCTCCTGTTGTATAAACTTCATCTCCAGGGCCAATACCTGTAGTTTCTTCGTAAACTTGAATGGAAGCCTTGTCGCCTCTCATTTCAATAACTTCACCAATTAGTTTGTCTTTAGAAACTTCTACTACGTCATAGACATTGGCATCTTCCATGCCAGATGCTACAACTAGTGGTCCGGATACTTTAATTATCTTTCCTGATTTCAATAAAGCTCCTCCTTTATAAAAAGGTGATTAATCACCTAATATATTTGCTCCAACTGCCTTTTCAACATTTTTGTTCAAATTCTTCATACCAATACCAAGAGTTCCCTTGTTTGAAGGAATAACTATAATTGCTGGCAATAATTTGTCATTATATCTCTCAATAGTATTTGGTATTTTTGCAGCAAGTTCTTCTGTAATATAAATTACGCCATAATCTTTTTTGGCAAGAGCGTCAACCTTTGCCCTTGCATCCTTTTCTTCGTAGCTTACAAAGACATCTATCCCAATTGCCTTAAAGCATAGAACTGAGTCCTTGTCGCCAATAACTGCAATTTTATACATAAGTATCACGCAACTTTTCTCTAATAAATTCACTGTCAAGTCCATTTAATTTGGAAACCAAAATAATTCTAAGATTTTTAATTTCCATTTCCTTTGCCAAAACATTGGCAAAAATAACTTCTGGACCATAGGTGATGTACTTTACATCCTTAATCAAGTCTATAAAGTAGTTGTCCATCTCTCTTTCAAAGTCTGAAAGATTTCCCCTTTCCTTAAAGGAATCAAGAGCCTCTTTAATATACTTGTAAATCTCAAGTTTTTTAAAGGCATCTGTATCTGAACTTAGCTCTCTATTTAATAAATCCAAATAAGTTTCTTTTCTGACATTGCCACCTTCAATGATTATTTGTCTTAAAAATTCCACATCTTTTTCTTGCTTCTTAGCCCTTAGAAGTGTCCTGATATTTGTAAAATCAATTAAATTCTTTGCGTATTCTATAAATAAGTCCACTTGAGACTCTTCTGCAAGTTCAAGAAGTTCAGTGAAGTAGGCATTGTCGAGATAAATATCAATTAGCTGTGGGTCTTTTTTTTCTTCGTAAATCTCCTCAACCCTTTGAATAAGTTCAAAATATTTATTTTTCTTGCTTCCTTTTACAAGGGCATCTCTATATTCCTTTAAGTCAAAATCTCCAATGTTCATGTAGAGATCCTTTAAGTCCTTTTTCCCTATGTCTTCTTTAATAAGAACCTTTAAGTTGTGGTAAAAATATTTTAAGGTAATGAGACGAATAGGGATTTTGGAAGGAGAAATATCAAAAAGTTCATCATAAAACCTTGTGAGTTCTTCTTTTAAAATATATTCATACTCTGTGGGAGAAGAGATTTTATTTATATACTTGTTGTAAACTGTATCAGAAAGAGATCTAAGTGCGTCTTCCAAAGTTTCTGTCTCAGAAGCTCTTATAAAGTTTTCACTTTTTAAAAGTTCCTTTTCCATGACCCTAAGTCTTGTAGAACTTTGGATAAATTTACTTCTATCCATTTAACCACCTTTTCCTCTTAACTGAAAAGTTTTTCAGCCAAAAATTTTTCCAACTCTTCTCTTTCAGATTTTACAAGGGACCTAAAGTCGCCATTGTAAATTAAATTTCCATTGTGTAGGACAAAGCCTCTTTCTACATCAGTATCAGAAACCTTAAAGCCAAGATCAGCTTTTTTTACTGCATCTCTATATTTACTTGGCACATCTAATATAGAATTTTTGTCCTCTACACCTTGAACATTATTTTTTACGAATTTTACAAAATCTTCTTCTGACAAATTTTCAAGCTCTCCTATTGCCTTTTCAAGGACCTCATCAATTACCTTGTGCTTTTCAGATAAGATGTCATCTCTTGCCTTTAGTTCAGCACTGGATTTTGCCCTTTTTAAAAGTTCTTCTCTTTCTTTTATAGAGATTTCATTAATTTTATCAGCTAAAAATTTTGCATCATCTTCTCTTTTTTCTACAATAATATGTTGTTTTTCTTCTGCTTCCTTTATAATTTCATCAGCCTTAGTCTTTGCATCCTCAATAATTTTATTTAAAATATTTTCAAGTCCTGCCATAATATCACCTAGGCTCTAAATAGTATAAAGAATGAAATTGCAAAGGCAAGAATTGCATAAAGTTCAACCATTACTGCAAAGATAATACCCTTTGCTTGTTGTTCTTCATTTTTTGCCAAGATATTGATACCTGCAACGGAAACTTTTCCTTGTGCAACTGCAGATACAAGTCCAGCAAGACCAATTACGGCACCACTTGCCATGTACATAAATCCTGTGTTTACTGGAACATCTGGTGAAAGTCTAAATAAAATAAATAGTCCAATTACGAATCCGTAAAGACCTTGTGTACCTGGAAGTAGTTGAAGTACAAGTGACTTACCAAATTTTTCTGGCTCATCAATTACTACTCCTGCAGCAGCTTCACCTGCCATACCTACTCCCTTAGCAGAGCCTGCACCTGAAAGTGCAACTGCAAAGAAGATCCCAAGTGATCCTAAAATCAATCCACCATATTCTCCCATTAATCCATTTAACATATTAATCCTCCTAGTCTATATTAAAGTAATCTGAATTTTCTATCATTTTTTTGAAAGGTATGCCTCCACCTTCATAAAATTTATTAAACATTTCTACATAAGTAAGCCTTGCTGTATGAACATAAGCTGACAAATAAGAAAGAAAGGCATTAAATAATTGGAATACCACAAAAATTACTATTGCAAATAATTTGCCAAGTATATTTGACTCAAAAAGCATTCCTGCAATCATATTTATGGCAAGTCCCAAGAAGGAACCTGATAAAACTAGCGCCATAAGTCTTAGGTAAGATACGAAATCACCAAGATAAGATGAAATTCCATATAGGGAATAAATTCCCCAACCTATTTTTGCACCAGTGGATTTTTCTTCTCTACCACCAGTTGCCACAATGCCTATCATGCCAAGTACCATTACAACTAAAAATACTTTGCCAAAGGCTGCAACTTGTGGAAGGAATTTACTTAAGATAAATCCAATTGCTCCCAAAACTGCCATGTACCAAAATCCAACATCATAAAGGGCATCCTTTGGTTTGCCATCGCGAATATTCATGTAAGCCTTGATACCAAGGGCAAAGAATATGTGAATGCCACCAAGTATTAGTGAGAGAATTACTAAAAGTGTTGAATCCTCTGCTGGATCTATAAGTGCTGGAAGTTCGATTATTCCTCCAAAAAAGGAACCAAATACAAGTCCAAATATTATTGTGGAAATAGAAAGATAGTTGAAGAATTTTATAAATCTTCTCTTCTTTTCCGTCAACTTAAACTTTTTAAGGGCAAAAAGCGTGCCCAAAAATACTAAAAGACCATAGCCAAAGTCGCCAACCATTATGCCTGCAAATATAAAATAAAAAGGCGCAAAGAAAGGCGTCGGGTCAATTTCGTTGTATCTTGGCATAGAATACATTTCCGTCATAAGTTCAAAGGGACTTACAAAGGAATTATTCTTAAGTAAAATTGGCACTTTCTCAGAGTCTCTATTTGCATCTTCTGCATTTAGATAATAATTTTCGCCACAAACTTTTTTAACTTCATTTTCAAAGTCACTTAATCTGTCGCTTGGAACATAACCTTCTATGAGGTCAAGTTCAGTAGTCTTTAAAAATTTTCTCTCTGACATTATCTTAATTTTTTCATTTCGATAAAATTCATAGGAAAATTTAAAATCTTCCAAATATTTTAAATAAGTCTTTAAGTCTTCTTCTATGTTTTTATTTTTTTCATAAAGAAACTCTTTGTCTCTTTCGTAGGACTCTATCTTGTCCTTGACTTTTCCATCTGCCTTGATGTTTATAGGCGTGAAACCATAGCTTGAAAATAGGGATTTTATCTTTTCATCAACAGAATTTTCCACTATCATTAGATAATAATAAAAATTCTTATCCTTGGAGACCCTATCAAGGTAGGCAAGATCATTTTTTATAAATTCACTTTCAAATTCAGCCGCGTGATTTGAAGAAACGGTGCCTGTGTAAATGTTTACAGAACCCATATTATTCAAACCATCTAAGGAAGATGAAAGATCTTCCCAAGGTTTCAATTCACCAATCTTTGAATCGATGTTTTGAATCTTGCTGTTGTTTTTGTCTTTAGCCTCTACTAAAGCCTTAATTTCGCCGTCGATTTTTTCAAAGGGAAATGCCATAGCCCTAGCAGCAAGCTCTTCCAAGCTAATGTCCTCTACTCCCTCTTTCATAGCCTTAAGAGGATTTTCCTTTTCCTTAAACTGAAGTAGCAGATCAATGTCTTCCTTTGACCTTTTGATTTTGTCGTCAATTTCAATTAAATCTTCTGAAGACCTAGGTCTTGTGAAATCGTCTTCTGAAAAATCAGCATCAAAGCGAGACTCGTCAATGTGAACATAATTAAACTTTTGAAATTTATCAATTAGTTTAGTCCTGTCCCCATCAAAGATAAAGAGTTTGAATTTTTTCATATTAACTATTGCCATTATTCACAATCCTCTCTACCACTGACTTTACAATTTCAGCTTCTTTGTCTTTGGAAATATTTGAAATTTCAGCAATCTTTTTTGCCGCCTCTTCTCTTATTGGCACAACGGCCTCTTCTCCTTCAGCCCTTGCCTTTTCCAAGAAAGCATCCTTTTCCGTCTTTGCCCTTTGGACAATTTTGTCATAGGATTCTTCTGCAAGAGATTTGGCATTTTTAATAATTTCCTCAGCCTTAACTTCTGCATCGTCAATAATTTTTTTTGCCTCAGCTTCAGTGTCTTTAACTCTTTTTACTGCATCATCTGACACTAAATCACCTCCAGTGTAAAATCTTTCTTAAATTAATTATATCACTTGTTAAATTATTATTTAACTAAAAACATAAGAAATTTAATTTTGCTTATGATTATTTGATACCCTAATAGATTGTCTTTATTTAAAATTTGCAAAAATACCTATAATTTTTGTGGATTTTTTATCAATCGTAAACTAAAAGTTGATATCTAAGGCTCTAGTAAAAGTAAAATATACTTTTGTTAAAAAGAAAACCACTGCAAAAAACAGTGGCTGAAAATTTTTTATTAAATTTATTAATCTATCTTTCTCAAAATGTCTTGAAAGGCATTCATGTTGTAAACTTTTGAAACCAACAAAATGGAAAGCAACTTGTCTGCATAGTCTGTAATAATTTGCACACCAAGAACGATGGCAAAATCTGAAATATCCATAATGGCGCGAAGAGCTTGCACAATATAAGATGAGCCAGCTGTTGTCACTGTGCCAAAGAGATAAGTGGCAATGAGGGCAGATGAAATTGCTGCTGGAAGGGACATGGCTGGTGCCAGATAAAGTTTTGAGACAATATCATCCCTTTTTAAAAATTTAAAATAACCTGCTGTAAAACCTACTATAATTTGTGTAGGCATAAAATAAAGGGCAATGGGGTCTGATATTGTATTTACTAAAGCTGTGATTACTCCTGCCAAGATACCAAATACTGGACCAAAGGCAAAGCCTGCCATAACTGTTCCAATTGAATCTAAGTAAACAGGAAGCTTAATCATCACTCCAATCCATGATCCTACCATATTCATGGCAATGCAAAGTGCGAGAAGGGTGACTTTTTTTGTGGTTATTTTCATAAAATATCACCTAAAACTTTCTCATCAACTTCAGATTTTGTAATTTCTTCTAAAAAATATTTCCAAACTTCATAGACATCTAAGTCTTCATAAAGAATTATATTTTTTTCTCTCTTCATGAAGTCCATCCCGTCTACCATGAGCATGCCTCTTGCAGGTCCATCTGTTATGCACTCTGCATTAAAAGTTCTGCTCCTAAAAAGTTCTGGCCTTCTTTCTGCAATAATGGTTAAGGGATCATTTATCACTGAACCAATAATTTTTTCGTATTCCCAGTGAAAGTCCATGTAAAAGTTTGTAATTTTTTCAACAAAATTTCCCACTTCAGGATTGAGCCTCTTCATGTAGGACAAAATACTTGGCGTCAAGACAAATTTTCTAGTGACATCAAGGGGCAGAATCTCAACTTTATTGGGAGCATTTTTTATGACATAGTCAGCTGCATCTGGGTCCACATAAAAATTAAATTCAGCAACAGGACTCATGTTGCCATGGCTCTTAAAGTTGCCGCCCATTATAATTATTCTAGCCTCCTTAAAGGCGGCTCTATCTCTTTTTAAGGCTCTGGCAATATTAGTAAGTGGTCCCAGGGCAAAAATTGTCAGCTGACCCTTTCTCGCCTCATTAACTAAGAAGTCTATGGCATCGCCATCACTATTTTTTTCCTTATAAGGTAGATAAGTTTCACCGAGACCATCTTCGCCATGAGTGTCCTCTGCGTTAATAAATTCCTTTGAAAGAGGAGATGTGCTTCCCATGTAAATTTTAAAATCTTGATTTAAAAACTTTGAAAGTCTTAGGATATTTTTCCTTCCCTTTTCTGCGTGCACATTTCCCGAAACTAAAGAGACCCCGAGGATATCATATTCCGCTACATTATTTGCTAAGATAATGGCAATGGAATCGTCAATCCCGGGATCTGCGTCGATAATAATTTTTTTCATTTTAACCTCCATTTCTTTGGAGAACAATTAGTTTTTTATACTTGGAGTTCCCGAACAAGTGAAACCTATTATACAATAAATTTTTAAAATAGACAAGTTTAAAGGCTTGAAGTATAATGAAATAAGGCAAAATTAAATTAAGTAGGCAAAATTAAAATACAAATTGGAGTGATTACATGAAAAAACTTTTTAAGATACTAATTTTATTTGCACTGGCTCTAACACTTTTTGCTTGTGGCAAGAAAAATAATCCAGAGGAAACAAATAAGGTTGATGAAAATGAAAAAACTACAGCCGCTGGCATGGAATTAAGCGACATGCCCATAGATAATTTCGATTTTCAAACATTGGATATTATGGATGGCAATGTAATAAAATCAGAAGAATTTTACAAGGAAAAACCATTAACACTTGTAAATGTTTGGGGAACATTTTGCGGACCATGCAAGGAAGAGATGCCTGATCTTGCAAAATTATATGAGGACTACAAGGACAAGGTAAACTTCCTTGGAGTAGTTGTGGACACTAATGTGAGCATGGACACAAATGTGGAAGAAGCACAACAAATTATTAAAGATTCTGGCGTAAATTATAAAAATATTATGCCAAACCCAACTACAGAAGACACTTTAGTTAATATAACTGCTATGCCAACAACATTTTTTGTAAATAGTGAAGGCAAAGTTCTTGGTGGTTTTGTTGGTAAAGCTGACAAAGATTCCTTAGCGGCAACTATTGACAAATTATTAGAAGAAAATAAATAATAAAAGATTAAAGGGAGACGTGTTAAAAAAGTCTCCCTTTTCATTTAATCTAATTTTTAAACAAAGTTAGCTGCTCTAGCAATTGCAGTCTCAGTATATCCAAACACTTCAGATTTTGTAAGCTTTCCATTAGCAACTTCAATCAGTTCATTAAACAAATCTTCGCCTTGTTCTTTCATTGTTTTTTCACCATAGATTACTTGACTTGCATTATAATCTAAGTTATCTTTCATAATTTGCCAAGTTTCTCTATTTCCTGTTATTTTTACTACTGGAGCTAATGGATTCCCTGTTGGTGTTCCTCTGCCAGTTGAGAAAAATACTACTTGAGCGCCTCCAGCTATCATTCCAGCTACTGAAGATGGATCATTTCCAGGAGTATCCATTATTACAAGTCCTTCTCCTTTTTTCATTAACTCTCCATAACCATATACATTATTAACACTAGTTGTTCCTCCTTTGTGAATGCACCCAAGAGACTTTTCTTCTAAAGTTGTTAAGCCACCTTCTTTATTTCCAGGTGAAGGATTCCCCTCTCTAACAGATAATCCAGTGTTCCTTTCAATATGGTCCTCGTATCTATAAATTATTTCATAAATTTTATCATGAACCTCTTTATTTTTTGCACGTCTAGCTAGAATATGTTCTGCACCTATAAATTCAGTAGTTTCTGAAAGCACAGCTGTACCACCATTTTCAACTACTAAATCACTTAATTCTCCAATACTTGGGTTAGATGCTAATCCAGATGTTGGATCAGATCCACCACATTCTGTGGCTACAATGAGTTCTGATACAGGAAATTCTTCTCTTCTAAGTTGAACAGCATCCTGAACCATTTGTCTTGCTAAATTTGTTCCTTTTGCGATAGTATTTAAAGTTCCACCTTGCTCTTGAATTATTAAAATTTCTAGAGGTTTATTAGTCTTCTTTTTTATTTCTTCAGCAATAAGTCCTGCCTGGTGATTTTCGCAACCTAGACCAACAATTATAGTCCCATATACATTTGGATTTGCTGCATATCCAGAAACAACATTCATTGTCCATTCAAAATCTTCTCCAAGTTGAGAGCATCCTAATTGGTGATTGAATGAAACTGCACCTTCAACTTGATTTGCTATTATTCTTGTTGTATCAGATGCACAAACACTTGCTGGTAATATCAATACATGGTTTCTTATTCCAACTCTTCCATCAGATCTTTTGTATCCCCAAAAAGTTTTATTCATAAATTTACTCCTTTTCCTTTAAATCTTCTCTTTGACCTTCAGTATTCTCTGTGTGAACATGCTCTCCTTTTTTTATGTCTTTAATTGCTATTCCGATATGTTCACCATATTTAACTATGTTTTCACCTTTTTTTATGTCTCTATCGGCTATTTTATGATAAATTTTAGTATCAGTTAGAGCTTTTAAAGTTTTTTCTGTTCCGTCTAAATCTTTATAATCAACAATGTCATCTTTTTTAATATTTTCAATTACAACTACAACATTATCTTTTTCACTAATTTTTAATGCATTGATCATATTGTTCCTCCTTATTTTAATAGATTTAAATCCTTTAAAATTTCAAGTGCTTTTTTATATTTATTTTCTTCTAGGTTTTCAAATGGGAAAAAAGTGTAAGTATTGCATTTAAATACTTTGTCATTTAAAATTTTCTTAAATAATAATGAGAAGTTGCTGTCAATTGAATATAGCTCCATCAACTTGTCAATTTCTTTCATCTTAGTAAATACCGCTTCACAATTTCTCTCATTTGTAACTTTAATTAATTCAGACCAATATTTTGGTAGAATATTTGATATTGCTGAAATACATCCTGAACCACCAGCTATTGTATTTATTAAGAAGTGTTCATCAAATCCAGAATATACTTCAAAATCTTCTTTTACATTTAAAACCTTGTATATAATCTCTTTTGTGTGATTTGCATCACCTGTAGAATCTTTTAATCCTGCAATGTTATTGTGTTTCTCAATTAACTTAACAACATTATCAGCCGAAATATTAAATCCTGATCTGGACTCAAAGTTATATATATAAATATTGGCTTTAGTTTGTTTTGCTAGTTCATCATAATAATGAAATCCTTCTTCTTGACTCATTCCAAAATAGTATGGTGGTATTACTAATACTCCATCTGCTCCTTTTTCGTAAGCATAGTTTGAAAGTTCTACTGTTTCATTAAAATCCATTGAACTCGTCCCAACAATAAGTTGAACCCTCTCCTTTACTTCGTTAGCATAAATGTCTATTAGCTTCTTCTTTTCTTCAAAGCTTATAAAAGGAAATTCTCCTGCACTTCCTAATGGGGCAAGTCCATCTACTCCATTTTCTATTAGATAATTTATTAGTTTTTTATTTCCCTCTTCATTAATCCTATAATCTTTATTAAATATAGTTAATGTTGGTGTAACTATTTTACTTCTCATTCTTTTCCTCCTAATTTATTAGTCAAATTTTTGTCCTTCTAATGGTGCATTTGGTGCTCCATGTTTTTTAACCCACCAAGCAGTTAGAATTGGAACTAATACTGCAGATAATACAGCAGATGCCGCTACTTGAGTCGTTGCTGTTTCTACAATAGGCATTAAGCTTGGATCCGCCGCACCTACCATTGCTGGTACTGCAATAGCATTTCCAGCTGTACTTGCAACTGCCCATCCTGCGTATCCAGGTCTTTTGCTAATAAACCTATCGGCTAGTACTATAAATGCTCCTCCTACAAATACAGTGATTAATCCTAAAATTAACCCTGAAACTCCTCCTGCTAAAATATTTTTTATATTCATTCCAGCACCAAGAGTTATTCCAACGAAAGGCAATAAAAGTCCTACGCCTGGTTCTAAAAATTCTTGCATTTTTTTGTCAAGATTTCCAATTAACATTCCAAATAATATAGGAACAATAACTGCTACTAATGCCATAAATGGAATATTAGCTAAGCCTGAAAGACCTAAAGCTAAGAGTGTAAAGAAAGGTCCATCATTTAATGCCAATAAACTCATTGCAGTTTGATCAACCTCATCTCCATATTCTGTCATTAACGCCAAGTACATACTGCCGTTAGAATTTGTAACACCACAAATAATCGCCATACTTGAAATTCCAAAAATACCAACTGGTCCAAAAAGTTTGCCAACCATAATCCCAATAAATGCGCCTATAAAAAATTTAGATAGTAATAAAACGCCACCTCTTTTTATCACTTTAAATAATTCATCAACTCTCAATTGGGCACCCATGCAAATTAATTGTACACCCAAAATAGCAGCCATTCCTTGAGATGTAAAAACAGCAGTCGTAAATGAACCTATTTGCAGTATCTCCGGAAAAAAAGTATTTACTATTGCGGAAATAAACATTGGAACAATCATCATTCCAGCAGGAACCTTCTTCAAAAAATTAATAATCATATTTAACCTCCTTTTGTTTCTAAATACGAACATAATATGTATTTACGAACTTAATTTTATTATAATATATTTAATTTTTATGTCAAGGGTTTTTCAAATAAATTTATAATTTTGGACAATTTTTATAATTTTTGATATTATACTTTATGGTGAAATATATGAAAACAGAACACAGACCCACTCTTAGAGTGCTAAATATTTTAGAAGTTATATCTGAAAATAATAATGAGTTGACTTTTACTGATATTTATTCAAAACTAAAAATTTCTAAATCAACAATACAACCTATTTTAAAAACTTTAGTTGAAGAAAATTTTATTAATTATGATAAAAGTACAAAAACCTATTCAATAGGTTTTAATTTCTTTAAGTATGCTCAAGTATTTTTAAATGACGAAAATCCTTTTGTAATAATTAAGGGTGAAATGAAAAAAATTGTTAATGAATGTAATGAAATATGTCAAATGGGGACAATTGACAAAAGTGATCCGAAAAAAGTATTCTATATAGCAAAAGAAATTTCTGATCAACCAATTCAACTTATTTCTAGTGTAGGTAAATCTCTTCCAGCCCATGCAACAGCCTTAGGTAAATGTTTATTAACAAGATATAGTGATTCAGAAATTCGTCAATTATACTCAGATGGATTAGAGAAACTAACAGAAAATACTATCACTGATATAGATCAACTTATAGAAAATATTAACATTGTAAGAAAAAATGGCTTTGCAGTTGAGGATGGTGAATCATCATCAAGTATTACTTGCATTGCTTTTCCTTTGATTTCGAAAGGTCATATTGCAGCATCTATTTCAATTTCTATTCCAAAATATAGAGCTACTGATGAAAAAAAATTATTTATTAAAGAAACTCTCTCCAAACATTGTAAAAAAATCAATGAAATACTCGATGATATACCACTTACTTATTAAAAAAAGCTCTTATGAATAATCTAAAAATAAATTTAATCATAAGAGCCTTTTTAGTGCTTACATTTCTTATTCATCTTTTTTTGTTTTCTTAGTATTTAAATACATCAATCCAAGACTTGTAATTAGAATATTTTTCTAGGTCTTCTATTGTGAGTTCTATGGCACTATAGCTAGAGCCGCAGGCTGGAAAAACTGTGTCAAATCTTTTTAGGGAATCATCGAGATAGACTTCTACGCCATCGTTTATGGCAAAGGGACAGACTCCTCCAACCTTATGACCAATTAAATCTTCAACTCTATCCTTGTCAATCATCTTTGCCTTGCTGCCAAAAATTTTTTTAAATTTTTTATTGTCAATTTTTACATCTCCAGCAGTTATAATTATCACTGGCTTATCCTTTACAATAAAGGAGAGACTCTTGGCAATTCTTTCTGGCTCGCAATTTAAGGCTGCCGCCGCAAGTTCTACAGTTGCACTAGATGTTTCAAACTCTCTTATCCTGTCTTCAATTCCAAAAGCTTTAAAATAATTTTTAACTTTTTCTATGCTCATTTCACTCACTCCATAAATTTTTATCATTATATCACATAATAATTTTTATTTTAAAAGACTCAATGAGATATTAATTTATTTATTTTATAGTTTTTCCCAAAAAATTAAAAAAAAAATAAGAGCAGTTGCCTGCTCCTATTTTTTAATTATTTTTGATCTAAATGATTAGTCAAGAATCTTAGATACTACTCCAGATGCTACTGTTCTTCCACCTTCACG
>ERZ1673752.2762-NODE-2762-length-18493-cov-6.258217_pt1 | contig 18493 bp, 14 predicted proteins | sample MGYA00580195_ERZ1673752 | MGnify/ENA primary metagenome ERZ1673752 (study PRJEB41218, sample SAMN15661744) | gut metagenome | host: Homo sapiens | place: Canada: London | collected 2015-08-20/2019-03-30 | study: EMG produced TPA metagenomics assembly of...
AATGAGACAATTTAGCTGCACGGTGATATTGCATAAAAACGGTATTTATGATAGCATAGAGAAACGCTGATTAAAGGTTTTACACCATTAACAGCTTTTCTCGATTGTTTCTCAATGAGTATCTGATCATTTGCGAAACAACGATTTTAAAGGTGAGCACTGAAAAGTAGTCTTTTAAAAACATCAGTTTTTAAAAGACTTTCCTTAGTCTATTGCGAGTTTTGAAAAATTCATGTAATTGTACGTAAAATTTTTCAAAACTCGACGGGCATCTCTAAAAATCTAACCCGAGTTTTTGAAAGATGCCCTCAATTCTCGATTGAATTAATCAGTGCCTCTATTAGGAAACGCTGATTAAAGGCTTGACGCCATTTAACATCGTTTCCTAATCGTTTCTCAATGTTCAGCATAAAGGTAGATTCTGAACATTTGCGAAACAACGATTTTAAAAGTGGGTACTGATTAATTCTCGATTGAATTAATCAGTACCTTCATAAAGGAAAAAGAATATGAAACCGAAAGCATTAGTATTACACGCTCCCGGAACAAACCGCGATTACGATGCTCAAAAGGCGCTTGAACTCGCCGGTGCGGAAGCGGAAATTGTTCAAATGTTTGCATTGAAAGAAAAAACAAAACGGCTTGCCGATTATCAAATATTGGTTATTCCCGGCGGCTTTTCCTATGCCGACGCCCTCGGAGCCGGAAAATTTTTTGCTTACAACATGCTCAATTATTTTTTTGATGATTTAAACGCTTTTGTATCTGCAGGAAAACCGGTTATTGGGATTTGTAACGGCTTTCAAGTATTGGTAAAAGCGGGAATTTTACCGGGCAGTTTTACCGACGCCGCGTTAAAAAAAGACAGCTACAAAACTCCCGATGCAACCTTGACTTTTAACGAATGCGGTCATTTTGAATGCCGGTACGTGACACTCATTCCTGAAAAATCGACGTGTATTTGGACAAAAGATTTAACGGAGCCCCTTATCTGTCCGATTGCTCACGGTGAAGGTCGATTTTTCGCTGAGGAAAATGTGATGCAGGAAATCGTTTCAAATAAACAAATTGCACTGGTGTATGCCGACATCGAGAAAAAAACGGCAAACGGCGTATATCCGTTTAATCCGAATGGTTCTGTACGAGACATCGCGGGTATTTGCAACAAGCAGGGAACCGTTTTAGGTCTCATGCCGCATAGCGAAAACAATGTCATTCCGCGCATGCGAACCGATGCGATACAACAGCAACAAACCGCCGCCTGTTTAGCACTTTGGAAAGCGGGTGTCAATTACGTGAAGTAATAAGCAATACATAAAAATTTCGGATTGTCTCAAATGAGACAACCCGAAACGGTTTTAGCAAAAAACTCTCGGTTAAAAATACCCCGAAAACCTTTATAACGTCTCGGCAAGCTGCTCACCGAGTTTTTCCAGTTCGGCTAAATCGTTTTCCAGCGGAACGCCTTGCCATTCATAAGAAGGCAGATTTGTCCACTGCATTTTTTCGATGCGTTGCTCGTATTCACGTTTCGCACCGCCGACCCAGCCCCAACTGCCGAGACGGAGGACGTTCTTTTTATAAAAATGCTTCCGCTCAAAAAGATCTAAAATGTGTGCCATTGGCGGAAACATTTTATATTCGTAAGTTGGCATTGCAAGAACGAGGCATTTTGCTTTGTACGCTGCAGCGAGAACGTAGGCGGTCGGCATGTCGGGAATTTGAAGCATTGTGTAAGGCACTCCTTTGCGCTCCAAACCGCGGACAACCGCGTCAACGCCTTGCTTGGTGTATCCGTACATTGATCCCCAAATGACACACACTTCTTTGTCAAATTCGCAGGTTGTTCCATAGCCGGCAAGTTTTTTATAAAGGTCAATGATGTGAGCCCGCTGCTTTCCCCAGATAATGCCGTGACTCGGACAAATAATACGGACATCGGACGGCACTTTGTCGATTGCTTTGAGGATAAACGTATTAAAACTCGCCATAACGGTTGCATAGTACCGCAGCACTTCTTCGTCATAAGCTCTAATGTCCGCTTCGGAATTTTCCGCATCGAGCAGTTTAGCGCTCACGTCTCCGTATCCGCCGAAACAATCGCAGGAAAATAAAGCGCCCTCTGCAGCGTAGTACGTCATCATCGTTTCCGGCCAGTGGACGTTCGGTGTTTCAAAAAAGCGCAACTCATCAGAGCCACCGAGCGGTAAGGTTTCATTATCCGTAACCGCATGTAAATTTTCCGTTATTTTGAAAAAGTTTTTAACAAAAGCGACACCTTTTGCCGTAGCATAAAACTGCACTTTGGGATTCACGGAAGCGATACGCCTGATAAAACCGGAATGATCGGGTTCCATGTGGTTCAGCACCACTACATCAATATCGGAAAGTGTCATCCCCAACTCCGCCAAGTCTTTGATATACCCGTTTCCGGATTCATCGTCTCCGAGGGTTCCATCAATGAGAACGTTTTTTTCACCGCGAATAAGGTACGAGTTAATCGTGACTCCGTTCGGAACTTCCCAAATTCCCTCAAAGCGCAAATTCGGTTTATGAATCCGCGTTGTTATACAAAAAACTTTTTCCGTTATTTTTTTTACACTCATAGAAATACTCCTCACATTACAACCGGCAGGTTGCTTTTAATTATTGCCTCCTTATATATCAAATAAAAGAAAAAATCAAGTATGCCTACGCTACCCGCTTAGTCATCCAAACGCCTTTTTTGTAGTGAAAGAGTGCAATTCCCAAATGAGCGATTTCGGCGAGCACGTATGAAACCCATACCGCTTCAAGCGGCAGCTGCAGCACGGTTACCGCCAAAAAAAGATAAGGTAACTGCACAACCCAACTCGAACCGACGCTTGCATACAAGAGCGGACGGGTATGTCCCGAACCGGAAAAAACCGCCTGAAGTCCGATAGTAAAGGAAAGCGGAATATATGAGCAGCTTAAAATACGCACCATCATAACACCCTTGTCAATCGTTTCCGCACTCTCAAAAAAAAGAGACAAAATAGCACGCGGAAAAAGGAGCAACAGTAGCGTAATCACCGCAACCGTTCCGCAGCAAATAAAAGCGCCGACCAGCGCAGTCCGTTTTGCCGCGTGTACGTCATCGCGTCCCAAGTGGTGTCCGACGATTGCTGAACTCGCCATGTTAAATCCGAAAAGCGGCACGAGCGCAAAGCCCGAAAGTTTTCCGCCAACACCGGCAAGCGCAGTCGCCACATCGCCATACTGGCTGACAAACTTGATTAAAAGCGATATAAAAAACTGACGGACAAAAATATTAAAGCCTGCCGGTAAACCGATTCGCAGCAAGTCAAAATCAATTTCACGATCGAGCCGGAACAATCCTTTCACATCAATCGTTCGCCCCTTTTTCCCTGACAGCAAAATCGCAAAACCGGTGATAAAACTCACCGTAATGGAAACGCAGGTTGCAAGCGATGCGCCGAATGCACCCAGTCCCAATCCGTGAATTTCAAACGGCAGCGATATATTTCCGATCGGGGGAACCGTTTCAAAAATAAAAATCGGGTCTAAAATAAAATTGAGTAAACCGGCAAACACCATTATTTTCATTGGAGTTTTTGAGTCATCGGTACAGCGGAAAATCGTATTTACCGAATACGATGAAAAAGCAAGCGGCAAAAAGAAAATACGCAACCAGCCGTAATCAAGTGCATGGCGGATTACCTGTTCGTCTTTGGTATATAAATGCAAAAGCGGTTTTAAAAAAATAAAAAGAAGCAGTCCGGAAAGAACTGCCAACACTACTTTAAAACTGATCGTTTGTTCCGCGATACGCTGGGTGTGTTCATGATCGCCGCGTCCGTAACTTTGCGAAATCATAGCAACGGAACTGGAACCGGCAACTTCATTGAGAACGGTAAAAAGCTGGTACAAAACGGAAAAAATTGTAACGCCGGTTACCGCCTGCTGGGAGTATTGTCCGATCCATGCCATATCCACAATGTCATAAAAGCTTTGCATTCCCATGGCAATCATGGTCGGATAGCCCAATTTCCAAAGCTCTGCTGCGATTGAACCGTTATTTTTCACCTGCATCTGATCTTGCATCGCTTTCATTACCCTCAAATCATTGATTATTGTTACCCGTTTTATAAATAGAACTTTTATGAAATACCGATATTACAATAGATAAGCGGATGATGGGAGTCGAACCCACGTCACAAGCTTGGGAAGCTTGGATAATAGCCGTTATATGACATCCGCAAAAAGTAAAAGCTCATTTCGCTTTCTAAAAAGAAATTTCAGAAACCGTATACTATTTTTATGAGTATACTCCAAAGGCGAAAAAAAGTCAATATACCGTAAATGAAAAAAAAAGAAATAATTTTTCTAAAACCGTAAAGAATCGCTTGAATTTATTTTTATAGCAAAAAGACTTTTTTTTAACTTTATAGTACAATCACCGTATGAAATTTTTGCAGATTGGCGATTTACATTTAGGAAAAAAATTATACGAAATATCGTTGTATGATGATCAAGTTTTTATGCTCAAACACATTGTGCGGCTACTCAAAGAAGACGACTACGATGCGCTTTTCATTACCGGCGATATTTACGAACAAGCGATGCCTTCACAAGAAGCGGTTCGCTTGTTCGGGAATTTTTTGGAAACGCTTCGGGCGGAACTTCCGAATCTTGCGGTGTTTATTATTTCAGGCAATCACGATTCAACGATCAGGCTTTCCTATGCGCGGGAAATTTTTAAAACGCAAAACATTTTTATTCAAACAAGTTTTGATGAAACCTATGAGCCGATTATTTTTGAATCAGGCGGTGAACGCTGCGCAATATTTCTACTTCCGTTTTTGCAGCAATCGTTTTTTAAAAACAAAAAAACATCCTACGGTATCAGCAGTCAAGGAGAAATTCTCGCTGAAGTAAGCGAGTTTTTACAAACGAAAATCATCGATGAAATGCCGAACGTATTGTTGGCGCATCTTTACACAACGCCGGTCGCTCAAACGGAAGTCCAGTTCCGCGGAACGGTCGAGCATGTTTCCGCAACACTTTTTCATTTTTTTGATTATGTTGCACTGGGACACATCCATTCATTTTCAAAAATCACCGACCGCATGTACTACGCGGGCTCTCCTTTTGCGTATTCGTTTGACGAAGTTAAAAATAATAATTACAAAAAATTCGCGCTGCGCATTGAGTTGAACTGTCGTGAAAAAAAACCGCAGCCGTTTGTTTCAAAAGTTGAAATCCCCCAGCGACATCGCCTCCAAGTTTTAAACGGAGAATTTTCCGAGTTTATGTCAACCGATAAGTTTGACGCCCATCGTAATGACTATTTACAAATTGAACTTGAAAATTCGGAGGCAGTCGAATCGCCCATGAAACTTTTACATAAAAAATTTCCCTTGATTATGCACATCACTCAAAATAATTTTCAAAGTATGATGACGAACCGCACGGACAATCAAACGATTGAAGCAATCGGTGAACGGGATTTTAAAACAATTTATACATTATTCATCAAAGAAATCGGCAGTGAAACCGATGATGCCGAATTGGATTTAGCGCAAAGGTTTTGGAACGCCGCTGAGGAGGATAACGAATGACACCGATAAAATTGATTATGAAAAACATCGGTCCTTTCAACGGAAAAGTTGAAGTGGATTTTTCGATATACAAAGGAATATTTTTAATTGCGGGTGACACCGGTGCCGGTAAAACAACCATCCTCGATGCGATTTGTTATGCGTTTTTTGGTAGGACGCCTTCGTTTGTTAAGGGACCGAATAAAAAAAGTTTTGCATCCGATTTTATTTCCGAAAGCGATCATGACTCTTTCGTTGATTTTACGTTTCGCATAAACGAAAACGGTACCGCACATTCATACGAGATTTATCGTTCGGTTCCGAATGAAAAAAACAATACGGATGTTTGTAAATTGTTTTCGCTTGATGATGAAAAAAAATGTCATGAATTTGCAGGTAAAAAAACGGAAGTGCAAAATAAAATTTTAGATATTATAAAACTTTCCTATGAAGAGTTTTCAAAAATAATTTTATTACCGCAAGGTGCATTTTCAGATTTTATAAAACAAAACTCAAAAGAAAAAGAAGAAATTCTAAAAGACATTTTTGATGTAAAAAAATTTTCTTCGTTTATAAAAAAACTTTCCGATGAAGCCGCTTTGAAAAAAACTGAAGTTATCAATCTTGAAAATCAAATTCAAAAAATGCAGGAAACATACAACGATAATAATTATGAGAGCATTCAACGGGAAGCGCGCGAAACAATTAACACTTTAAAACGGGAAGCGGCGGAAGTGAGCAAGCAGCTTGAAATTAAAAGTGCGGAAAAATTTCAAGCGGAACGATTCGACGCAAAGAAAAAAGAACTTGCCGAAGAAAAAGAACGCTTTGAAAAAATTCAAGCGGATGAAAATGAAATGAGCGTTTTAAAAGAAAAAGTAGACAAGGCGCAAAAAGTACTGCCGCTCATCGTGCACGTAAAAAATATTGCGGAGCTGGAAGAAAAAAGAACCGCCGCTGAAAAAAAACTCGATGAGGTAACCGAAGCGGCAAAAACAAGCGAAACGCAGTTGTCGGAACTCACGAATGAAAATACGCTTGCATATATCGAAGCGCAAAAACTTTTACGCGAAAAGCTCATTCAACAAGAAGATCGGTTGCAGCAAGCCGCACGCCTCTATGAAAATTTTAGTGTCGATAAAGGAAAACTTTTCGAAACGGAACGTATGATCAAACCGAAAAAAAAAGAATATGAACAAAAGAGTGAAGAACTTGCGGCGCTGAAAAACGAATTGGAACCGCTGAGCGAAAAAATAGAAAAACTGAATGCGTATTCGGATGAAGTTGAAACAAAAAAAACACGATACGATAAGATACAGCAAAGTGTACAAGTTTTAAAAGAGTACAACGAAAAAAAGCTGACGCGCAATGCAACCGAAATAAATGTAACGAAGTATAAAACCAAATTGTCGCTCCTTGAAAAAAATATTCTTATTGAAACGGAAGAGCTGGAGCAGCTAAAACGGCAAAAAGAAAAAACAGAGCAAGCAGCCCTTGCTGTAAAACTTGCCGCTACGCTCCGAGATGATGAGCCGTGTCCGGTTTGCGGTTCGCGTCATCATCCGAAGCCCGCAACATCGGAATTGATGAGTACATTTTCATTTGATGAGCGAATCGAAAAATCGGAAAACGCTTTAAAAAATTTTAATACGGAACGGGATGAGATACGGGAAAAAGCAATTTCATTTCGCGAAAAACTGAGCGCAATATCCGAGTCCCTTTCCGATTTGGAAAATAAACTATCCGAAAGCGGTTTCGATGCAGCGGCGCTTGAAACCGATGCAATGAATACGAAACTTGAAACCGCTCGGACGGAATTAAACGATGCAACAAAAAAACTGTCCGCTGCAAAACAAGCGATTGAAAAAAAAGCAATGATTGAACAGCGAATTAAAACGCTTGAGCGTACCGGTGAACAAATTCTTTCGGAACTAACCGAGTTGGAAAAAAAGCAAACGGAATTGCAGGCTGCCATCAAAGCAAATCAAACTCAGCTTGAAAAAATTTTACCGGACGGGTTTGATATTACGGCAAATTCACCGGAAGTTGCATTGGAAAAAACAATTACCGAAAAAGAAACCGTAACCCGCACCATCAATGCACACCACGAAAATGTGCAGGAAGTGACGACGAAATTGGAAAAACAAAAAACACAAATTGAAGAAACGGAAAAGCAACTCTCAGCAATGAGCGAACAACTTGAAAAAAATAATGCGGAACTTGAAAGCGAATGTGAACGGGTATCTATTGAAAAAGAAAATGTTTTAAATTTTTTTCTGGATGAAAATACAATCGATGAATACCGTCAAACAATTTCCCGATTTAATGAAAACAAAATTGCCGTAACCGAAAAAATAAAGAGCTTGCAAACCGAATTGGATAGCGCACCGGAACTTGATTTGGGAAAAATACTCGGTGAAATTGCAGCTTATAGTTCAAAAGCGGATGAAATCCAAGAACGGTTAATTTTAACCACGGAAGAGTTAACGGCAACAACCGAAACACATAATCGGTACACCGAATTGTGCAAAAATCACGAGGCAGCCGTTAGCGAAGCAAACGCGATTAAAAAATTATACGATAAAGTTTCCGGCAACAATACAAAAAAATTAAAGTTCGATACCTGGAGGCTTTCGCATTTATTCCGGCAAGTGATAACCTTTGCAAATAAACGCTTTACGGCAATTTCAAATGATCGGTATTTTTTGGAATTGAGTTCGGAAGCGCAAAGCAAGCAGGGTTACTCCGGTTTGGATTTATTGGTGTATGATTCTCACACGGGAAAAACGCGGTTTGTTTCCACGCTTTCAGGCGGTGAAACATTTATCGCATCGGTGTGCATAGCGCTCGGTTTAGCGGATACGCTTACGAATAATGCGGGCGGTATTCATATTGATTCAATGTTCATTGATGAAGGCTTCGGTTCACTGGACAGTGAAAACCTTGCGCGAGTGTTTGACAGTTTGGAGTTGGTAACCCAATACGAAAGTTTACAGCTACTCGGTATTATTTCGCACATCACCGAATTGGAGAACCGCATACCGCAAAAACTGCACGTGATTAAAACAAATCAAGGTTCACGGATTGAACAATAAGGAGCTAGAGCACAATGACGGAACTACAACAAAAACTTTTTTCACTGCAGGATACGGTGTACAAAGATTTTAACAAAAAGTTAATTCCGAACGTTGATGAAACCACCATCATCGGAATCCGCATTCCCGTGCTGCGAAAGTTCGCAAAAGAATTTTTTACCGAAAATCATTCGGAAGCGCTTTCATTTGTGAAAGAGCTGCCACATCGCTTTTTTGAAGAAAATAATCTCCATGCGTTTTTTATTGAGTGCATACGAGACTTTGATGAAGCGGTGAGAAAAACCGAACAGTTTTTACCGTACATTGATAACTGGCAAACCTGCGATAGTTTTACACCGCCGGTTTTTAAAAAATTCCCCGAAAAATTATATCCGTATATTCTCCGGTGGTTGAAGTCTCCGCACGAATACACGATTCGCTTTGCGCTCGGTTTACTTTTACGCTATTACCTCGACGAGCACTTTAAACCGGAAATGCTTGAACTCGTTGCAGCACTTACCTCCGATGCGTACTACGTCCGCATGATGGTTGCTTGGTATTTCAGTACCGCCTTGGTCAAACAGTACGATGCGACGCTTCCCTACTTTACCGTGCAACACCTCGATACCTTTACTCACAACAAAGCGCTCCAAAAAGCGTGCGAAAGCAGGCGAATTTCACCGGAGCAAAAAGCATATTTAAAAACAGGTAAAATATAAAAAATAATTAAGCGTCTTGAAAAATTCCATATTTTCAATTACAATGAAACTATGGTTCGTCATAAAAAAGAAGAAGAAACAAAAGTTGGAAATTTAACGTATTATGCAAAAGAGCAATTTGAGTGTCCGGTATGCAAAGCAAAGTTCAAAAAAGAAGAATTGCACCAAGGCGGCGGACGGCTTATCGCAGGCGATTTAACCGATGAGCTCCATAGAACCTATACGCCTTCGGCTAAGTACGGCGAAGTTATTCCGCTCATCTATCAGATTGTGGTTTGTCCAAAATGCTATTACGCGAGTTTTCCCGCCGATTTTCGCTTGCCGAGTTCCGCAGTTATTGCTCAACTTTTTGAAAACACCCAAAACCGCTACACATCGATGCAAAAGATTTTTCCGCAATTAAATTTTTCCGATCCGAGAACTATCAATGAAGGAGCGGCTTCATATTATCTTGCAATTATGTGTTATTCGGTTTTTGATAAAAAATTTTCACCGACCGTAAAGCAGGCAATCTGCTCGTTGCGGGCAGCGTGGCTTTTTAAAATGCTTGACGATAAAAATCCCGATCAAAATTTTAAATATATTTCGGATTTATTTTATCACAAAGCGACTTTCCTCTATCGTAAAGCTTTATTCAACGAACAGAAGGGACGGGAAATTACTTCGAGCGCAAAAAATCTCGGACCCGACACCGACAAAAATTACGGATATGACGGGGTGATTTATCTGCAAGCGCTGCTGTTATATAAATACGGTTTTCGCAATGAGCCGGAAAAACGAACAGCTGAGTTGGAACACCAAAAAAGCAATCTCGCAAAAATGTTCGGACTGGGAAAAACCAGTAAAGAAAAACCGGGACCGCTTTTGGATTTAGCACGGAGCTTATACGACAATTTAAAGTTGGAACTTCATACCGATGATTGATTCAATCCGAGATGCCGATGATGCTTTTTTGCAAAATATTCTTTTAACCGTTTCATATGACGGAACGGATTTTTGCGGTTGGCAAAAACAAACAAACGCCGGAAAAGAAACCTATCGCACCGTGCAGGGCGAAATCGAAAAAGCATTGGAAAAAATCCTCAAACACAAAACAGAGCTTATCGGATCGGGACGAACGGATTCGGGGGTTCATGCAATCGGACAAATTGCGAACTTTTTTACCGACATTAAAAATATGCCGCCTTATAACTACATGCCGGCTTTAAACTCATTGCTGCCGCACGACATCCGTATTGTAGACGCAAAAAAAGTTGCAGCCGATTTTAACGCACGGTTTAATTCCCGCTCGCGTACCTACCGCTATTTTTGTAACACGCAAGAGTTTACCTTTGCACACTCAACCCGCTACTCATGGAACATACGATATATGCCGAACATCGTAACGCTGAACAAAATGGCACAGGAGCTGCACGGAGAACTTGATTGTACAACGTTTGCAGCGAGCGGAGACATGAGCAAACGGAAAAACCGGTACATCGAAGCAGCCTTTTTTTTTATACAAAATGAGATGATCGTTTTTGAAATTACCGCCAATGCGTTTTTGTGGCGAATGGTTCGTTCGTTAGTCGGTACGATGATTGAGCTGGAAAAAAAAGGCGGTACCGAAAAAGACTTTGCGGAAATCCTCCATGCCCGTGACAGAAAAAAAGCGGGATTTACCGCTCCCGCTCAAGGGCTTTTTTTGTGGAATATAACATACGCCGATTAACGGGAGCAACCCGTTTCCCAGTCTATTGCCGCAAGCATCCGCGTAAAAGAGCCGTCTGCATTCGTATTTTCACGACAGTTTGAACCGAAAAGAAAATGTTCCCGTTCGGAAAATGAAGAATGACCGTTTGTCGGTATGAGTCCGCGCTCAGCTGCGTTACGGACCGTTGTACAACAAGTGCAAAGCTGCGTATCCGTAATGTTAGCAGGCGGGACGCCTTTCCGTTCCAGCAATGCCCGATTCGCATATGCGAGCGACAACGAATAGTGTCGCCGGCTAAACCGCAAAAGCTTTTTTACCGAAAGCCGCACGCACGTTTTTTCGATAGCGGAAAAATACGCAGCACGGGAAGCATCAACCGTATAGCAGCACGAACCGATATGCGGACCAAATACAAACAAAACATCGGAAGGTTTTGAACCGAAGCGTTTCTCAAGTAAATCCAAAGCATCGGCTGCAATACCGGTTCCTTTCCACCCGGAATGCAGTACTCCGAAAGCTCCGCTTCGCGTATCATATAAAAAAATCGGCATACAGTCCGCAACCAAAACAGCAGGCACTAAACGCTTATCCGTTGTGATAATCCCGTCCGCCTCCGTGTCCGGTAAAAAAGGAGTTGTCTCATCCGTGAAAAATAAAATATGCCGGCTATGCACTTGCGTTGCGTATCGCAGAGTTTCCGGTGCAAGATTGAGATTGCATAAAAACTGCACACGATTTTTATTCGGTTGCCCCGCATACGTTTTCATATCGCCGGCGGCAAGCGTTGAAAGATGGCAGGTAGGAAAAAGCGGCGCCGTTGCATTTGTATGGGTGCGCGCAATCGCTTGATTAAATTGAAACGCAAGATGTTGTACGCTCATAAGCCGAGTTTTTTGGTTTTTTCCAAAATAGTTAAAACTTCCGAAATTTGTTTATACACTTTTTGCAACTTTTCCAAAAACTCTTCGGTTTTATTGGCATTGACGTTGTCTATATTTGATAATGTTGCATATAAGCCTTTTTTATTTCGCGACATAATGCCAGTTAACACCGCATATAATGAAGTAAATATTTTCGTGCAATTATCGATGAGTTGCCACGCATTGGTTTCAAGACTTTTTAAAAGCGTATCCAAATTCTTTTTAAATGTTAAACCGACCACTTTTTCCCGCTTGAGGTTTTCGAAGCCGGCTCCGATTTCACCTTCCGGAGAAAGCATCGCTTCAAACGAAGTGATAAAATCAGAAAACTGTCGCAGCAGTGAAAGCGTATCGGCAAATTCGGTTGCATTTTCACGCCGTATAAATTTGCCGTTTACCGCAATAATATTGAGAATCTGCAAAAAATGAGGAACCGTTGTTTTAAAAAGCGTTTTTAAAAATTCGATGCTGAGTCGCCGTGAAAAATCATAGTTGAGATTGATGGTTTGCCACGGTTCATAAGTCAGCGGCAAAAGCGCGTCCGTTTCCAAAACGGCAAGCATATTTTGTTTAATTTTTGTTTTTTCTTGTTCGGCAGTAAATGAGTCCCATTTTTTGCTTAAACGCTCTTTCCAAGCATGCTTGAAAAAGATGTACCAGTCCTCCCCCGCTTCCAAATGTATCGGCTGCCATGAAATATCTTTCGCAACATGGCGCAAAATCGGTATCATCGGAATAATGGAAGTAAATCGGTCAATTGCCTTCAGCGCATCCGCTGCATCCGATTTAAACTTTTCCGATTCGTTTTCCAGCTCATCATAACAAATGGCAATATTTTCCTGATTATATAATAAAAAAAGGGTTTGAAGCACTTCGTCGGGGATTCGGCGCGCCGAAGCGAGTACCGACGTTAAAAGCTGCATTTCAGACAAAATCGTTATACCCAAACACGTTCGTTCATTTTCCGCTCCGGAAAATTTCAATAAAGCTTTGTCGATTGAAACATCGCAGAGGTTTTTAATCCACTCAATTGCTTTTGCACAGGTATACAGTTCCGTTTTTTGTTCTTCCGTTAACTGATTCAAAATTGCATCAACTTCACGGGAATAGTTTGCCCGCGTATTAACTACCGAATCAAGCCCAATAGAGTACGTAAAGGGGTCAGTTTTTTTCAAAAGCATTTCATAAATATTCGGAGCAATAAATGATGAAAGCAAAATATAAAACTCACCTTTATCGGTGTCGTACGCTTGTAGTAACCCCAAAAAAAAGAGCTGCGTTTTTCGTAATTCTTTTAAGCCGGTATAAAATACATCGGTAAAACAACCGTTCGTCGGTGAATAATAATCTTTTGCAATGTGTTTGAGTTCAGTTGCCAATTTTCCCAATAAATAGTCATTGTACGCGGTCTGCAACGAGACGGAACGAAAAAAAGCAATAATGCGTAAAAATATTCGGATAAAAAACGGTTCTTGGGTGAGATTTCCCCTGCTTTTCCCACCGATTGAAAATACAAAGTTGTTGGAAGAGTCGGAAGATTCAAAAGTATAAGCGGTTGCATCGACATTTTCGCGGATGCTGTCAAGCATTTTTCGAGCTTCATCCGTTGAAATTTTTTTTACCAATTCATCAAATGTCGACTCTCTATATTCCATGATATACCCTATCGTCCCGCAGTCTACTCGGTCCCTACGGGAATCGAACCCGTCTTTTAAGATTGAGAATCTCATGTCCTAACCGATAGACGAAGGGACCAAATTCCCCGGGGAGGATTCGAACCCCCACAGGCAGAACCAGAATCTGCAGTGCTACCATTACACAACCAGGGAAAGTGCTTCATTATAACTAAAACGATAAATTTAGTCAAGAGGCTTTTTATTTAAATCACGTAAAAATCACTTTTCGCGAACACGTTCCGCACTTTTCGATACGGTCATCCCCTTATCAGTTTTTGTTTTTTCAGTATAATAACACCGTATGAAAAAATTATTGTTTGCTATTCTTTGCTGTGGTATCCTGTTTTCCTGTAAAAAGTCGGCTCCGGTACAAACAGCAGCACCGCCGCAGCGCGTGATCACCAGTAAAGCACTCATCATCCTTGGTGAAGATTATGAAAAGCGGGACAAAATCCTTACTTATCTCAAAAAAGATTATATGTCCGCGGATAAATCAAATATTCAGCTGTATACCTACCATGACATGCTCACCCGCTCCGGCAACGTCATTTTACGTTCGATTGCGGAAACTATCGACTCGAGCAATGCCCACATTGTCATTGCGCTGGGATTACCGGAAGGAAGTGCCCGCTATCTCATGCAAGCCCAAAAATCGCACCCTGAAAAAGTGTATATTTCGCTGCTTCCGATGGAAGACACGCTCCCCCTCGAAGCCGCCTGCGACATTGTTGTTGACTTCAAACTGCCGGACACGCTCATGAACGCGGAAGAAACTTTTACCGTTTCCGATGAAAAAGTTGAACTCCTTTTAGTCGCATCCATTTTTGCCGGCGAAGACATAATCGCAAATCAAAAAAAACTCACCGTGTCAATCTACGAAGAATTCAACCGCGCATTTTTTACCGCCTACTCCGTACTTTTTTCACCGCATGAAAACGCACCGCAATTCCGCGTCAGTCCCTACATCGATGCGGACACCTCAATACCCTCTCGCAAATATTTAATTGTTTATGAAAACAGCGAAACAAAATTGAACGAAAAAGTCGAAAATTCCAACTGATGCGCAGAATCAACAATCAAAAGCGGATTTTACGCATCACGTCACGCGCATTTACAAAAAGGACGCCCGCCGCATTTCCCAAAACAAGCTGAAACGTCCGGGAGCGGCGGGCGGTGTTTATATTACTTTAAAGCGTTTTCCCGCACTTCAAAGTTAATACCGATTTTTTCGATGCGTTTATTTTCGCTTGCGGTATTGCCTTACTGAATTGAAATCAGCTCAAGCTCAAACACGAGGTACGAGTTCGGCGGGATTAAACCGTTTCCGATATCCCGATCACCGTACGCAAGTTCCGGCGGCAAAATAATCGTGCGTTTTTCACCCAAACACATATCCAAAACAGCTTCGTCAAAACCGGCAATCATTTTGCCCTGCCCTACCGGAAATGTCAGCGGTCCGTGCATTGAACTATCGTCAAACACTATACCGGTTGTTAAAAGCGAGCCGCGGTAATGCACCGAAACGGTTTGCCCCGCTTTCGGTTTCGCTCCGGTCGCCGCCTTGGTAATCACCGAGTAAAAACCGCTTTCCGTTTTCACGGCGGTCGGCCACTTTTGCGCAATTTTTTCGGCTGCGGCGCGATGAATCGCATTCAGTGCCGCTGCACGCGTTTCCGCATTTGCCGTCGCCACTTTTTTCCGTAACCCATCAAATGCGGCTTGCGAACAATCAAACTTTTTCGCTTCAGCACCTTTACGAATAATCAACACTTTTTCAATACGATCCCCTTGCACAATCGCATTGACGACATTCTGCCCCTTGACCACTTTACCGAAAACCGTGTGGTGGTCGTCAAGCCAGGGCGTTTCCACATGCGTGATAAAAAACTGCGAACCGTTTGTGTTTGGTCCAGCATTCGCCATTGAGAGCACCCCGGCACTGTCATGACGGAGCGTCGGTACAAACTCGTCCGGAAATTGATAACCGGGACCGCCGGTGCCGTTACCGAGCGGATCACCGCCTTGAATCATAAAGTTCGGAATCACCCGATGAAACGTCAACCCGTCATAAAAAGGTTTTCCGGCTGTTACGTCGAGTTTTCCCTCAGCCAAACCGACAAAGTTCGTGCAGGTTAAAGGCGTTTGTTTAAAGTGCAAAGTAAGGACAATATTTCCCTTTGTCGTTTGCATCACGGCATATAACCCGTCGGCAGCCGTTTTTTCAAATTCTTTTAATTCATCCATATTTTTTTTCTCCTGTGCTGTTACCGCGGTACCGCCGTTGTTTGCAACTACAAAAATAGTTCCTGCAGATACAAAAAGCACGGCAAAAACCGCAATAATAATGATAAAAATAACTTTTTTCAGCGGCATTTTTTTATCCTCAATTCCTTTTTCTTTCGTTTTTTCAATTTTTTTCATATTGTGCGACAAACCAGCGGTACAGAGCGTCGGCGCGTGTCGAAAAAGAATTTTGCAACTTTTCGCTTATTCCGGGCATTTTTGCAAAATTCGCCCGCGTATTCGCATACGCCAAAAAGTAATCACCAAAATCAATTACGACCAACGCCGCATTCATTTCATAAGGCGCCACCAGCGAAAAAACACCGTATTTAAGTTTTTCGGTGTTTTCGCATACAAAACCTGCACTGTCATTATCGGCATCATAAGAATATTTGTAAATAAATTCTCCGAAGGTTAAATCTTTTTGCAAAACCAACTGTTCCGCCGCCGCGAAGTCATCCGCCGTTTTTTCGTATACCGTCTTTTTCGCCGCGGTAATGGGCGTAACGGCATAAGATTTTTCGTAAAGCGTTCGCATTTTTTTGCGGCTCGTTGAATAATATTCAATTCCTTCCAATGTTGAAACCGCATGCAAAATCTCGTTGACGCGCTGCACATCGTTCACACCGGAAACGGCTCTGTCCGCCTGTTTTTTATACAAATAAAGGTTTTCAATCATGAAAACCGTTTTTTTCTGTTTCCAGCGCGCCAAAATGCGGGAAGCGTTTTCTGTCTGCGGAGCTAAAGCCGGAAGCATTTCTTTTTCACCGTATCGCATGCGGGAAATATGCCCCGCACCGTTTTGATCGACGGCTTCCAACAATTCGGTTACCGTTTGCGTCGGTAAAATTGCCGTTAATTTTTCTGTAATCGTCGCCGTTGTATCCGAAACCTTTTGTACCAATACCTCATTTCCGTCGGCGCATAAAAGCCCCGCCGTTATCAGCAGAACCCCTGCCGTCATCATTATTTTTTTCATAGTGCTTGTACTCCTTGAGGAAACGCTATTAAACGGCGTCAAGCCTTTAATCAGCGTTTCCTCAACAACAATTTCGGCAGGGAAATATTACAGCAATCGCATAAAAGCGCGCATTCGCTATTTTTTATATATAACCCGTACCTGCTTGTATAAACCGTTTCCTTCGCTTTTCGTTTCAATATAATTCACATTTTGCAAAGTGGTATGTACAATGCGGCGTTCGTACGGATTCATCGGCTCCATCAAGATGGAATGCTTCGTTGCGGTAACCCGATCGGCAATATCGTAAGCCATACGGATAATCGTTTCTTCTTTGTGGCGACGATAATTTTCGCAATCGACAATCGCCCGCACCTGCGGATAACCAAGCTTCGCTAAATAAATATTTGCAAATAATTGCAAAGCATCAAGGGTTTTCCCTTTTTTACCGATTATATGCGGTGCTTGTTCACCTAAAAAACGGAAAATTAATTTTCCCTGACCGTTTTTTACCAAGCTGACTTCCGCTTCGTATCCCATCCGTTCGACAATTCCTGCAATAAAATTTTGCACCGCTTGTGCGGTTTCTTCCGGTACGGGTTCAATGTTTTGCACCGGAATCTGTGCCGTTTCCCGCGGCGTTTCGGCGGTTATTCCCGCTTGTGCGTCAGTAGCCGCAGCAGGTCCTTCATCAACGTGGACGCGTATTTTTACGGAGCCTTTTTTAAAAAAGCTTCCCTTTTGGATTTCCAGAATCTCCACATCAAACTGGTCAACCTGTAACTGCAATTCCGCAACCGCTTTATCGATTGCATCTTTTTCGGTTTTACCTTCAAATTCATATATCATAGCTTTCTCCTAAAATTCACATAAAACTCACAAACAATGCGACAGTATTGTGAGGCACCGCATGCACCTTATCCGACTTTTTTTGTCAAATTTTCTTTTTCAACAATCGAATTGGTAATAAGCTGTTGAACAACCATCAGCAAGTTTGACACAATCCAGTGCACAAACAGCCCCGACGGCGCATTATACAGGACAAAGAAAAACATCGCCGGCGCGATATACATCATCATGAACATCATACCCTGCGTTTGTTGCGGTTGCGGAGTTTTCCGCATAAAAAGCGTGGAAATATACTGCGTTGCAACATAAATAATCGGCAACAGCCGTAAATCCGTCCAACGCAAAATCGGAAGCGGGTTTTTAAATCGGTACACACTGTCACCGATCGAAAGGTCTGAAATCCACCCCGGAATAAAAACCGCCCCGCGGAATTCAAAGTAATTGTTAAAAAGCTGGAACATCGCGATAATCACCGCAAATTGAATAATGAGCGGCAAACATCCACTCGCACATCCCGGCGTGTATCCAGCCTGCTTGTAAATTTTATTCAATTCTTCCTGCATTTTTTGCGGATTGGTGCGGTATTTTTGCTGAATCTCGCTGATACGGGCTTGATAGGGTTGAATTTTTTGCGTTCCGACCATACTCTTTATCGATATCGGCAAAAGCAACAACCTAATAAAAATCGTTACGATAATAATTGCCACGCCCCAGTTTTTCACAAAACCATACACAAACT
>ERZ1673752.2771-NODE-2771-length-18440-cov-12.319173_pt1 | contig 18440 bp, 11 predicted proteins | sample MGYA00580195_ERZ1673752 | MGnify/ENA primary metagenome ERZ1673752 (study PRJEB41218, sample SAMN15661744) | gut metagenome | host: Homo sapiens | place: Canada: London | collected 2015-08-20/2019-03-30 | study: EMG produced TPA metagenomics assembly of...
CCACATATTGATTAGCGAGTGACACCAGGTGCATAACCTGCTGCAGCGCCGCCTTTTGCCGATGAGTCTCAATCAGTTCCCCAACCTCAGCAAATCCCGCTTCTACCTGGTCTAGAAGACGCTGATCTTCGGGTTGGAGCTGCCCGGGCTGAGGAATCGCTCCCACCCGTTTATGAATCATGGAGGCCACCCGGTTAACCAGGTTCCCCCAGGCAGCCACCAGTTCATCATTGGTGCGGCGCACGAACTCTGCCCAGGTGAAATCGGCGTCCTGGTTTTCAGGGCCAGCTGCGGAAATAAAATAGCGTAAGGCATCGGCCTGATAACGCGAAAGCATATCCCGCACATAAATCACCACGGATTTAGAGGTAGAAAACTTTTTGCCCTCCATAGTTAAGAATTCCGAAGAGACTACCTCCGTGGGCAGGTTGAGCCGGCCCATTTCTCCGGGTTCACCGCCGCGCGCGCCCTCGCCGTTATATCCGAGCAGTTCTGCCGGCCACACCTGGGAGTGGAAAACGATATTGTCTTTTCCCATAAAGTAGTAAGAACGCGCCTGGGGGTCATTCCACCATTCCCGCCAGCGTTCTGGCTGACCGATGCGCCGCGCCCACTCGATACTGGCTGACAGATAACCAACCACCGCATCGAACCACACATACAGGCGTTTGCTGGGTTGGTCTTCCCAGCCGGGAACCGGAATCCCCCAATCAATATCGCGGGTCATGGCACGTGGTTTAATTTCCGCCAAAATATTTTTGGAAAAACGAATCACGTTAGGACGCCAAGTTCCCGAGGCCTCGCGTTCATCCAGCCATTTCCCGAGGGCGTCCGCGAGGGCGGGCAAATCCAGGAAATAGTGAGAGGTTTCCTCAAATTTGGGGGTTTCCCCATTGATTTTCGAAACCGGGTCAATCAAGTCAATGGGATCGAGCTGTTTACCGCAGCTGTCACATTGATCCCCGCGTGCCCCGCCTGCTCCGCACAGCGGGCAGGTGCCTTCGATATAGCGGTCCGGGAGCGCCCGACCACTGGAGGGACTAATCGCGGCCATAGTCCGCTTCTCAATCAGGTACCCATTGTCACGTACCTGCGCAAACATGGCTTTGGTAACCGCAATATGATTACCGGTAGTGGTGCGGGTGAACAGATCATAAGACAGCCCCAGATTCACCAAATCTTCTACGATTAGCCGGTTGTTGCGATCGGCGAGTTCTTGGGGAGAAATTCCTTCTGCCTCGGCCTGCACTAAAATCGGGGTGCCATGTTCATCGGTTCCCGAAACCATCAACACCTGGTGGCCCGCCATCCGCATATAGCGACTGAAAACATCGGAGGGGACACCAAAACCGGCTACGTGCCCAATATGGCGCGGACCGTTGGCGTAGGGCCAAGCAACAGCGGATAAAACATGAGTCATACCTCTATCCTAATGCCCCGCTGCCGAGAGCAAAATATACCTAAAGACCTGGTTATTGTCGCTCAGCGAGTATCCGGTTATAAAGCACCTTGGCACTGAGTCCGCTTTGTACCGCTACCGCCTTGGCAGCGTCCTTCAGCCTTTCTCCCGTTTCAACCCGGTCGAGGACGAGCTTTACCGCTTCCGCTTCCTCCAGGGGAGCCCGCGGAGAGGCTCCCGCCACCACCAGCACGATTTCTCCACGTACCCCGGGGGCTTTATCTTTTAGTTCTCCAATACTGCCGCGCCAGACTTCCTCGTGAATCTTGGTGAGTTCCCGGCAAACCGCAGCCGGGCGCTCTGCCCCAAAAATCTGGGCTAGTGCCGATAAACTGGCTGCTAGGCGGCGGGGAGACTCCAAGAAAATCATGGTGCGTTCCTCGCCAGCAAGCTGCTGTAAACGCTGCCTTAGGGCAGCTGATTTGCGGGGCAAGAACCCTTCAAAACAAAAGCGATCTGTAGGAAGTCCGGAAAGTGCGAGTGCCAGTAAAGGCGCCGAGGGGCCCGGCAAAACCGTCAGCGGAATCCCGCGTTTAATTGCTGCCTGCACAATCACATAGCCCGGGTCAGAAACTGTGGGCATTCCCGCATCAGTTACCAGCAGCACTCGCTGACCGTCCGCGGCGCACGAAACTATCTGCTCTGCTTTATCTGCCTCGTTGTGTTCGTGGCAAGAAACTAAAGGGGCACGCCTGGTTATCCCCAGGCGTTCTCGCAGTAGCCCAGTGCGGCGGGTATCTTCTGAGGCAATCAAATCTGCCTGTTCGAAGGCGCTAAGTAGGCGAGGGGTAGCATCAGCGAGATTACCAATCGGGGTAGCCGCTAAAGCAATGACGCCTGCATCCCAGGAAAACTGTTCCACTCTCACAATTATGCCCTATCCGGATAATATCGAGTACATGCAAGCAATGCCTGGACGTCCCGCTCCGCCCCCGCCCGCTGCGGCGCGGAAAACTTTGACGCAAAGCGATAAGGCGAAATCTAAACCCGGTCGCAGGCGTCCCCACGCCCCTTCGTGGACTTCTGTTACCTCACTGCCTCGGCTCTACCTGCACGGATGGCGTGGACAGCAGGCTAGGGAGGCAATTGAAAACCAGCGCGCCTGGATAGTTACCGTGGTTGTCTGCGCCTTCGCGGCAATCGCTCGTCTGGTGCGTCTCGGCTCTACCCGCAAGCTAATTTTTGATGAAACCTACTATGTGAAAGATGCCTATTCCCTGTGGCATTTTGGCTATGAAACTAACTGGCCTAAAAGCACGGACTCCAAATTTGCGGTAGGTGATTTTTCAGCGGCAACAGCGGATCCGGCATTTGTAGTGCATCCTCCCCTGGGTAAATGGATTATCGGGCTGGGAATGAAGATTTTTGGTTGGTCTAGTCCCTTTGGTTGGCGAATCGCTGCCGCTATTTGCGGGATAATCCTGGTCTACCTGACCTGCCGTTTGGCTTGGGCATTGTTTAACTCGTGGATTCTCACCGGGATTGCCGGAATGTTTATCGCCACCGACGGGGTGGCTATTTCTCTTTCGCGCGTAGGTCTGTTGGACGGGATTTTAGCGGCATTTTGCCTGGCAGGGGTATTATGTGTGGTTTACGACCAGCTGCAGGAGCGCCAGAGGCTGGCCCGGCAGCTGTTGGGGGCGCGGCTGGGGACTGACTTGGCAGGGATGCGCTGGTGGCTGGTGGCGGCGGGAGTCTGGCTAGGGTGTGCCTGCGCGGTGAAATGGTCCGGTCTTTACCTACTGGCAGTGTGCGGGATTTTCGTATTCTTGCGGGATCTGACTCTGAGGCTTTCGGCGCTGCAGATATCCTCCCCCTCCCTCAGCAAGCATTACCCCGGGATACAAGGTAAGTATCGCGCCTGGTTGGGAGCGATTGTGCGGGGAGGACTGCCCGCCTTTGCGCAACTGGTATTGGTGGCCTTCGGGGTCTATTTGCTGAACTGGTGGAACTGGTTTACCCATTCTCGCGCCTGGGGTCACGGGAAGACGGCGGCAGCCACCGGACATTCATCCTGGTTAGATCCGATTTCTGATTACGTCACCTATATGAGTGAGGTAATGAAATTCCATACCGGGGTAACCAGCAAGCACCCTTACCAGTCTTACCCTTGGCAATGGCTGATTGATAAGCGTCCCACCTCGATGCTTTTTGAAAAACCGCACGGCGATAACGGAGATTTCATCGTAGAAGCCATGTCTTCGCTAGGTAACCCGATGCTTTGGTGGGTGGGCATAATCGCCCTGGCAGTGATTATCTATTGCGCTTTTCTGCGCCGTGACTGGCGTGCGGGGGTAATTCTAGTTGGCTACTTAGGGCTCTGGGCGCCTTGGATGCTCTACTGGTACCGCACCATTTTCATGTTCTATATGGTGGTGTTAACGCCTTTCCTGGCCTTAGCGGTTACCTATATGATCGGACTTTTACTGGGATTCTTACGCCCCCTCCCGGAGCCACTGCTAGCTCGCCGAGATCAGCTGGTTGCCCCTCCGCAACGCACTCCCGATATTGCGGTTTCCGTAGGAATCGCCCTGGTCATCGTAATTTTAATGGTTGCGGTATTCTTCTACCCGGTAGTGAGCGGAATGCCGATTCCCTATTCTCACTGGGGTTGGCGGATGTGGTTTAGTTCCTGGATTTAGGGCGCTTATCTCCCTCTTTTAGGGAAATAAAGAGGAACCGCAGCTAGGGCAAAAGCGAGAGGGCGATGCCGTCTAAAATATCGGTTTCGGAAGTCAAAATTTCTTTTAACCCACTGCCATCCAATTCTATTTCCCCATTGACACGTTCAATAATCCGCGACCACACTAGCGCGCCCGCTCCGATAACATCTGCCCGCCCGGTGGGCATATAGCCGAGGGCGGCGCGTGCAGATACCGGCTGATTCATCATCCAGTTACAAGAACGCAGCATTTGCGCGGGGGTAATCCGCGAGCCGTGAATTTTTTCGGGTTCGTACTCGTTCAAGCCTAGGGCGTGGGCAGTGATGGTAGTGACGGTTCCGGCCACCCCGATTAAAGTACGCGCCCGGTCTAACCCTAGTTTCTTGTCGGCCTCATCAATTAGTTCATCAATCGCTAAAGAGGCTTTTATCAGGGATTTTGCGATCCCGGGGGTCTGGCGCGGATCGAGAGACCCGTCCCCGCTGTTAGCGCCGGCAATCACCGGTGCCAGGTAGCGTTCAAAAATCCGCACCGACCCCATGTTGGTAGAAATGGCGTCAATTACTTGCCCACGCTGCCCTAAAACAAACTCGGTAGATCCTCCCCCGATATCGACTACCAGCAGCGGTTCGTCCTCTTCACGAAAAGAAGAGGTGGCACCCAAAAAAGATAGGGTGGCTTCTTCCTCCCCCGAGATTACTTCCGGGGTTACTCCGAGGCGTTCCTTGATACCCCTGAAAAATTCATCCCGATTTCCCGCGTCCCGGCTGGCAGAAGTGGCGACAAAACGGATTTTATCCACCCCGTATTTGGCGATAATCTGTGTGTACTCTTCGGTCGCCGCAAAGCAGCGCTCAAGGGCGGCGGGGCCAAACTGTCCGGTCTTATCGATGCCCTCTCCCAGGCGCACAATCCGCATTTGTCGCGTGAGTACGTTTAGGGGATCTGCCGACGCTTCCCGGCCAGCGATGATTAAACGAATCGAGTTAGTGCCACAATCAATACCTGCAACTAAAGCCATACCCCTATTTTTCCACGGAATCAGGATTGGCAACTAATAGGAGACGCATACGACTAGACACCACGGGAACCAGAAATGTAAAGACTTATTCGCAGTAGCAGTGCTCGCTGTCCCACAGTCCGCTGGCAGCTAGGTCGGCTAATACTAAATCACCGATAGGATTAACCCCTTTACCAGCGGCGAGGGCATGACCGACCAAGGCATGCAGGCATTTAACCCGCTCGGGCATTCCTCCAGCGCTAACTCCCGCAATTTCGGGTACCTCTCCGATTCCCACCTGTTGCCCAAGGTGTCCGCGCGCCGCAATATAGGCCAGGTGAGCACGCCGATATCCTGCTGCCAAGTCCTCATCTTCAGATAGTAACTGCTGGTAGTCAGCCATTTTCCCGGATGCCTCCACCGTAGACAGGGCGCGCACCAAAGAAGGCAGAGTCAAATAAAAAGTGGTGGGAAAGGGAGTGCCATCCTCTAGGCGGGGGGCAGTGGCCACCACCGCCGGAGCTCCGCACACGCAGCGCGCGGCAACCCCCACTACCCCTCGTGGAATCCGCCCTAACTGCAAAGATAGGGTTTGAAGATCGGTAGGCGTGGCCGGGTTAAGTTGCAAACTCACTTCTTGGTTTCCTCTTCACTTTGGGCGGTTGCTCCCGGTGCCGGTTTCGGGCGGCTTTGCGCGGAAGCATCTTTCCCTTGCCCCCGTTGACCGGCCAGTTTCACCGAATGAGTAACCTCTAAATACCAGGGACGCTCCGGAAGTTTTTCCAGGCGGGCTTCCCGGCGAGCTTGATAGTCTTTGCCGGGATCAACCACCGCATAGCGGGTTTCCCCGGGTTTGACGTAGCCGAGTCTTTCCCGTGCCTGTTGGGTTAAATAGTCTGAATCATTCCACAGCTCTAGTTGGCGCTGCAGTTCTCGATTTTCTTGTTGCGCTGCAACCAGCTGGGCATGCACCTTATTGCGTTGCTCTATCTGGCTGACCAGGTCGAATAGTGGCGCCCCCACTAGCAATAAGAAAATGGAGGCTACCACCAAGATGGTACCTACGGTTACCGAAAAACGTGAGCCTACTTTTACCCGCCGGTTGGCCGCCTTGGCCACCGGGGAGCGCCCGCGATTACGCCTAGCGCTGCGCACCAAAGGAGAAACCGACCGGAAAGCAGACCCCTGCTTCCGGGTATTCTCCCTTTGCACACTCTTGGGCGGTTGCGGCGACTTCACGGCTTCATTATTCCATGCTTACAGGCGATGAGCAGCCAGCCATTCTGGGAGCAGCTGTTATTGTCAGCTTACTAACGGAACCCGCTCACTTATTTTTGCAAGGAGAAACCGCCTGCACCCCGGGAGCTACCGCCACCCACTCTTGTCTTTGAATCGGTTCCCCCACGCTCCGACAAACCTGTTTGCGTGCCTCCGAAATCAAATGCGGATATAGAGTAGCCACTCCCTTATCTCCGCCGATTAAATAACCAGCCGGAGTATCTGCGATAGCGTAAGGAATCTGATCCATCTGCACCGAAAGATAAGGATCAGGATTTAGAGGATTCAGATTCCAAACCCATAGTTTCTTATCTGAAGAAATTCCAAACAGGTATTTTTCATCCAACGACACATCCAGTTCGTTGACCGAGGCCTGCAAGCCCCGCAACTGCGTGACCAGACGCGGCTTCTTGGGATTTCGAACATCATTAACGGTAATCCTGCCCCCGGTCTCCCCTACATACAGGTATCCGCGTTTAGCGTCATAGTGGAAGGCAGATGCCAAAGATTCAGTTTTTATGGTTCCTATCCGTTTAGGGTGGGCATCCATAGTAAAGATTGCCACCGCCGCATCTTCAGCCGCGGTCGCCAACAGACCGGTATTGCCCATAATCCGCATTAAGTAGTGCTGTCCCGGCAATTCCCCGTACTGTTTCCAGCCATGTCCGTCCCATTTCAGCAGGTAAACCCCGAGTTCATCCGCCTTGGATACCGCGGCGGTTTTATGGTCACTAGCGAGGCGGATTTCCCCCAGGAATTCGTCCCCAATCTTAGAAACAATGGGCGTGCCGGCTCCTTCTTTAGTTAGCGGCCAGGTAACCAGCTCCCCAGTTTGGGTGCCGGTAACCAAGAAATCCCCATCCTCGGCAATCTCAGTGCGAGTGGCAGACTCCAGCCCCTCTGGCATCACCGGATCTTTCATTCGACGCAAACCATGTTTTTCAGTTTTTAATAGCGCAGGAGTTTTTAGACGCCGAGAAACAAACACCCAGTTCTTTCGATCGGTGTGGGAATCAATCAAATACCCGTCCTCATTAACTAGGGGAAGCACCGATTGTGGCCAATGGCGCAGTTGCCCGTCAACGCTTCCGGTAATTATCCGCTTCCCAACTTTCGTAGCTGCGGTGATGATTTCTCGCCCCGGCAAAGATGTAAGTTTGCGTCCCGAGCGATCCCAGATAGTGGTGGTGGTATCCGAGCAACCTACAATGATCTGATCCTGGTCATACTCCAAGGTATTTACGAAGGAAAAGAACCCTTCAAGGCTGGTGAGGGCAGCATTATCGCCGCGCGCTTGCCAGCGGAGAACCTCCCTGCTGGTCAGCGCTGCCCCCAGTTCCTGACCATCAGGAGAAAACTTTACGTCTAATGCGGATCCTTCCCCCAGGTCAAGTAGCTTTTTATTATTTCCGTTAAGGTCGGAAAGATAGAGTTTTCCCGGCTGTCCCCCATAAGCTATTTGGGTTTGATCCGGGGAAATAGCTAGCGCAGTCACCGAAGTGGGGGTATCTAGCTGGAAGGAGGACGCCGGGCGGGGTTTATCAATCTGGTCTAGCCCCCAAAGACTGGCTTTCCCGTTCAGGAACCCGAACCCCAAATAACGGTCAGTTAAAGCTACCGAGTAGGCCACGTCATCTGCCCCATATTCCCCAATCCGGCGGGGTTTAGCGGTCACATCCCAAAGAGAAGCAGTTTTTTGACCTCCCACTGCCAGCAGGATTCTACCGCCATTTTTATGTACCGCCAGGGTAAAAAGTTGTCCGGAACTGGGCGAGAAAGTTTCGGGTTTTCTTTTTATGTCCCCTCCTCGCCAAAGGCTCACCACCCCTTTAGAATCCGCGCGAGCAATCACTTTGCCATCCTTAGTGCCGGCTACGCGCACAGTTCCGCCCTCACCCATAATCCGTTCAGGAATCGGCACCGAGGTGGTTTCAATCAGGGCGGAGCGCGCCTCTCGGGTGTTAGCGATATTTAGCCCCGCCAAGGCAAACTGAGCAGCCAAATTGGTGTCAGAGTTACGCACTTCCCGCGAAATCAATGCCATCTGCCGTGATTCTGCGTCCTTTTTCGAGGCAGTTGCCTGTTTTTGGTAGTGATACGCCTGGAAGAAACCGGCAATCGTCGCCACCAGCAGCACCCCCGCCACTGCGGCGATTACGGTAACTACTCGGTTCCGATGACGCAAATCTGCGATTCGCTTTTGCTGTTCTGCTTCTTGCCGGTTAGCTTCCTGGCTACAGGCTGCTAAGAACTCGTCTTCCTGCTTTGTGAAAGCCACTTGCCGGGTCACTTCCCGGTTTTTCCACGCGTAATAGAGGGAGGGACGCAAGGCCTCCACAGAGTTTCCCGACTCTACCCACAGCTGGGCGGCAATCTGTATCTGGCGAACCAGCCCCAAATCAATTCGGGATTCTTCAATCCACCCTTTTAAAGTTCCCCAACTAGACAGTAAGGTATCGTGGCTGATCTGGGTGTTATTACCATCGATTATTACCAAGCGTTCCCGGCTGAGACTTTCCAGCAGTTCCAGATATTCTTCGGGGATATCACTAAGGGCGATTACTCGCCGCGTTACTTGATGCTCGCCCACTGCCACCATAGAAAGTAGCAGCGAACGTAGTTGAATCCGCTTGGAGGCGGAGAGCTTTTGATAAAACTGGTCGGCGAGTTTTTCCAGACTCCCCGCCAATCCCCCAACTTTCAGATAGTCGCTGACGGTCAGCAGTGAATTATTGGTAGACTTCCAAACCATCAACAGCAAATTAGATAGCTGGGGAAGCACGCTGGCGTCCTCGGCAGTAGATTCCTGGATTTGAGAAAGTAGCAGTTCTTTAAGTTCCGGGGTGATTTTACGTCCCGCATCTAACGCCGGGCGGGTAATAATTTCCCCGTATTCAACAATGCTGGGAGCCGTGACGATTAACGGATTGGACAAGGCGCGGGAATAGCGGGCATCTTGCAGTAACGCCTCTAGAGCATCGGAACGCACCCCCAGTACTACCACCCGGGTTTTGGCCAGTTTATAGAGGGCATCTAAGGCGGTAGTAACTTGATCTGGGTTCGCAATCAGGAAGTCTTCAAGTTGATCGACGATTAGTAAGGATTTTGCCCACTGGTTTTTATCGATAGGCTCAAGCAACTCGGGAAGCTGCTTAATCACTTCCTCTACGGACAAAGAACCGGGGTGGTAGTGGCTGAGCCTTCCCGATGGCTGGCAGGATTTACCTACTAAACCTGCCGAAAGCAGCGATGTTTTCCCGGCACCGGAGGCTCCGAGCACTATTACTAGTTTTGCCCGCTTGTCTTGAGCGGCAATGATGGCGTTTTCTAGCTCTCCCAGCAGCTGTTCACGACCGTAAAATACGCTTTCGGTTTGGGCGCTATAAGGCAGTAACCCCTGGTAGGGACAGCCAATCCACCCCTGCTTAGAGCGGGAAAGTGCATCTAGAGTGCGCTGCCAAAAGGATTCATCGTCATCGGGGGTCAATAGCTCCAGGTCTTTAAGGAGTTGCATAAATTTCTCACGCAGGGCGAGGGTGGGCAAGTGCGCTCCCTGGAGCCACCCCTGTAAGGTACTGGGGGCGAGATCGAGCCGTTTGGCAATGTCCCGAATAGAGTAGCCTCTTTCACCCGCCGAGACTTTCGTCTGACGAGCCTGGTTTAAGATAGTTGCCAATTCTTGGGAGGAATATATTTCTAACATCGCGACACTCGTGAGTATTTAATCTAATTATTTTTATTTTAACTTGCTACCTTTTCCAATATAGAGGGATTTTCATAGGCGCTAAGTCCTAGGCTTCCGCGGAAGTCCCGAAGAGTCGGTCAGAGTCGGTCATGTACGAACCTAGGGGTATAAAAACAGGTAAAAACCTTACCACCTGCTCGTACACTGTCTTAATAATGAGTCTGAACCCATCGGAAATTAGACTTGATTTTCTCTAATCTAACGATTACCCCCCCCCGCAAAAGAGGGTGTCTAATTTTTAAGACAGGAGAGGAAGATGCTTAAATCCGTAGCGGTATTGGATGAGCAACCCGCAATCGCCCTCGGGATTCGGGAGACAGTTTTAGCGGAGACTGCCCTGAACTTTCTGGGAAGTTTCAACACTATAAATGGTTTTTTGCAGAGTTTTCCGGAAGAAAAAGTGGATAAAAACTCCTCGATTGCGGTAATTCTAGCCGGCAGGTTAGCTGATAACTCCCAACTTTTAGACAACCTAGACGTATTATGCGCCCGAGGTTTTACGGTCCTGCCCTACCTACAATCCGAGGAAGCCTCTTTGGTACCTGCAGTTACCAAGCGTCGGTGCTGTAATAAGATCATTTTCAAATGTGAACCGCTAGAATATTTGATTACCGCCCTCTGCCATGTCCACGGGGAGCAAAACGGTGAACCTGCCCTTGGGGAACGCGAGGCTCCAGTCTCCCCCCACCCTAATGCTCTACTACTTAGCCCTAATGAACTGCGAGTATTAGAATTCTACGGTTTTCGGGGGCTGCCAGCGAAAACGGTTGCCCGTCAGCTGGGGCTGACTACCAACACGGTTAACACTTATGTACAGCGCATTAGACGCGCATACTCCGCTCAAGGTAGACCCGCTTCCTCCCGCCTAGATCTCTATCACCGCTTTAAAGAGGATTTCCCCGAGTATTCCGAAAACGGCGAGCCCCTGGAGCTAACGGATAGCCAATCTGGCGACAACAGCGAATAGTTTGAACCGGTAGAAGGGTGGGGGCGAAACTAGGTTTCGCCCCCACCCTTTTAGGTTTTATTAAGTTATTATCTGTCGCAGCTACTAGCCCTGAAAGCGCGGGAAGGCGCTGCGACCAGCGTAAACCGCGGCATCACCGAGTTCGTCCTCGATGCGGAGCAGCTGGTTGTACTTAGCCACCCGCTCGCTGCGCGCCGGAGCGCCAGTCTTAATCTGACCGGAGTTAGTGGCTACCGCCAGGTCAGCGATAGTTACGTCTTCGGTCTCGCCACTGCGGTGCGAGGTCATGGTCTTATAACCGGCGCGGTGGGCGTCCTCTACTGCCTGCAAGGTTTCGGTCAGGCTACCAATCTGGTTTACCTTTACCAATAGTGCATTAGCAATGCCTTCTTTAATGCCGCGCGCTAGACGCTCGGGGTTGGTCACGAACAGATCGTCACCCACTAGCTGTACCTTGTCACCGATATGGGCGGTCAGAGCCTTCCAGGCATCCCATTCGTCCTCCGATAGGGGATCCTCAATGGACACGATTGGGTACTTGGCGACCAGTTCGTCATAGTACTTCACCATGTAATCGGTGTCGCGCGCCTCGCCCTCGAAGTTGTACTTGCCGTCCTCAAAGAACTCGGTGGAAGCCACATCCAGTGCCAGCGCCACGTCTTTGCCCGGCTCATATCCGGCCTTCTTGATGGCTTCGCAAATCAAATCCAGGGCTTCTGCGTTAGAATCCAGGTTGGGGGCAAAACCGCCCTCGTCCCCGAGACCAGTCGAAAGACCGCGGTCTTTAATGACCCCTTTCAAAGTGTGGTAGACCTCCGCTCCCATCCGCAGTGCTTCCGCGAAGGTTTCCGCACCGATGGGGGCAATCATGAATTCTTGAATATCCACATTAGAATCCGCGTGGGATCCACCGTTCAAAATATTCATCATGGGAACCGGCAGCACGTGGGCATTGGGTCCTCCCAGGTATTTGAACAGCGGCATATCGGAATCTTCTGCTGCCGCCTGCGCGACCGCCAGGGAAACACCCAAAATAGCGTTGGCGCCCAGCTTGCCCTTATTCGGGGTGCCGTCCAAACGCATCATAATGTCGTCAATATGGCGTTGTTCGCAAGCATCCTCGCCGATTAGTTCGGGGGCGATATCGTCAATAACTGCCTGTACGGCATCCTGTACGCCCTTGCCCTGGTAGCGACCCTTGTCGCCATCGCGGCGTTCTACCGCTTCAAAGGCACCGGTAGAAGCACCGGAGGGAACTGCGGCGCGGCTGGAAGCACCCGAATCCAACAGGACTTCGACTTCCACAGTGGGGTTTCCGCGAGAATCCAGAATCTCACGGGCATTAATTGCAACGATTAGTGACACGGTCATGCTCCTTATAGATATTGTTGATGACTTAACTACAGTCTAGTGGAAGCAAAGCCAGTCGGCAGGTTGCAAAAGTCCCGTTCTTGTATGGGAAAGAAGAAAATATTACTTAGCAGGCTGCATACCTTGCTGCATCTGCGTTTTCAAAGCTTTCTCCACGTTGGCAAGCCCCTGAAGTTTTACCCCTGCGCCCAAATCAGGTTCTAACACCTCGGGGGATCGATACTGCCCTTGAGCAATCTGACCGACTGTCATTTTCATATTGGCGGTCAAAAGTTGATTTATCTTCAAAGCTTGCTGTTGCTTCATATCTTTTTGCTTGGCCACGGTAAGTTTAGGATTAACTCGCTTCGCTAACTGCTGAGGTACATACCCGTAATTGGAATCACTACTGTACTTTTGCAGGCGGAAGAAATCTAATGAATCCACGGAAAATTTAACATCCGGAACTCCAGCTTTTAGTAGCCACTGCTTTAGATCTTTGAGAATATCGGCATCAGTGTATCCGGGCTGGTTCCGCAGTTCCTCCTTAACGACTTTCAGTTGATTCGCTGCAGCGAGAAAATCAGTGGGAAGAATCTTTTTAGCCGCTATTGCTTCCCAAACAGCTTGGGGGTAGATGTCAGTTCCCAGCGCCTTCTGTAGCTGGGAGCGCATTTGCTGCAGCTCAGTCGACTGCATCATTTGTTGTCCGTCACTCGGTTGCATGGCGTTAAATTCGGCGGAGACCTTATCGGCCGGGAAACTGTCTTGTGCCTTTTCAGCGCTAGAACATCCCCCTAGTCCCACCCCTAGCAGGGCAGTGCCGGCGCAAATACCAATAACGCGAAGAACTTTGTTATTCATAAGACTGTCTTTCTGAAGCTAATAGCTAGGGCTAGTTTATCAAGAGGGCGCGTCCGGCTCTATTTTTGCGCATTCGATTTTACTTTCCCAAAGGGGGTAAGCACATTTTGCAACAACTGTGCCACCCACTGGGCTAAGGGCTCATCATGGAGGGAGCCTTGCCCCAGCTTTTCTCCCTTGGGGGCAGGCACCAGGATTTGCCGTACTGCCGGTTTAATCACTGTTCCCGGATGTAGCCGCTTTATCCGCAGCATTTGCGAATCCGCCAAGCTAATCGGGGAAAAGCGCACGAATCTCCCTTGCGCCACGATTTCTTTTATTCCCAGGACGCGCGCTTGCATCCGTAGCTTCGCCACCGTGAACAGTAGCTCAACATTTGCCGGCGGTACCCCGTAACGGTCGGTCATTTCTTCGCGCACGGCATCCAGCTCTTTTTCTTGCCGCACGCTAGAGAGTTTTTGATACATCTCTAGGCGCAACCGCTCCGAATCCATATATTCGGGAGGAATATGGGCATCAATCGGCAGTTCGATTCGCACTTCACTGTCTTCTTCTTCCGCTTCCGCCCCCTCTTTAAAGCCGCGCACCGCCTCGGACACCATCCGGATATAGAGGTCAAACCCGACCCCGGCAATATGTCCCGACTGTTGTCCGCCCAACAGGTTCCCGGCTCCCCGAATCTCCAGGTCTTTTTGGGCGACTGCCGTACCTGCCCCCAAATCAGTATTAGCGGCAATGGTTTGCAGGCGTTCTTGCGCGGTTTCGGTTAGCGGTTTATCGCCCGGATAGAAGAAATAGGCGTAGGCGCGTTCCCTTCCGCGCCCTACTCGTCCTCGTAATTGGTGTAGTTGGGAGAGTCCCATTCGATGCGCCCCGGAAACAATCAGGGTGTTAGCGTTGGAAATATCTAGCCCTGTCTCGACAATTGTGGTACAAACTAGCACGTCAGCCTGGTGATTCCAGAAATCAACCATCACTTCTTCCAACTGTTTTTCATGCATTTTCCCGTGCGCCACCGCGATCCGGGCTTCTGGCACCAGTTCTGCCAGATGCGCAGCCACCCGGTCGATAGACTCCACCCGATTGTGTACATAGAAGACCTGTCCATCACGTAGCAATTCGCGACGGATCGCCGCTTTTACCTGTTTATCCTGGTAGAGACCGACAAAGGTGAGTACCGGGTGGCGTTCTTCTGGCGGAGTCGACAGGGTGGATAGTTCCCGGATCCCAGTGACTGCCATTTCCAGGGTGCGCGGAATCGGGGTGGCCGACATAGAAAGCACATCCACATTGGTACGCAGTGCTTTCAAAGTTTCCTTATGTTCCACTCCGAAACGCTGTTCCTCATCAATCACCACCAGCCCCAGGTTCTTAAAAGTCACTTCCCCGGTAATCAAACTATGAGTTCCAATCACCAAGTCGATTTCCCCGCTACGCAGCTGATCTTTAACTTCCCGCGCCTGGGCAGGGGTGGAAAAGCGCGACAGTTGCCCGATTTTCACCGGGAAGGGGGCGAAGCGGTCAGAGAAGGTTTCAAAATGTTGTTTTACTAGCAGCGTGGTCGGCACCAGGAGCGCCACTTGGAAACCTTCTTGAATAGCCTTGAAGGCTGCGCGCACCGCCACCTCGGTTTTCCCGAACCCCACATCTCCGCTGAGCAGGCGATCCATGGGAGCCGGTTTTTCCATATCTGCCTTGACCTCATCAATGGTGGCAAGCTGATCAGGGGTTTCCTGATACTCGAACGCATCCTCAAGTTCCTTTTGCCAGGGAGTATCGGGACCAAAAGCGTGCCCTTTGGTTGCTTGCCGCGCCGCATACAGGCGAATAAGTTCCGCCGCGATTTCCCGGGTAGCCTTGCGGGCGCGGTTCTTGGTTTTTGCCCAATCCGCTCCCCCCATCTTGTTGAGTTGCGGGGTATCGGATCCGGCATAGCGGGAAACCAAATCCAAAGAGTCAGTGGGTACATAGAGCCGATCCCCGGCTTGTCCCCGCCGCGAAGGCGCATATTCAATCACCAGGTATTCGCGAGTAACTGCGTCTTGACCTTTACCGATAGTGCGTTTAGTCATTTGCACGAAGCGTCCCACCCCATGCTGGGAGTGCACCACATAGTCCCCGGGTTTTAGAGAAAGCGGATCTACAATGGTTTTTCCCCGCCGACTAGCCAATTTGCGGGGAGCTTGCGCTAGGCGCGGAGACCGCCCGGTCAGATCTGCCTCTGCCAACACCAGCAGCCGGGCGGTTTTCAGGGCGAAACCGCTGGCGATTTTACCGGCGGTTACCAGTACACTTCCCTTTTCTATATCCGAGGAAGCATCTAGGGTTGCTACCGCTTTAGCCGGCAGTCCTGCCTCGGAAAGATTGGCGGCAAAGCGGCTGGCCAAGCCGCGTCCCGAGCAGGATAAAACCACTTTCCAGCCGGCATTTAGATACTGTCCTAAGTCTTTAACTGCCTGGTCGATATGTCCGCGGTAGCCTTGACTATCCCGCGCTTGCAAGGTTTTTTGAGCGCCATAAACATAAGTGGGGCGAGTGGTCTCACTCAGCCCGTTTTCCTCTTCCCCGCCGGTTCCTTCCCCTGCGAATTCTTCCGGTTCTCCGGGAAGGCTGACCGCTTCCTGCCCGGTCACTTCCTCGCTTTCAGCGGTCAAAATATCCGCACTGGGCAGACCGCTCAGCTCCCACCAGCCTAAACCTCTATCACGCACCTCTTGATTAAAATCATTGAGGCTTTGGAGAGCGCGCGCGGCGCGAATCGGGATTTTTCCCCCTCCCGCCGCCGCTTGCCAAGCAGCCTGTTCAAACTCGTGGGAAGTGGCTAACAAATCTGCGGCGCGGCGGGCTACTTTCCCCGGCTCATCGATCACGATGGTGGTATTTTCTGGCAGCAGGGAAACTACGCTTTCTAGTCCCGGCGCCAGCACCGGGGCTAAGGATTCCATGCCCTGTACCGCTATCCCTTGGCTGATTAGCTCTAACATATCTGCCACCCCGGGCAAGGAGGATTGCAACTTGCTAGCGCGCTGTTTTACCTGGTCGGTCAGTAACAGTTCCCGGCAGGCAGGCGCCCACACCCCTGCAGGACTATTTTCCAAGCTGCGCTGGTCAGAAAGGGAAAAATAGTTTACTTCCTCCAGGGTGTCGCCAAAGAAATCTAGGCGTTGGGGGTGAGATTCCCCAGGAACAAATACGTCGACGATTCCTCCGCGCACCGCAAATTGTCCTCGCGTGGATACCAAATCGGTTTTCTCGTATCCCAGATCTAGGAGGCGGGCAGCCAGCTTGTCCAAGGGGTAATCTTCGCCCTCAAGAATTTTTAGGGGCTCAATTTCAGTTAAACCGGATACTACCGGCTGCAATAGCGCCCTAATGGGAGCAACCAAAATAGAAATCGCTTCCCCCGGTCCGCTTTTTTCCGGATGGGTCAGGCGGCGTAAGGCGGCAATCCGCTGCGCCATAGTGTCAGCGCGGGGAGAAAGGCGTTCGTGAGGGAGAGTTTCCCAAGAGGGAAAACGGGCAACTCGCGGCAGATAACCGGTCAGTTCTGCCTCTATTTGTTCCGCGGAGCGCCCCGATGCGGTTACGTACAGGATTAAGCCGCGTGCCGGCGTCACCTGCTGGTTATTTACAGATTCCGGGAGGCTTTGTAAAGCGGAATTTAGGGGAGAAAAAACCCCGCTACTGGCTTCGGTTTGCGCTGCTGCAGCGATTAATGCCGGTCGCAACCCCGCAGGGCAATAGAGGGATTGTGGGCTAGCGGGGTGAGAAAAGAACTCTTTAGCTGCCGGCTCATTAGCTATTTCTTCAACAACGGCTTGCAAACTCATCGTTTATATCCTAGATGAGAGCGCTATTCAGTTCACTTTCACCTGCTCGCTCCGGCAGACTTAGTCCCGAGGACGCACTCTCGCCTTAATAAAAATGGCAGATTCTAGGAAGTGTAGACGTCGAAGTGGTTACCTGTGGTACCCCGGTCATAGACCTTGCCGGGGGCGCCAAACGGAGTTTTTATAACGGTGCCTTTGGGGGCATCGTTGGCCAGCACGATATATCCATCCCCATCGGCTACGAACCCGCCCTCGTTGACGTGACGCCCCGGGATATTGAGACCGCCACCAGGTAATACCTGTTGGGAATAGTAGGTGAACTTGTATCCGCCCCAGTTGATAACCCCCGCGCTGCGTAGCGCAGACAAAGAATACTGTCCCGGAGAGGCCGCACCCCCGGCTGGATCAGCTTCTGCTCCGGTGAGAACTTTCGCGTTAATGACTTGCAGCCCTAAATCCCCACCTGCCTGGGCAGCCGGGTTAGTGGCGGAAATGGTTTGCGCGGTGGCTTCTGGTACCGGCTGACCGGCAGGGAGCGAAGAGGTGTGCAGAGCTACCGCCCCCGAAGTGCCGACTGCCCCCGCGATTACCGCGGTTGCCAATCCCGCCTGCCAGAGTAGATGGCGGAATGGTTTCTTCTTTTGACAATGACGTCCCACGATTATTCCATTCAGTCGACACAATAACCTGCCGGTTTTTAACCAGGCAAAAATCAGTTTAAACCAATATGCAATCTTTTCGCTACCAAATCGTTATATTCGTAGCCGTTACCACAGTTTCCAAATGAAAAAGTGACGCCCCGCCGAAAAACGGCGGGGCGTCACCATGTTTTAGCTATTTACTTTAGAGCTGAAAATCCGTTAACTGCTGACAGTTAAACCTGGGAACTCATCTTGGCGATCATCATCAAGAACTCGGCATTGGAGTTAGTGTTCTTCAGTTTAGAAAGCACAAACTCGCTAGCCTGCTGCGGCTCCAAGGCGCTAAGCATCCGCCGCAACTTCCAGGTGACCTGCAGTTCTTCCTTGTTCAGTAGCAGTTCTTCCCGGCGCGTACCCGAGGCGTTCACATCGACCGCCGGGAATAGGCGCTTATCAGCCAGTTGCCGCGACAGCCGCAGCTCCATATTGCCGGTACCTTTGAATTCTTCGAAAATAACTTCGTCCATCTTGGAGTTAGTTTCCACCAAAGCGGTGGCCAGGATAGTTAACGAACCACCGTTTTCGACATTGCGCGCCGCCCCAAAGAATTTCTTGGGCGGGTAAAGCGCCGAAGCATCCACAC
>ERZ1673752.2772-NODE-2772-length-18431-cov-8.427841_pt1 | contig 18431 bp, 19 predicted proteins | sample MGYA00580195_ERZ1673752 | MGnify/ENA primary metagenome ERZ1673752 (study PRJEB41218, sample SAMN15661744) | gut metagenome | host: Homo sapiens | place: Canada: London | collected 2015-08-20/2019-03-30 | study: EMG produced TPA metagenomics assembly of...
CCCTTCCCCCTCGCGCTCCCCCATCCCCGCCGAAAACTTTTACTCAGGTCGGTATGGCACGTCCCCGCCGCTGGGCGCAAGGCCTGTCATCTCCCCAGACCGGGAAAGGAGCGGGTGAGGCAGGCGGAGAAAGAGCGCCGCCGGTGCGGCAGATGCTCGGCAGGCAACAGGGCACGGATGACCGCGGGGGCTTCAGGGGAATCTTCAAAAGAGAAAAATGGAAGGAAGACTGGCAGAAGAGGGCTCTTGTCTGCCATGTAGCGACACACAAAAGTAGCCGTTGGGGAAACAGGCCGGAGGCGGGGCAGGCCGTACCCGTTACGACGCGGGCAGCTACGAGCAAAGACTGGAGACGGCAACCCGACAGACGTTGCGTACCGGCTGCTGTCCTATCCATCGTAAAAAACAGCCCGCCAAAAAGCCGGGAGACCGGCATCAGGGAGCAGGCCCGCGTGCCGGACAGGCCGTCAGGGACCTGATGAAAAGGTTTTGGAAAGGAGAGGGGGACCGACCGAAGGCGGCCGCAGGCCGTGCCCGTTACGACACGGCAGCTATGGCCAAGGATAGGAGGGGCAACGAGACAGACGCTGCCTACTGCTGTTTTATCAATGATTTTGATGTGATAGCTGCCGCTGAGTTACGGGCATCGAGAGCAACGCTGCGAGGGGGAGAGGGAGAACCTTTTCGCCGAAAAGGTTTCCCTCTCCCCCTCGCTTAATCTTCAAACTTCAATGGCAGCCTAGAAGCTGACCTTGCGGGCGGCGTCCAGGGCCTTGTTGAAGTCGTCGTCGGTGTGGGCGAAGGAGACCATGCCGGTCTCGAAGCCCGAGGGCGCCAGGAAGATGCCCTGCTGGCGCATCTGCTTGTAGAAGGTGGTGAACAGCTGCTGGTCGCACTGTTTGGCGGTGGCGAAGTCCACCACTTCCTGCTCGCTGAAGTAGGGGCAGAACATGGAGGCGATGGTGGGCATCTGGATGGGCACGCCCTTGGCGCTGAGGATGGCGCGCAGTTCGCCGGCAAAGGCGGACACGCGGCGTTCGAGGGCATCGTAGTCCATCTGGCGCAGCTGGCGCAGGGTGGCCAGACCGGCGGCCATGGCCAGCGGGTTGCCGGAAAGGGTACCGGCCTGATAGACGGCGCCGCGCGGAGCCACGTTTTCCATGTACTGGCGCTTGCCGCCGAAGGCGCCCACGGGCAGGCCGCCGCCGATGATCTTGCCGAAGGTGGTCAGGTCGGGATCGATGCCGAAGCGGGCCTGGGCGCCGCCAAAGGAGGCGCGGAAGCCGGTGATGACTTCGTCGAAGATGAGCAGGGCGCCGTACTGGCGGGTGATCTCGCGCAGGCCTTCGAGGAAGCCGGGCTTGGGCAGGACGAGGCCCATGTTGGCGGCCACGGGTTCGACGATGATGGCGGCGATGCCTTCACCATGCTGGCGGAAGATCTCGCGCACGGCCTCAAGGTCGTTGTAGGGGGCCAGCAGGGTGTCGGCCACCACGGCGGCGGGCACACCGGGGGTGCCGGGGATGGAGAAGGTGGCAAGGCCGGAACCGGCGGCGGCCAGGAAGGGGTCGGCATGGCCGTGGTAGCAGCCCACGAACTTGAGCACCTTGTCGCGGCCGGTGACGCCGCGGGCCAGGCGCAGGGCGCTCATGGTGGCTTCGGTGCCGGAGTTGACCATGCGCACCATTTCCAGGCTGGGCATGTCGGCCACCACTTCTTCGGCCAGGGTGACTTCGTCGGGGCAGGGCGCGCCGTAGCTGGTGCCGCGACCGGCGGCCTCACGCACGGCGGCGGTGACGGCGGGGTGATCGTGGCCCAGGATCATGGGGCCCCAGGAGAGGATGAAGTCGATGTACTCGCGGCCGTCCACGTCGATGATGTGGCTGCCGTGGGCTTCGGCGATGAAGAGGGGCAGGCTGTCCACGTTGTGGCAGGCGCGCACGGGGCTGTTGACCCCGCCGGGGATGAGCTGGCAGGCTTTGTCAAAAAGCGCGCGGGATTTGTCGTCCATTGGCGTCAGGCTCCTAAAAATAGGTCATGGAGATTTTTTTGAGCTCTTTCAAGCTTTTGAGGATGGCGTACTCACGCAGGGGCGTGGTGGCGATCAGTTCCTGCGCCACGTCGAGGCATTCCTGTTCGCTGCGGCCGTGCACCATGGTGTACAGCTCGTAGGGCCAGTCGGGAGCGGCGCTGGGACGGTAGTAGACATGGGAGATGTGGCTGTGGCGGGCGGCGATGGCGCCGCATTCTTCCACCAGCTCGGGGGCCACTTTCCAGCCTACCATGGCGTTGTGGTTCCAGCCGGTCTTCTGGTGTTTGATGCTGGCCCCGAAGCGGCGGATGGCACCGCTTTGCTTGAGGCGGGAGAGCAGGTCGAGGACCTCCTCTTCCGTGCAGCCCACGGTGCGGGCGATGTCGGCATACGGGGTCAGGGAGTCGGGCAGGTCGGCCTGCACGATACGCAGGATGGCACGTTCTGTTTCGGTGAATTGCTGGGCCATGGATTCCTCACAGGACGCAAAACGCCGCGCCTGTGAAAGCGCGGCGGATGCGCCCGAAAAGGCCCGGCAGCCTGGGCTGCTCGCGGCTTAACGGTTGAAGGAGCGGGCGAAGAGGTCCTGGATGGCGTCGCGGCCGTTGTCTTCCAGGAAGCGGGTGCCCGTAGCGGCAAAGTGGGCATGCTCGATGACGGGCTTTTCCACCGGGGTCCAGACTTCTTTGTCCCAGGTGAACCAGCCGTTCTTGGGCTGGTCGAACACCAGCAGGGGCTTGTTGCAGATCTTGGCGAATTCGGCGCCCCAGCCGGTACCGCCCTTGACGGTGTTGTCGGGCTGGATGGCACCGATGACGATGACCTGGTTGCCGCTGCTGACCTGCCAGCAGATGGACTGCAGCACTTTGCGGAAGATGGGGGCACGGGTATACTCGCGGTTCATGAGCTTGGAGACGTAGGTCAGGCTCACGTCCTTGAGCGCCAGCTCTTCGGAGGTAAGCACGCGCACGCCGCGCTTGCGCTCGATCTGATGACCTTCAAAGCTGTAGTTGACTTCTTCGATGCCCCAGCCTTCGGCCAGAGCGCCGAAAAACTGTTCGGTCCCGGCAGCGCCGCCGCTGTAGAGAACACACTGTTTGGGATTGAGCATGCAAGCCTCCTCATTAAGATTGCTTCGTGCGGTACTCCCGGCACGTCTTTCACATCATGGCAGAATTTGCCGCGCTCGGCAAGGCGGGGGAGCCTGTCCCGTGCCCTGCGGGAGGGGAGGATGGGCTGTTTTTTCCGGTGTCCGTCATGGTCCTTTGCCAATAAAAAAAGCCCCGGAAGCGATGCACCCGGGGCGTTTCTTATGTCCGCGGGAATTCCCTAGTAGCGGGGAGGACGCGGGGCGCGGGGTTTGGCTTCGTTGACGCGAAGGGTGCGACCACCAAAGCTGTAGTTATCCAGAGCTTCAATGGCAGCCTGAGCTTCACCGTCTTCCATTTCCACGAAGCCGAAGCCACGGGCACGGCCGGTTTCCCTGTCGCTGACCAGTTTCACCGACAGAACTTTGCCGTATTCGGCAAAAAGATCCTGTACCTGTTCTTCAGTAGCGGCCCAGGGGAGGTTCCCAACATAGATGGACTTGGACATGAAAAAACACCCTCTCGAAAGTGACAGACACACCGCATGTGATCCCCAAAACAGCTTGAAGACCTGCGGCAATTGAGAAAACAGAAACATGCTTTGCTGGGCTTGTCAACGCAGACTGACGGAAAAAGTCCGTTATTTCTTGATTTTTTCGATTTTTTGGCCCTGTTTTCGGGGGGCTTTCGGGCGGCGAACAGGCTGATTTATCAGGCAAAGAAGGGGGGGATAGGCCAGTGTTCGCGTTTTTTTTCACAAAATCATTTTTCTTTGCACAAAGGTGCCGGGATGGCTGGAAAAATGCTGGTTGAGCGCACAATCTTCTGGCCTGGAAGGAGCGGGACGGACGCACCGCTGCGAAGGAGGTCCGGCAGGGGAAAAACAGGGGGAGGATCGCTTGCGACAGGGGGCGCAGGAAGACACCGGGAGCGATACTCCCGTGAGAGGGGCAGGGCAGGAAGGATGCGTGTCTCCCCAGGCAGGGGAGGGAAGCCATAGCGGGACCCTGGCGGGGATGGGGGGCCTGTGGCCGTGCTTTTGCCCCAACCATCTTGCCGGGGATGGCGCGGGAGGAAGGCGGCTCTGGGGCCGGTATGAGCGGAAAGCGCCGCAGCCGCAGCCCCGACGACGGACGGCGCATGACGGAGAAGGGGACAGCTCCCACGGGACTTTCCTCAAACGGGCCGCTGGTCGTTCCTGCCGGCGAGGCAAGGGAACCTGCGGCCGGCGGCAGCGACGCCGTGAGGGCTCCATCCCCGGGCCGCTCCGCACGGTCCGTCGGTGACAAAAGGAGCCCCGCGGGCATCGGCAGTGATGCGGGCGGGGCTCCTCGATCCGTGACTGGTTATTGCGGCGTTTCCGAGGGAGCCCAGTCGGGGGCCAGGTCCTCGAAGGCCGTATAGGGCGACATGTAGAGCAGCTCGGCCACGCCCACGGGACCGTTGCGCTGCTTGCCGATGATGATCTCGGCGATGCCCTGCACCGGCCGGTCGGCAGGCTTGGTGAACTTGTACACGTCGTCGCGGTAGACGAACATGATGACGTCGGCGTCCTGTTCGATGGCGCCCGATTCACGCAGGTCCGAGAGCATGGGGCGCTTGTCGCCGCGTTCTTCCACTTTTCGGTTGAGCTGCGAAAGGGCCACCACGGGCACGTTCATTTCCTTGGCCAGGCCCTTGAGGGAGCGGGAGATGTCCGAGATCTCCAGTTCGCGCGAGTCGGTGCGGCGGCTGGTGCGCATGAGCTGGAGGTAGTCCACGATGACCAGGCCCAGGCCCTTTTCGGCCTTGAGGCGGCGGGCACGGGCGCGCAGCTCCAGGGTGGTCAGGGCCGGGGTGTCGTCGATGTAGATGGGCGCGCGCGAGATGACGTCGGCCGCGGCGTAGAGGTTGCTCCAGTCGGCGTCGGTGAGCAGGGCCGGGCGGCGCAGCTTGGACATGTCCACCTTGCCCCACACGGCCAGCATGCGCTGCATGAGCTGTTCTTTGCTCATTTCCAGCGAGAACACGGCCACGGGCACGCCCTGGCGGATGGCGGCATTGAGGCCCATGCAGAGCGAGAAGGCCGTCTTGCCCATACTGGGACGGGCGGCCACGATGATGAGGTCCGAGGGCTGGAGACCGGCGGTGAGCTTGTCCAGGCGCGTGTAGCCGGTGGTGACGCCGGTGATGACGTCGCGGGAGTCGGCCAGCTTGGACAGGTTCTCGAACACGCTGTCCACCAGTTCGCGGGCGCCGGTGAAGTCGCGGCCCGTGGTGCGCTGCGAGATGGCGAACACGGCCTGTTCGGACTCGTCCAGCAGGCTGCCCACCTCGCGCGAGGCATCGTAGCAGTTGCTGATGATGGACGAGCAGGCATTGATGAGGCCGCGTTGCAGGGACTTGTCGCGCACGATGGTGGCGTAATATTCGGCATTGGCGCCGGAGACCACGGCCTGGGCCAGGTCGGCCAGATAGACGGCCCCGCCGGCCTCTTCGAGGGCGTTGTTGCTCTTGAGCTGCTCGGCGGTGGAGATGAGGTCGATGGGCGCGCTTTTGCGGTACAGGTCCAGGAAGGCCCGGAAGATGGTGGCATGGGCCGGCAGATAGAAGTCCGTGTCCGCGATGAGGTCCACGATGACGTGCATGAGCTGGGGCCGCATGAGGATGCCGCCCAGCACTGCCTGTTCGGCTTCGGGGCTGTGGGGCGGCACGCGCCGCAGCAGGTCGTTCTCCGCGGTGCGGGCGCGGTCGTTGCCCTCGCTGGTGCGGGGCGCGCCGGACTGGCGGGGGGACGGGGAAGAGGCGGAGCCGAAAGGTTCGTTGCTGGCCATGATGATCTCGCGGGTTCGGGATGAGTGATGTTGCCTGAAAGGCATACGGGTTGCGCTGGTGCCTGTCAATGCGGTGCTCGTGTCCGGGAAGGGCCGGGCTCCGCGCCTGTCCGCTCCGGCGTGCGGCGGACGTGCCTGCATCCGCTGCGTAGCCGGACAGGGCCTTGCGGGCGACGGGCGCGCAGGGATGCCGGGGCCGTCGCCCGCCTTCGTCCGACGGAACGGAGCGCGGGAACGGCGCCATCGGGCAAACCTGGGGGCAGGCTGCCCGCGGGCACACGGGCCTTGCCGCGGGACAGGGCGTGCATGGGCCGGAAGGTGATGCCCCATGCCGCGACGCGAGGGATGCAGACGACAGGCATGAAAAAAGCCCCGCTCGATGAGCGGGGCTTCGATCAGCATTGGGCCGGAAGGCCGACGCCTGCCTTATTCGGCTTCGGCGGCGGGAGCTTCAGCTTCGGCTTCGGGCTGGGCTTCTTCTTCCACCACGGGATGGTCGGAAACGACCTTCACCGGCACGGTGGCCACGATGCTGGCGTGCAGGCGCACGCGCACGGGATGATCACCCAGGGTACGGATGGGGGCGTCCATGAGGATGCGACGACGGTCCACATCCACGCCCAGAGCGGCCAGGGCATCGCCGATGATGCTGCTGGTCACGGAGCCGTACAGCTTGTCGTTGTCGCCCACGTGCATGGGGATGACGACTTCCAGAGCTTCCAGCTTGGCGCACAGGGCCTGGGCGTCAGCGCGCAGGGCATCCATGCGTTCCTGGAGCTTCTTGCGTTCCAGTTCAAAGGCCTTCATGTTGGCTTCGGAAGCCACCATGGCCAGGCCCTGGGGCAGCAGGAAGTTACGGCCGTAGCCGGGCTTCACGGTGACGACGTCGCCAAGGTTGCCGAGATTTTCCACGTCGGCGCGGAGTATCAGTTTCATGTGCGCCTCCTTAGATCATGCTCTTTTTCTTGACGGTGGAATCATGCGTGGCGGTGTAGATGAGCAGGGCCATCTGGCGGGCACGCTTGATTTCGCGGGTCAGCAGACGCTGATGGTGCGCGCAGGTACCGGTGATGCGGCGGGCGATGATCTTGCCGCGTTCGGTGATGAAGTCGCGCAGGATGTCAGGGCGCTTGTAGTTCAGGGGCAGATCCTTGTCCGCGCAGAAGCGGCAGAACTTGCGACGGGGGGCAAACTTCTTCTTGAAAGCCATTACGCGACCTCCACTTCTTCAGCCAGTTTGACGGTCACGAACTTGAAGATGCCGTCGGTGATGCGCACGTTGCGTTCCAGTTCGGCCACCAGTTCGGCGGGAGCCTGGTACACGAGGCGCACATAGTAGCCGCGCATCTGCTTGCGCACGGGGTAGGCCAGATCGCGCATGCCCCAGTGATCCACTTCTTCCATCACGCCGTTTTCGCGTTCCACCACGCCGGTCAGGGCGGTCAGGATGCCCTCACGGGTCTCAGCGGACAGCTCCGGCGAAAGGAGGAGCAGGGTTTCAAATTTCCGCATGGTTATCTCCTTTTGGACTGACAGCCCGTACCCCTCTGGTACGAGCAAGGGAAGACGCTCTATAGCCGCAAGCGGCGCGTCTGTCAAGTTTTTGGCCGCAAAAGCGGCGGAAAAATCTTTTTTTGAGCGGCTGCGGGGCCGTTGCGCCGTCCGTCACGGGCAGGGGAAGGTTTGCCCGCATATCCGGGACGGGTGCCGTATGCCGGGCGCTGCGCCACGGCTTACTTGTGGTACACGCGCGGGCTGCCCTGGCCCAGCAGGCAAAGCAGCTCGTACGAAAAGCCGCCGCAGGCTTCGGCCAGTTCGTCGATGTTGACGGGCGTCTCGCCCGGTGCGGCAGGGCCGCCCAGCAGCCAGGCCAGGTCACCGGCGCGGGCCGACAGACCCGTGACGTCGATCATGAACATGCCCATGCAGATGCGGCCCACCTGGGGCGCACGGCGGCCGTTGACCAGCACATGGATGCGGCCGGAGGCGCCGCGGGGATAGCCCGTGGCATAGCCCGCGCCCACCACGGCCACGCTCATCTCGCGCGGTGCGATGAAGGTCTGGCCGTAGGAGATGCCTTCGCCGGGCTTGAGGTGGCGCACCTGCAGCAAGGGGGCGCTCACTTCCATGACGGGTTCCAGACCCGCGCCGCGTTCCTCCCAGGCCGTGCCCCGGAAGGGATTGCCGCCGTAGAGCGAGAAGCCCGGGCGGCAGAGCTCGAAGCGGCTCTCGGGCCAGCCCATGGTCCCGGCCGAGTTGGCCAGGGAGCGCTTGAGGGCCGGGTAGGCCGCCCGCAGGCTGTCGGTCATGGCCGTGAACTTTTCCAGCTGGCGGCGGGTGAAATCTTCCTTTTCCGGCATGTCGGCACAGGGGAAGTGCGAGACGGCCAGGGTGGGCTTGAGGCCGGGGCAGGCGCGCAGGCGTTCCAGCAGGGCCGGGATGTCTTCCGCGCTGAAGCCCAGGCGGCTCATGCCCGTATCCAGCTTGATGGCCACGCCCCAGGGATCGGCGGGGCTGCTCAGGGCGGCGGCCTTTTCCAGGGCCTCGAAACCGGTGATGAGGGGCGTCAGGCCGCAGGCGCTGGCCTGCTGCCAGTCTTCGTCGTTCTGGCAGCCCAGCAGGGGCAGGATGGTCTGGGCCAGGCCGTCCTGGCGCAGGCAGATGCCCTCTGCCACGGTGCCCACGGCAAAATGGCGGGCGCCGGCGGCGTCCAGGGCGTGGGCCACTTCGGTCATGCCGTGACCGTAGGCATCGGATTTGATGACAGGCATGAGTCTGTCGGGCCGGCCCATGCGGCTGAAGTTGCGGACAAGGGCTCCCAGGCGGATATGACAGCGGGAAGGGGTAAAAGTGCAGCTCATGACGGCTCCTCGGATGAAAAACAGGGAGGCAGCATAGCAACATTGCCCGGCAGGCACAAGGAAAGTCTGCCGTGATTCCGGCAACGGCCGGGTTTCACAGGCAAAAAATCCCGGCCCCGGACGGCTTGTCTTTCCGCGCCCATCCGGCTAGTCTGCCCGCCATGACACAATCCGTCTATACACTCGAACACAGCGACAATGCGGCCCGCGCCGGTCAGGTGCGCACGGCACACGGCGTCATCCCCACCCCCATCTTCATGCCCGTGGGCACCGTGGGCTCGGTCAAGGCCATCGCGCCGGACGACCTGGCCGCCATCGGCGCGCCCATCATCCTGGGCAATACCTACCACCTTTACCTGCGTCCCGGTGACGAGCTGGTGGCCCGGCACGGCGGCCTGCACGGCTTTGCCTCCTGGCCCGGCGCCATCCTCACCGACAGCGGCGGCTTCCAGGTCTTCAGCCTGAGTTCCCTGCGCAAGATCCGGGAGGAAGGCGTGGAGTTCCGTTCCCATCTGGACGGCTCCAGGCATCTGTTCACGCCCGAGAGCGTGGTGGGCATCCAGCGCAACCTCAATTCCGACATCATGATGGTGCTGGACGAGTGCGTGCCCTATGGCGCGGACTATGCCTATACGGAAAAGTCCCTGGCCCTGACCACGCGCTGGGCCCTGCGCGCCCGCGCGGCCTATCCGCAGGGCAGCGGCCAGAACCTGCTGTTCGCCATCACCCAGGGCGGTTTCTTCAAGGATCTGCGCAAGCGCTCCATCGAGGAGCTGTGCTGCCACGATTTCGACGGCTTCGCCATCGGCGGCCTTTCGGTGGGCGAGAGCAAGCACATGCTCTACGATTTCATGTACGAAGTGGCGCCCCAGCTGCCCAAGGACAAGCCCCGCTACCTCATGGGTGTGGGCACGCCCCTGGACATCGCCCACGGCATCAATGCCGGTATCGACATGTTCGACTGCGTGCTGCCCACCCGCAATGCGCGCAACGGCACGCTCTATACCTCGCTGGGCAAGGTCAACATCAAGCGCAAGGAATACGCCGAGGACGACAGCCCCCTGGATCCGGCCTGCAACTGCTACACCTGCCGGACGTTCTCCCGTGCCTATCTGCGGCATCTGTACGTCAGCAAGGAGCTGCTGGCCTTCCGCCTCAACTCCCTGCACAACCTGACCTACTTCCTCAATGTGGTCAGGCAGGCACGCCAGGCCATCCTGGAGGACCGCTATGCGTCCTTCCTGGCCCATATGGAAAGCCTCTATCCCGATGAGGCGGCCCAGGGCCGGGGCCTTTGATAACAGTCCGCCAGTACAGGGGAATATAGTAAAGTTGATTTTTAATATCACTTTTGGGTAGGATGGCGGTACTCTTCGCATTCGAACACAAGTGAGGGATCGTGTCCTTTCCTACTCACTCCACCCCCTGTTTTACCTGGCATCTGCCGACGGACAGCCTCGTCTTTTGCGCGCCGGCCCTGCTCCTGCTGGGCCTGACGCCGGAGACGGCGCCGCGGACCATGGCGGATTTTCTGGACCGGCTGCCGGAACCGCAGCGCCGCTTTTTGCAGCGCCAGCGCCAGATGGCCCTGGCGGGGCAGGGGCCCGGCTGCCTGAGCTGTGCCTATACCTACAACGGGCGGCATGTTCGCGAAGACCTGAGCATCATCCAGTGCGATGCCGACGGCAGGCCGCAGACGATCCTCGGCACGTTCGACGTGCGTCATGAGGCCTCCCTGCCGGCAGGGGAAGACGGTGGCTACTGGACCTATGTCCGCAAGGAAGGAGGCCTGCTGCTGGATGCCCGCTGCGCCGGTCTGCTGGGGCTGGGGGCCGGGGCCGGGCCGCTGGACAGGGCCGCCCTGCGCCGTCTGCGCCGCCTGTACCGGGCGGCGGGGTCGCTGGCCCGTTTGCGCCGCTGGCTGGACATCCCCCTGTGTTCGGGACGGCAGAGCCTGCTGCTGATGCCTTCCCGCTCCGAGGAGCTCCCCCTGCTGCTGACGGCCTCGGTCCTGCACCGTGACAGGGATGGGCGGGCCCTGGTGGTATCGGGCAGTCTGGCGCCTTTTCTGGCGGGCAAGGCCGCTCCCGTGGGCGGTGCCGACCGTCTGCTGCTGGCCATGGATGCCTGCAGCGACGGCCTTTGGGACTGGGACGCCACCACCGGCAAGGTCTATTACAGCCAGAACTACCTTTCCATGCTGGGGCATACGTCCGAGACCTATCCCGCCGAGCTGGACTCGTGGGTGCGCGCCGTGCACCCCGACGATTACGAGAAGACCGTGAACATGCAGATGCGGGTCGCGGCTTCCCCCGCGGAGGGGGATGCCTTCTCCTGTACCTACCGCATCCGGCGTGCCGACGGCACCTGGCTGTGGGTGCTGGGGCGCGGCTGCGTGACCAGCAGGGACAGCGAGGGCCGGGCCCTGCGCATCGTGGGCATGCACACGGACATCAGCTCCCTCCAGCACGACCGCAACGTGCTGGAAAAGAAGATCCGCCTCGACCCCCTGACCGGGGTGTACAACCGTTACCATCTGGACGGGCTGCTCCAGCAGGTACACAAGGACAGGGGGCCCCTGAGCGTCCTCATGGCCGATGTCAACGGCCTGAAGATGATCAACGACCATCTTGGACACCACGCCGGAGACGAACTGCTGCGTACCGCGGCACAGCAGCTTTTGAAGCATATCCGGCAGGAAGACTGCCTGGCCCGTCTGGGCGGGGACGAGTTCGTGATGGTGCTGTCCTGTCCCGGCAGTGTGGTGCGCGAGCGGCTGTCCACCATCCGCAAGGCCCTGGAGGCGTGGAATGCCGCCGGCGGCCTGCCGCTGGAGCTCTCCTTCGGGCTGGCAGGCTCCGATGACGGTTCCGTGGCGCCCGAGGTGCTGCTGCGTCAGGCCGATGCCCGCATGATGGAGGAGAAGAACCGGGTACGGGCCGCCTCCCATGCCCGCATCCGGGCCTGGCTGGAAGCCCGCACGGGCCGGAAGGTCCCTGTGGACGATCCCCGGCTCTAGCTCCTGCCGCAGCGCGCGGGGCCGGGATGTCCGGCCGTGCCTGTGCGGCGTGCGGCCTCTCCCTTGCGGCGGGGCTGTCTTTTCCTGTGCCGGTTCCCCTGTCCGTCCTTTCACTTGTGGCATGACGGGTCGCCGGGCCGTCTCCCTGCCCGGTCCCGGTGGCATCGCTCCCTTTTGCCGCTCCTTGCAGCTGCCCCGTCATGTGCTGTCCCGCCTTGCGGCGGGCTGCCCTCCTGATGGCCGGGCGGGCCTTCGCCGCGCTTGACCAGGCGCGCCGGATATGGGAGACAGGGCTCAGACACTCATTTTTTCATTACATATATACGAGGAAAAACAATGAACGGTCAGAATTACCGTTGCGGCTGGGTGGCGCTCATGGGCCCGCCCAATGCCGGCAAATCGACGCTGCTGAACGGGCTCATGGGCCAGAAGGTGACCATCGTCACGCCCAAGCCCCAGACCACCCGCAACCAGATCGTGGGCATCCTGACGGACGACGATGCCCAGGCCATCTTCATGGATACGCCCGGCCTGTCGCAGGTGCGCGGCCGTCTGAGCAAGACCATGATCCAGGCCGTGTGGCAGAGCCTTGGCCAGGCCGACGTCATCATGCCCGTGCTGGACGCCCACCTGTACATCCGCCATCCCGAATATCTGGACCGCGATCTGGCTCCCGTGGCCGAGGCGCTGGCCAGTGACGAGCGCCCCATGGTGGTGGTGGCCAACAAGGTGGACCTGTTCGCCGACAAGAGCCGCATGCTGCCCCTGCTGACCCGTCTCAACGAGATGTGGCCCCGCGCCGAGATCTTCCCGGTGTCGGCCCTGAACAAGGACGGCCTGCCCGAGCTGGCCAAGCTCATCAAGAAGCAGCTGCCCAAGGGCATCGCCCAGTTCCCCGAAGACCAGATCTCCACCGCGCCGGTGCGCTTCATGGCCGCCGAGATCGTGCGCGAAAAGCTCTTCCTGCACCTGCGTCAGGAAGTGCCCTACGGCATCGCCGTGGAAGTGGAGAACTGGGACGAAGACCCCGAACGTGAGCAGACCATCATCCACGCCGTCATCTATGTGGCCCGTCCCATGCACAAGGGCATGGTCATCGGCCGCGGCGGCTCGGTGCTGAAGCAGGTGGGCATGGAGGCCCGTCAGGACATCCGCGAGCTCATCGGCGGCAAGGTGCACCTGGAACTGTGGGTCAAGGTCCGCGAGAACTGGACGGAAGATACGGCCTTCCTGCGCGAGCTGGGCATGGGGGCCGAATCCCTGTAGAGGAATGCATGATGGATGATTCCGCCTTGCGTGAGCGCTATCTTTCCGTGCTGGATCGGCTGGGCGAGGCCATTGCCCGTGCCGGTCGCAAGCCGGAAGAGGTGCGCCTGATCGCCGTTTCCAAACTGCATCCGGCCGAGGACGTGGCCTGTGTGGCCGCCGCCGGACAGGTGGATTTTGGCGAGAACTATGTGCAGGAGGCCCTGCAGAAACGGCAGGATCTGGTGGCGCAGCCCCAGTGCCGTGACATCCGCTGGCACATGATCGGTCATGTGCAGAGCCGCAAGGCCGCCCAGGTGGCCGGGGCCTTTGCCCTGGTGCACACCCTGGATTCCGTCAAGCTGGCCGACGCCCTGGAAAAGCGCGCCGCCGCGCTGGGCGTGGTCCAGCCCGTGCTGTGCGAGATCAATGTGGGCGAGGAGCCCCAGAAAGCCGGGATCATGGCCGATGCCCTGCCCGAGCTGGAGGAGCATGTGCTGGCCCGTTGCCCCCATCTGGAGATGCAGGGGCTCATGTGCCTGCCGCCCGTCTTCGACGCGGGCGAGGCCGCCCGGCCCTACTTTGCCCGCCTTTACCGTCTGCGTGAGGACATGCGGGCGCGTACCGGCCTGCCGCTGCCCCATCTTTCCATGGGCATGTCCGGCGACTTTGCCGCCGCCGTGGCCGAAGGGGCCACCCTGGTGCGCATCGGCACGGACATCTTCGGTCCCCGTCCGCCCAAGGTCCCCGCGTAACGGATCATCACGAGGATATGAAAGGAGCCTGTCACTGACAGGCTCCTTTTTTATTTCATGGTGTTGGGCCGGAGCGGGGAGGTGGTGAGCTGCAGCCTTTTGCGGTGAAGAGGGCAGGGAGCAGGCTGTGACTTCATACGTTGTCACCTCGCCGCCATGCCGCATCATCGGGCCGTAGGGCAGGCCTGTCCGCCGGGACGGGGCAGGCCCGGGCAAGATCAGGAGTGCCGGGCCTCCCATTCCAGCAGGCAGGCCCCCAGGGGCAGGGCCTGCTGCAGGAACTCCTTGCGGCTCGTCTGGCCGGGGTCATAGGTCAGCAGCGCGGAGCCGGTGACGGCGTTGAATGTGGCGTCCCGGATGCCGGTCCCCTCGCACAGCAGCGTGTGCAGGGCCCCGAACGTGCTGCTTTCCCGGAACAGGGGATGACGCAGGCGGACACGTCCGTCGCTGAAATGGTGGATACTCCCCAGCAGGGCACGCATGGCGGCCTCCATATCCGTGTTGTCCACGGCCGTCGATGCTGCGGCGCCTGCGGGCAGGGCCTGCACGTCGATGGTCTCCGCTCCGGCCTCGTGCGGAGACGCGGCAGGCAGGAAGGTACGTACGGTCTCGCCCACGGTGGTCTGGCGTTGCAGGAGGCCGGTCAGCAGCTCATCAAGGGCCGGGGCGTCCGTTTGGCGGCAGCCCTTGCCGTTTTTGCCGCTGCGGCTCCCCTTCATGCCGCTGCCGTGCAGGGAGCCGCCTCTGCCGCACCCCATGCCTTTACCGGAGCCGCCGCCTTTACCGCTGCCCAGCCCCTGGCTGAGGGTCTGCAAAAGGCCGCTGCCGGCCAGTCCCTTGCCTGCCATGCCCAGCAGGCCCATGCCGAGTTTCGTCCAGAGCATGTCTGTCGCTCCTTTGCGCCGCCCCTGTACGGCATCATGCCGCCTGCGCCGGTGTGCGTCGTCGGACCGGAAATCAGCGTGATGTCCGGCCTCTCCTGCCATGCCCGAAGCCGTGCCCGCCACGCGGACGGGCAGGAGGACACGGCTCCTCTGTCTGCTCTGCTGTCCCGGGCGTCCGCGTCGCCCCATCCGGCTGCTGTCCGTGTCCGCCGTGAGGGCCCTCTCCTCCGCTGTGGTGCTGGCAACGCAGCCGTACGGGACCGCCCTCCATGACCAGGGGCAGCCCCCGGGTCAGGGCCTGGGCCACACGCCGGCGGGCTTCGGCCAGCAGGCGGCAGAACGTGGGCGGAGAGATCTCCATCTGCCGGGCGGCCTCTTCTTGCGACAGCCCTTCGGCATCAGCCAGGCGCAGTGCCTCCAGCATGTCCAGGCCCAGCGTCATGGCGGGCGCGTCGTTCCCTGTGTCAGGGGAGAAGCGTCGGCACGCGGGCTTGGCAGCGATGAGGCGCAATTTTTGCGGTCGCATGGGACATCCTTGATTTGAAATATATTTCAAAATATCGCTGTCGGCAGGGAAGTCAAGGCATACGCGGACAGCGGGGCTCTTCCGGCGGCAGCCCAAAAAACAAGGGAGCTCCCGGGGGAACTCCCTTGCCGGCCGCGCTGTCGGCGGCCTTTCCTGTTGACGCATGTTGGCGGCCAAGCTATTTTTCCCCCAGCATGCGGCGCAGGGGCTTGTTTTTGTTATCCCTGGCGGCGCATGGCGGCCAGACCCAGCAGGATGGCGCCTGCCTGGGCCACGTTGAGCGAATCGAATTTGCGCGCCAGCGGGATGCGCAGCATCCGGCCGCAGCGTTTGGCCACACCGGGGCGCAGGCCCTTGTCTTCATTGCCCAGCACCAGCACGGCGGGCAGCTGCATGGCGTGTTCGAACGCGTCGGCGGCGTCAGGGCCGCAGCCCGCGCCGTAGATGCTGAACCCCGCCTCTTCGGCTTCGTCCAGCGCATGGGCCAGGTTGGTCACCCGGGCCACGGGCAGGCGTTCCAGGGCCCCGGCAGCCGCACGATGGGCCGCAGGGCCCAGATAGGCGCTGTTGTGGCGGGGCAGGATCACGCCCGCGCCGCCCAGGGCATACAGGGTGCGGCACAGGGTGCCCACATTGCCCGGATCCTGGACTTGGTCCAGGGCCACCACCAGCGGCAGGGGCGCTTCGGCCGCGGCCTGCAGCACGTCCGCCAGATCACGGAAATCCGTGGCCGTCAGGCGCGCCACCACGCCCTGATGGTTGAGCGGCGCGGCATCGTTGCCGTTCTGCTGGGCGGCCTCGCGGCAGAGCCTGTCCAGGGCCGCCTGATCCACCAGACTGAAGCGCACGCCGCTCTGGCGGCACAGCTGCTGCACGTCCTGGGCATCCCGGGTACGCAGGCCTTTTTTGCAAAAGACGAGGTCGATGCGTTGCGGGTCGGTCCGCAAAAGTTCCAGCACGGGCTTCATGCCCGGCAGGAGCGGGGTCTCGGAAGTTTGATTCATGGCGTCTCCATGATTGGGGGCGTTGTTACTGGGAGGGACCGGGAAGAGGTCCCGATCCGTTTTTGTGTACGCAGCTTCCCGGCACATGGCAAGCCGGGGGCACGGGAGTAAGCATGTTCTTTCCTGATTGGTCCGGCAGGGGCCGCGCACGTCTGGGGGTGCTTTGTATTCTGGCCTTCTGTCTGTTGCTGGCAGGCGGCTGCGGCAGCAAACAGAAAAAAGGACAGCCCCTTTCCATGCCGTCCCTCATCATCCCCGGCGACGAGGGCGGCGAGCCTTTGACCCCCACGGAACTGGCCGCCTTCCAGAACACGGCCCGCATCGACCGCGACATCCACAAGGCCTCCATGCCGGACGTCGTCCTGCAATACAAGCACTTCCTGCGCAAGGGGCGCGGGACCATGAGCGTCTTTTCCCGCAATGCCGAGCCCTATCTGGGCTATGCCCGCAAGGTCTTTCGTTCGCGCGGCATGCCTGAGGAACTGGCCTATCTGGCCCTGGTGGAGAGCGGCTACCGGCCCGATGCGGAATCCCGCGTGGGGGCGCTGGGTGCCTGGCAGTTCATGCCCTATACCGGTATGAAATACGGCCTGACCCAGGACTGGTGGCTGGACGAACGCCTGGACCCCTACCGCGCCACCGAAGCCGCCGCCGACTATCTCCAGAAACTGTACGGGGACTTCCGCGACTGGCCCACGGCCATCGCCGCCTACAATGCCGGTGAGGGCAAGATGAGCCGGGCCAAGGAAGGGACGGGCGCCCGGAATTTCTACGAAGTGGTGGAACGCAACCACAAGCTGGACGAAAAAGCCCGCCTGCGGCCCGAGACCGTGCAGTATGTGCCGCGCTTCCTGGCCATGAGCAAGATCATGCGCAACCTGCCCCAGCTGGGCTTCACGCCCGTGGATCAGGACAAGCCCGCCCCGGTCCGTCGTCTGACGGCCCGCCCCGGTACCGACCTCATCGCCCTGAGTCGTGCCTGTGGTTTGAGCTGGGAAAGTTTCCAGAACTACAACCTGCACCACAAGCGGACCATCTCGTCCACCGAGCGCTCCACCTTCGTCTATGTGCCGGTCCAGAACGAGGCCCAGGCCCAGGCCTTCCTGCGTTCGTCGTCGGCTTCGGCCTTTGCCAACTGGCGTCCCACCAAGGTGCAGACCTCGTCCGACTCTCTGGCCAGAATCAGCAAGCGCAGCGGCGTGCCCCTGGAACGCATCCAGGCCGCCAACCCCGAAAAGAAGAAGATCTACGCCGGGGATACCCTGCTGTTGCCGCGTGGTGTGCCCATGTCGCCTTCGGCCGTGGCCGCGGCGGACGACAAGCCCTCGCGGAAAGAACGCTCGTCCGGTCGGGACAGGCAGGAGCGCAACAGGCCCGAACCCTCGGGCGGCGTCTACGTGCTGCGGCCCAACGATACCCTCTACGGCGTGGCCCGGCAGTTCGGCGTTTCGGTCAGCGATCTGCAGGCCTGTAACAATATCGACGACCCCAGCCAGTTGCAGGTAGGCCAGCGCCTGACCATCCCCGGCAAGGGCGGCGCCGCGGCGTCGCGTCCGGCTTCTTCCGAGCGGCAGGCTTCGCCGAAGGGCAAGGCTTCCCGCGCTTCCCGCACCAAGACCTATACCATCCAGGCCGGTGACAGCTTGTGGGGCATCGCCCGCAAGAACGATGTCTCGGTGGAGGATATCAAGCGCTGGAATGACGGGGTCGATGCCCAGAATTTGCGCGTGGGCAGTACCCTGATCGTGGGGGATTAGGAGCCTCAGCCATGACAGGCCGGGAAGGGGAGACCTTTCCCGGCTTTTTTATGGCCGAAGCAGGGCAGCCGGATGCGGGCGTACGGGAGGTCCGCTCGTCGCAGGAGGAAGGCGATGGCCTGGGAGTGCCGTCATTGGGAGTTCCCGCCATCTATGGGCTGGAAGAGGTAGCTGCCAGGGAGGCTCCGCCGGCGTTTGGGTGGCGCTGTATCGGAGGTGTGGGAAAGGCAGGGGAGATGCATTGCGAGGGCCCCATTCCGGCATTGCCTGTAGCGGGACTTTTTTGGGGGGGCAGTATGTTGCTTGAAAAAATGCAAACATTTTTCTGTGTCTTTTCGGTATGTTGATTGAATAATCAGTCAGCAGGGAGCAAATCCACAAAATTTTTTGCGGGAAAATGCTTGACGGTGGGGTCGAAAAGGCGCATAAAGCCGTTCGCGCCAACGA
>ERZ1673752.2781-NODE-2781-length-18374-cov-8.195426_pt1 | contig 18374 bp, 15 predicted proteins | sample MGYA00580195_ERZ1673752 | MGnify/ENA primary metagenome ERZ1673752 (study PRJEB41218, sample SAMN15661744) | gut metagenome | host: Homo sapiens | place: Canada: London | collected 2015-08-20/2019-03-30 | study: EMG produced TPA metagenomics assembly of...
GCTGCAGGTCATCGGATGTCTGAAGAAGGCGGGCATGCCGCTGCGGGACATTCCGGGTCTACATTGAGCTGGCCATGCAGGGCGATGACACCATCGGCGAGCGTCTCGCGCTCTTCGAGCACCAGTGTGAGGTCCTGCGTGAGCAGATGGAGCAGCTGCAGCAGACGATGGACATCCTCGACTACAAGTGCTGGTACTATGAGACGGCGCGCGAGGCGGGGTCGGTCGGCGCCGTGCAGCAGCTGGACGCCGCGCAGATCCCGGAGCGCTTCCGCAGCGTGCGCGGCGAGCTGCGCAGCGCGCCCGGCACAGACAGAAGCAGCAAGGAAACCGAAGGAGAAATTGCATGAATTTCATTCGCAAAAACTGGAAGGGCACGTTACTGTGCCTTGTGATCGCGCTGCCGTGCTGGTGGCTGGGCAAGCGCTTCCCCATCGTGGGCGGGCCGGTGTTCGCCATCGTGAGCGGCATGATCGTCACGCTCTTCATCCGCGACAGGAGCACACTGCAGAGCGGCATCACGTTCGTCTCAAAAAAGGTGCTGCAGTACGCCGTGATTCTGCTCGGCTTCGGCATGAACCTCTCGGTCATTCTGCAGACCGGGAAGCAGTCGCTGCCGATCATTCTCGTAACGATCACGACCTCGCTCGTGATTGCGTGGGCGCTGCACAAGCTGCTGCACATTCCGGGCAAAATTTCGACGCTCATCGGCGTCGGCTCGTCGATCTGCGGAGGGTCGGCCATCGCAGCCACGGCTCCGGTCATCGACGCCGACGACGAGGAGGTGGCGCAGGCCATCTCCGTCATCTTCTTTTTCAACATGCTCGCCGCGCTCCTGTTCCCGATGCTCGGAACGGCGCTCGGCTTCTCGCAGACGAGCGGCGAGGCCTTCGGCATCTTCGCCGGGACGGCCGTGAACGACACATCCTCCGTCACGGCGGCCGCCTCGACGTGGGACTCGATGTACTCCCTCGGGAGCGAGACGCTCGACAAGGCCGTGACCGTCAAGCTCACGCGCACGCTCGCCATCATCCCCATCACGCTCGTGCTCGCGTGGATGCGCACGCGCAGCGCGCAGGCGGACGGCAAAAAGGTGGAGCTGAAGAAAATTTTCCCGTTCTTCATCCTCTATTTCATCCTCGCCTCCGTCATCACAACCGCCGCGACGGCGCTCGGCGTTCCGGCGTCGGTCTTCTCCCCGCTCAAGACGCTCAGCAAGTTCCTCATCGTCCTCGCGATGAGCGCCATCGGCCTGAACACGAACATCGTCAAACTCATCAGAACCGGCGGCAAGCCGCTCGGTCTGGGCTTTTGCTGCTGGGTCGGCATCGCGGGCATGAGCCTTCTGATGCAGCACATTCTGGGGCTCTGGTAAGCGATGGGACAGAAAATCGACCGGACGTATCTCTTTGAGCGGATGCCCGTGGGGCAGGCCGTCCGGCGGCAGATCATCCCCTCTATCGCGAGCCAGATGGTGATCCTGCTGTATAACCTCGCGGACACCTATTTCGTCGGCCTGCTCAACGACGCGGCGCAGACGGCAGCGGTGTCGCTGGCGTACTCGATGACGCTTCTGATGACGGCGCTCGCGAACCTCTTCGCCGTGGGCGGCGCGGGGCGCATCGCCCAGCTCCTCGGCCGCCGCGACCGTGACGGCGCGCGGGAGGTCTGTGCGGTGAGCTTCTGGTTCGCGCTGCTCGCGAGCGCGGCGTTCTGCGTGCTGTTTACGCTGCTCTCCTCGCCGATTCTGCGCCTGTGCGGCGCAACGGACGAGACATACGCCCTCGCCTGCGGCTATTCCCGCTGGGTCATCTCCGTGGGCGGCACGTTCTCCATCCTCAACACCGTCCTCGCCAACCTCATCCGCGCGGACGGGAGCGCCTTCGCCGCGTCGATGGGCGTCTCGGCGGGCGGGATCATCAACATGCTGCTCGACCCGCTGTTCGTGCTGCCGCGCTTTCTCGGCATGGGCGCGGAGGGCGCGGGGCTCGCGACAGCCATCTCAAATGCCGCCGGGATGCTCATCCTGCTGGGGATCATCGCGGCGCGCCGCCGTGTGGGTGTCGTGGCGCTGCGTCCCGGCGACCTGCGCGCGGCGCGGCGGCACATCGGCAGGATTCTGCGCATCGGCCTGCCGTCGGCGGTGCAGTTTTTGCTGACGCTCGTGGCCGTGGGCGCGCTGACGAAGTTCATGTCGCTGTATGACACGGCGGCGGTCGCGGCGCTCGGCATCGTCAAAAAGCTTGACATGCTGCCGCTCTACTTCTCCATCGGCGTTGCCAACGGCCTGCTGCCGCTGCTGGCGTATAACTACAGCGCCGAAAACCACGAGCGGCGACACCGGATTTTCCTCTGCGGCTGCGCGGTCGCGGTCGGCTTCTCGGTCGTCTGCGTCGCGGGGTACGAGGTGTTCGCCCCGGCGCTCGTGCGGATTTTCATCGGCGATGCGCAGACGATCGCCTACGGCACGAAGCTGCTGCGGATCATGGTGCTGGCCATGCCGATGATGTCGGTCTGTTACCCGATGATCACCCAGTTTCAGGCGATGGGGCGCATGCGCGAGTCGCTCATCTGCTCGATCCTGCGCAAGGGCTCGCTCGACATCCCGCTGCTGTTTGTGCTCAACGCGCTATTTCCGCTCTATGGCTGCGCCGCCGTGCAGCCGATCGTCGACTGCATCTGCATGATCGTCGCCATCTATTTCTACAAAAAACTTCCCACCGCCTAAAAGAAGGCTCTCACCGCCCCCGGCGAGAGCCTTCTTTTCATGCCTCACAGAGTTCGCGCCGCGCACGGCGCGAAAAAGATCCAATCCGTTTTTTGCGGCGGCGTGTACGCCGCAAAAAACACCCTGCGCGGAGCGAGCGCCGCAGGCCGGCATAGCCGGCCGGGGCGCAGAGCGCAGCGAAGCCACTCCTCAAATATACGGCAGGCTCTGCCTGCCGTATATTTGAGGAATCGTTGTTATCACCAAAATTAATGGCAAGGATTTGTAAAAACTATCATACGAACACCCCCGTTTCCTTGACACCCGCGCGCCGCGCGTGCTATGCTGAATAGCGACAAGAGAGCCGTTTTCCGGGGCCTGACGGTTTTGAAGTGGAGCACCACGTGGACCCGGAGAATGTATTTGCCGACCGTCTGGGCGCACTGCATCAAGGGGCATGCCATAGGCAGGCCGAGGGGTGCCGTGCGTCTTCATTTTCTGTTTCAGGAGGCGCACAATGAGAAAAGTCGGAATCATCATGGGCAGCGACAGCGACCTGCCGGTTGTCCGCAAGGCCGCGGACACGCTGCGCGCGCTGGACATCCCCTATGAGGCACACGTCTATTCCGCGCACCGTACCCCCGAGGAGGCCAGCCGCTTCGCGTCGCAGGCCCGCGAGAACGGGTTCGGCGTGCTGATCGCCGCAGCCGGGATGGCTGCACATCTGGCCGGTGCGATCGCGGCCAATACAACGCTGCCGGTCATCGGAATCCCGATCCGGTCGGCACAGCTGGGCGGCATGGACGCCCTTCTTTCCACAGTTCAAATGCCGACGGGCATCCCCGTGGCGACTGTTGCGATTGATGGGGCAGCCAATGCCGCTCTTTTGGCCGCGCAGATCCTCGCCGTGGAGGACGCGGCGCTGGCCGAAAAGCTCGCGCAGCGCCGCAAGGCCGACGCCGACAAGGTGCGCACCCGCGACGCCGCCGTGGAGGCCCGTCTGCTGGCGGACGAATAAAGCGATACACATTGACACTATCAACATAAAACGGATTTTATACGGAGGATTTTTATCATGGAAAAAATGACGCAGCTCTATGAGGGTAAGGCAAAGAAGGTTTACGCGACGGAGAATCCCGAGGTCGTGATCGTTTCCTATAAGGACGACGCCACCGCGCTTGACGGCCTGAAGAAGGGCACCATCGCCGGCAAGGGCGTGGTCAACAACCGCATGACGAACTTCCTCATGCAGTTGCTGGAGAAGAACGGCGTGCCCACCCACTTCGTTGAGGAACTGAACGACCGCGAGACGGCCGTGAAGAAGGTGTCCATCGTGCCGCTGGAGGTCATCATCCGCAACGTCTCCGCCGGCCACTTCGCCCAGCGCTACGGCGTGGAGGAGGGCATCGTCTTTGACGAGCCGACCATCGAGTTCTCCTATAAGAACGACGATCTGCACGACCCCCTGCTCAATGCCTATCACGCCATCGCACTGAAGCTCGCGACCCGCGAGGAGATCGAGACGATCAAGACCATGGCCTTCCGCGTCAACGAGGTACTGACCGAGTACTTCCGCACCCTCGGCGTGCGTCTGGTCGACTTCAAGCTCGAGTTCGGCCGTCTGGCCGACGGCACGCTCGTCCTCGCCGACGAGATCTCCCCCGACACCTGCCGCTTCTGGGATCTCAAGACGAACGAGAAGCTCGACAAGGACCGCTTCCGCCGCGACATGGGCGGTGTGGAGGATGCCTACCGCGAGATGATGCACCGCGTGTTCGGCGAATAAGGCGCGGAGGAACTTCATGAGCAATATTCACGAAGAATGCGGCGTGTTCGGCGTTTTCAGCCCTGACAACTACGACGTGGCGCGCATGACGTACTACGGCCTGTTTTCGCTGCAGCACCGCGGGCAGGAGTCCTGCGGCATCGTCGTCAACGACGACGGGCTGTTCGCCGCGTATAAGGACGTGGGGCTCGTCAACGACGTCTTCACGCCCGACCGGCTCGACGCGCTCGGCCCCGGCAGCATCGCCGTCGGCCATGTGCGCTACGGCACGACCGGCAGCAATGACCGCAACAACGCCCAGCCGATCGTCGTCAACCATGTGAAGGGCCGCATGGCCCTCGCCCACAACGGCAACCTCGTCAACAGCTACGAACTGCGCTCGAAGCTCGAGCTCGAGGGCTCGATCTTCCACACGACGAGCGACACCGAGGTCATCTCCTACATCATTACGAAGGAGCGCCTGACATCCGGCTCGATCGAGGAGGCCGTCAACCGCGCGATGGGCAAGCTGAAGGGCGCCTATTCGCTCGTCATCATGTCCCCCTCGAAGCTCATCGCCGCCCGCGATGAGCACGGCTTCCGCCCGCTCTGCTACGGGCAGACGGCGGACGGCCGGTACGTCATCGCCTCCGAGTCCTGCGCGCTCGATGCGGTGGGCGCGGCCTTCATCCGCGACATTGAGCCGGGCGAGATCCTCGTCTTTGACAGGCAGGGCGTACGCAGCATCCGCGACCACTGTGAAAAGCAGCCGCAGTCGCTGTGCGTGTTCGAGTATATCTACTTCGCCCGCCCCGACTCCGTGATCGACGGCTGTCAGGTACACACGGCACGCGTGCGCGCGGGGTCGTTCCTCGCGCTCGAGCACCCCGTGCAGGCGGACGTCGTCATCGGCGTGCCGGATTCCGGCCTCGACGCGGCCATCGGCTATTCGCGCCAGTCCGGCATCCCCTATGAGATCGGCTTCATCAAGAACAAGTATATCGGCCGCACCTTCATCGCCCCCGGTCAGAAGAGCCGCGAGGACAAGGTGCGCATCAAGCTCAACCCCATCTCCGATGTCGTGCGCGGCAAACGCGTCGTGCTGATCGACGACTCGATCGTCCGCGGAACGACGAGCGCGCGGATCGTGAAGCTCCTGCGTTCGGCGGGGGCCACGGAGATCCACATGCGCATCTCCGCGCCGCCGTTCCTCAACCCCTGCTACTACGGCACGGACATCGACTCGCGCGAGCACCTGATCGCCTGCCACCACAGCGTGGAGGAGATCAGCAGAATCATCGGTGCGGACTCTCTGGGCTATCTGAGCGTCGAGAGCGCAAAGCGTCTGGCCTGCGGCGTCAACGGCAAGGGCTACTGTACGGCGTGCTTCGACGGGGCCTATCCCACGGAAATCCCCAGCGAGACGCACAAGAACCGTTTTGAAGAAAAAATTTCGAAAGGCAAGGGTACTTCCCATGAATCATAATTCCCGCTCGGAGAGCTACGCGGCCGCCGGGGTGGACATCACCGCCGGATACCGGGCCGTTGAGCTGATGAAAAGCCACATCGCGCGCACTATGACCGCGGGCGTCTGTTCCGACATCGGCGGCTTCGGCGGTCTGTTTGAGCTGGACACGACCGGCATCGAGCACCCCGTGCTCGTCAGCGGCACGGACGGCGTCGGCACGAAGCTGAAGCTCGCCTTCCTCATGGACAAGCACGACACCGTCGGCATCGACTGCGTGGCCATGTGCGTCAACGACATCATCTGCTGCGGCGCGAAGCCCCTGCTGTTTCTGGACTACATCGCCTGCGGCAAGAACGTCCCCGAGCGCATCGCCGAGATCGTCAGCGGCGTGGCCGAGGGCTGCGTGCAGAGCGGCGCGGCGCTCATCGGCGGCGAGACGGCGGAGATGCCGGGCTTCTACCCCGCGGACGAGTACGACCTCGCGGGCTTTGCCGTGGGCGTCGTCGACAAGGCGAAGATCCTCGATAAGACGACCATGCGCCCCGGTGACGTCGTGATCGCGCTGCCCTCGAGCGGCGTCCACTCCAATGGCTTTTCCCTCGTGCGCAAGGTCTTTGACGTCGAGCACGCCGACCTCAGGAGCCCCCGCGCGGAGCTCGGCGGCCGGAGTCTCGGCGAGGCGCTGCTCGCCCCGACGAAGATCTATGTAAAGCCCATGCTCGCCCTCTTTGACGCCGTGCGCGTGAAGGGTGTGTCCCACATCACGGGCGGCGGCTTCTATGAGAATATCCCCCGCAGCATCCCCGACGGTCTCTGTGCGCGCATTACGCGCAGCGCCGTGCGCGTGCTGCCGGTGTTCGACCTGATCGCCCGCGCGGGCGGTATCCCCGAGCGCGACATGTTCAACACCTTCAACATGGGCGTCGGCATGAGCGTGGTCGTCGCGGCGGAGGACGCGCAGCGCGCGCTGGAGATCCTCCGCGCAAACGGCGAGGACGCCTATGTCATCGGCGAGATCACCGAGGGCGAAGAAAAGGTGGTTCTATGCTGAAAACACGGATCGCCGTGTTCGTCTCCGGCGGCGGAACGAACCTGCAGGCGCTGCTCGACGCGCAGGCGGCCGGAAAGATCCCGAGCGGTGAGATTGTCCTCGTCGCGGCGAGCAATCCCAAGGCCTATGCCCTCGAGCGCGCGGCGCGCGCGGGCGTAAAGAGCGTCGTCGTCGAGCGGCGCGCCTGCGGCAGTCAGGAGGCCTTCGAGGATGCGCTGCGCCGGGCGCTGCGCGAGAGCGGCGCGGAGATGATCATCCTCGCCGGCTTTATGAGCATCCTGAGCGAGGCGTTCACGGCCGAGTGGCCCGAGCGCATCCTCAACGTCCACCCGTCGCTGATCCCCGCCTTCTGCGGCAAGGGCTTCTATGGCCTGCATGTCCACGAGGCCGCGCTCACGCGCGGCGTGAAGGTGACGGGCGCAACGGTACACTATGTCAATGAAATTCCGGACGGCGGCCGGATTCTGCTGCAGAAGGCGGTGGAGCTGCTGCCGGACGACACGCCGCAGACGCTGCAGCGGCGCGTGATGGAGCAGGCCGAATGGATCCTGCTGCCGCAGGCGGCGGAGATGGTCGCCGCGCGGCTGCAGGCAGAAAAAGAAGGGAGCAGGGCATGAACGTCTACGAACTGAAAACCCCGCGTGAGCTGCTCGCGGGCAACAGCTATGCCGGCCGCGGCATCGTCATCGGCAAGACCCCGGACGGCAAAAAGGCCGCCGTGGCCTATTTCATCATGGGGCGCAGCGCCAACAGCCGCAACCGCATCTTCACCGAGGACGGCGGCACGGTCTACACCCGTCCCTTCGACGAGTCGAAGGTCGAGGATCCGTCGCTCATCATCTACGCGGCGGTGCGCCGCATGGGCGGCCACCTCATCGTGACGAACGGTGACCAGACTGACACCATCTGCGAGGGTCTCGCGCGCGGCCAGAGCTTTGAGGAGGCGCTGGAGAGCCGCTGCTTCGAGCCGGATGCGCCGAACTTCACCCCCCGCATCAGCGGCATGATCACCTTTGTCGGCAAGGACTTCCGCTATGAGATGAGCATTCTCAAGAGCGCGGACGCCGCGGGCAGCGCCTGCAGCCGCTACCACTTCTGCTACCCGGCGCTGCCGGGCGTGGGGCACTTCCTGCACACCTACGTCGGCGACGGCAACCCCCTCCCGACGTTTCAGGGCGAGCCCGAGCGCATGGCCATCCCCCAGGACATCGACGAGCTGACGCAGCAGCTGTGGGAGAGCCTCAACGAGGAAAACCGCATCTCGCTCTATGTACGGATGGTGGATCTGGAGAGCGGCCGCACCGAGCGCCGCCTGATCAACAAGAATGCTCTGGGAGGTGCGCGCCGTGGCGAATAACAAGGACAGCTACATCTCCCCCCTCTCCACGCGCTACGCAAGCGCCGAGATGCAGCATATCTTCTCCGAAAACTTCAAGTTCCGCACGTGGCGGCGGCTCTGGATCGCGCTGGCGCGCGCCGAGCAGGCGCTGGGGCTCGACATCACGGACGAGCAGATCGCCGAGATGGAAGCGCACAAGGACGACATCGACTACGCCACAGCCGAAGCGCGCGAGCGCGAGGTACGCCACGACGTGATGGCGCACGTCTACGCCTTCGGCAGGCAGTGCCCCAAGGCCGAGCCGATCATCCACCTCGGCGCGACGAGCTGCTATGTCGGCGACAACACGGACGTCATTATCCTGCGTGAGGCGTCGCAGCTCGTGCTGCGCAAGGCGGCGCAGGTGCTGCGCAACCTCGCGGCGTTCGCCGAACAGCACAAGGCGCTGCCGTGCCTTGCCTATACCCACCTCCAGCCCGCGCAGCTCACGACCGTCGGCAAGCGCGCAACGCTCTGGATGTACGAGCTGACGCAGGACATCGAAAACCTTGAGTTCCAGCTTGGGCGGCTGCGCCTGCTCGGCAGCAAGGGCACCACCGGCACGCAGGCGAGCTTCATGGAGCTGTTCGCGGGCGACGAGGAGAAGGTGTGCCGTCTGGAGCAGCTCATCGCCGGGGAGATGGGCTTTGCCGCCTGCGTCCCCGTCTCCGGCCAGACGTATTCGCGCAAGGTCGACGCATATTTTCTCTCGGTGCTCTCCGGCTTTGCCCAGAGCGCCTATAAATTCTCCAACGACCTGCGCCTGCTGCAGTCGTTCGAGGAGATGGAGGAGCCGTTCGAGGCGCACCAGATCGGCTCGAGCGCCATGCCCTACAAGCGCAACCCCATGCGCAGCGAGCGCATCTCGTCGCTCGCGCGCTACGTCATCGCCGACAGCATCAACCCGGCCATGACCGCCGGCACCCAGTGGTTCGAGCGCACGCTCGACGACAGCGCGAACAAGCGCATCTCGGTCTCCGAGGCCTTTCTGGCCGTGGACGCCATTCTGAACATCTACATCAACATCACGCAGGGGCTCGTCGTCTACGACCGCGTCGTGACACGCCGCGTGATGGAAAAGCTCCCCTTCATGGCGACCGAGAACATCATGATGGAGAGCGTCAAGCGCGGCGGCAACCGTCAGGAGCTGCACGAGGCGCTGCGCGTCCACTCGCACGCGGCGGCGCGGCGCGTCAAGCTCGAGGGCGGGGCGAATGACCTCATTGACCGCATCGCGGCCGACCCGCTCTTCCCGCTCAGCCGCGAGGAAATCGTCTCCCAGCTCGACCCGGCGCTCTATATCGGGCGCAGCGTCTCGCAGGTGGAGGAGTTCCTGCGCGGCGTGGCGCAGCCCATCCTCGACCGCTGCAGCGGCGGCGAGATTCATGCGGAGCTGCGCGTTTAACATCGGAAAGGAGAGTCATTCATGAAGGAATTTGAACTGAAATACGGCTGCAACCCCAACCAGAAGCCCGCCCGCATCTATATGGAGGGCGGTGCGGAGCTGCCGGTGCAGATTCTCTGCGGCCGTCCGGGATATATCAACTTTCTCGACGCGTTCAACTCGTGGCAGCTCGTGCGCGAGCTGCGCGCGGCGACGGGTCTGCCCTGCGCGGCCTCGTTCAAGCACGTCAGCCCCACGAGCGCGGCGCTGGGTCTGCCGCTGCCGGAAAAGCTTAAGCGCGCCTGCTTCGTCTCGGACATCGAGGGGCTGGACGACTCGCCCCTCGCCTACGCCTATGCCCGCGCCCGCGGCACGGACCGCATGAGCTCCTTCGGCGACTGGATCGCCCTGTCGGACGTATGCGACGTGACGACGGCGAAGCTCATCAAGCGCGAGGTGTCCGACGGCATCATCGCCCCGGGCTATGAGCCGGAGGCGCTCGAGATTCTGCGCGCCAAGCGCAAAGGCAGCTACAACATCGTGCAGGTTGACCCCGACTATGAGCCCGCCGCGCTCGAATGCAAGCAGGTGTTCGGTGTGACGTTCGAGCAGGGGCACAACAACTGCCGCATCGACGAGGCGCTCCTTGAAAAGCTCGTGACGAAGAACACCGACCTGCCCGCAAGCGCCAAGCGCGACCTGCTCGTCGCGCTCATCACGCTGAAATATACCCAGTCGAACTCCGTGTGCTACGCCGTGGACGGACAGGCCATCGGCGTCGGTGCGGGGCAGCAGTCCCGCATCCACTGCACGCGCCTTGCCGGCGGCAAGGCCGACACCTGGCACCTGCGCCAGTGCGACAAGGTGCTCAACCTGCCGTTCCTGCCGCAGCTCGGCCGCGCCGAGCGCGACAACGTCATCGACGGCTATATCAACAAGAACGAGGAGGACGTCTGCGCCGAGGGCATCTGGCAGAAGTACTTCCAGACCCGCCCCGAGCCGCTGACGGCCGAGGAGACCGCGGCCTATCTCGCCGGAATCGACGGCGTGGCGCTGGGCTCGGACGCGTTCTTCCCCTTCAGCGACAACATCGAGCGCGCGCACCGCAGCGGCGTGCGCTACATCGCCCAGCCCGGCGGCTCCATCCGCGACGACGCGGTGATCGACTGCTGCGACAAGTACGGAATGGTCATGGCCTTTACGGGTCTGCGGCTGTTCCACCATTAACGGACAGAGCGAAAGGAGTGCCGGAATGAAGCTTCTGGTTGTAGGCGGCGGCGGGCGCGAGCACGCCATCATCAAAAAGCTGAAGGAGAACCCCTCCGTGACACAGATCATTGCCGCGCCCGGCAACGGCGGCATCGCCGCCGACGCGGTGTGCGTGCCGGTCGGGGCGAAGGATATTGACGGGCTGGTCACCCTCGCGCAGCGCGAGCAGGTCGACTATGCCGTGGTCGCGCCGGACGATCCGCTGGTGCTCGGCGCGGTGGACGCGCTGACGGCGGCGGGTATCCCGTGCTTCGGCCCGAACCGCGCGGCGGCCATCATCGAGGGCAGCAAGGTCTTTTCCAAGCATCTCATGAAGAAATACGGCATCCCCACGGCGGCCTATGAGACGTTCGACGACATGGACGCGGCGCTTGCGTATCTCGACACGGCCCCCGTGCCGGTCGTCGTAAAGGCGGATGGTCTCGCCCTCGGCAAGGGCGTTATCATCGCGCAGAGCCGCGAGGAGGCGAAGGAGGCTGTTGTCTCCATGATGCGCGACGGGCGCTTCGGCGAGAGCGGCCGCCACGTTGTGATCGAGGAGTTCCTGACGGGGCCGGAGGTGTCGGTGCTGTCGTTCACGGACGGCGAGACGCTCGTGCCGATGGTCTCCTCCATGGACCACAAGCGCGCGCTCGACGGCGACGAGGGTCTTAACACCGGCGGCATGGGAACGATCGCGCCGAACCCGTTCTATACCGACGAGATCGCGGCCGAGTGCATGGAGAAGATCTTTCTCCCGACGATCCGCGCCATGCGCGCCGAGGGGCGCACGTTCCGCGGCTGCCTGTACTTCGGCCTGATGCTGACACCGGACGGCCCGAAAGTCATCGAATATAACTGCCGCTTCGGCGACCCCGAGACGCAGGTGGTTCTCCCCCTGCTCGAGAGCGACCTGCTTACCGTCATGCAGGCGACGACGAACGGCACCCTGAAGGATACGCCCGTACGCTTCAAGGATGGGAACGCGTGCTGCTGCGTCGTCATGGCCTCGCAGGGCTATCCGCAGAGCTACGAGACCGGCTTCCCTCTCACGATGGATGCCGACGCCGCGGCGCACACATTCGTCGCCGGCGCGAAGCTGCGCGAGGATGGGGTGCTCGTCACCTCCGGCGGACGCGTGGCGGGCGTCACCGCCGTGCAGCCGACGCTCGGGCAGGCCGTGCAGGCTGCCTATGAGCGCGTCGGGCACGTCCACTTTGAAAACGCATATTACCGCCGCGACATCGGCGCACGCGCGCTGCAGGCGCTCAGGGAGGAAAAGTAACATGGTATACCGTGTATTTGTTGAAAAAAAACCGGAGCTGGCCAACGACGCGCGCAGCCTGCTGAGCGAGGCCAAGCAGCTGCCCGGCGTGGAGCACCTCGAGCGGGTGCGCATCCTGAACCGCTATGACGTGGAACACATCACGCCGGAGCTGTTTGACTACGCCGTGAAGACGGTGTTCTCCGAGCCGCAGGTCGACCTCGTCACGCGCGAGGCCGACACGGACGGGGCGAGCGTGTTCGCCGTGGAGTATCTGCCGGGTCAGTTCGACCAGCGGGCAGACTCTGCCGCGCAGTGCATCCAGATCATCTCGCAGGGCGAGCGGCCGGACGTGCGCACGGCGCGCGTGTACCTGCTCTACGGTGCGCTGACGGACGCAGAGCTTGCGGCCGTCAAAAAGCACGTCATCAACCCCGTCGACTCGCGCGAGGCGTCGCTGGCGCTGCCCGAGACGCTGGAGATCCGCTATGAGATTCCCACGGAGGTCGAGACACTCACGGGCTTTTGCGCCCGCAGCGACGAGGAACTCGCGCAGCTGATCGAAGAGCGCGGCCTTGCGATGGATCTCGACGACATCCGCTTCTGCCGGGACTATTTCCGGACGGAGCAGCGCGACCCGACCATCACGGAGCTGCGCATGATCGACACCTACTGGTCCGATCACTGCCGCCACACGACGTTCTCCACCACACTCGACTGCGTGACCTTCGAGGATCCGCTGGCGGAGAAGACGTATCAGGACTATCTCAAAACGCGTGAGCAGCTCGGCCGCACAAAGCCCGTGAACCTCATGGACGTGGCGACGCTCGCGGTGAAGTACCTGCGCCGGACCGGCAAGCTCGACAAGCTCGACGAGTCCGAGGAGATCAACGCCTGCACGGTGAAGATCACCGTCGAGGTCGACGGAAAGGCCGAGCCGTGGCTGCTGCTGTTCAAGAACGAGACGCACAACCACCCCACGGAGATCGAGCCCTTCGGCGGCGCGGCCACCTGCGTGGGCGGCGCGATCCGCGACCCGCTCTCCGGCCGCTCATATGTCTACGGCGCGATGCGCCTGACGGGCGCGGCCAGTCCCCTGCAGCCCGTGAGCGAGACGCTCCCCGGCAAGCTCCCCCAGCGGACAATCTGCCAGACCGCCGCCGCGGGCTATGCCTCCTACGGCAACCAGATCGGCCTTGCCACCGGCATCGTCGATGAGCTCTATCACCCCGGCTACGCGGCCAAGCGCATGGAGATCGGCGCGGTCATCGCCGCGGCCCCGGCGGCCAATGTCCGCCGCGAGCGGCCTCAGAGCGGCGACGTCGTGATCCTGCTCGGCGGGCGCACGGGCCGCGACGGCTGCGGCGGCGCAACGGGCGCGTCCAAGTCGCACACGGTGCAGTCGCTCGAGAGCTGCGGTGCGGAGGTTCAGAAGGGCAACGCCCCCGAGGAGCGCAAGCTCCAGCGCCTGTTTCGCAGCGCCGAGGCCTGCCGCATGATCAAGCGCTGCAACGACTTCGGCGCGGGCGGTGTGTCCGTCGCCATCGGCGAGCTGGCCGACGGGCTGGACATCGACCTCAACGCGGTACCAAAGAAGTATGAGGGCCTCGACGGCACGGAGCTCGCGATCAGTGAATCGCAGGAGCGCATGGCCGTCGTGGTCGCGGCGGAGGACGCCGGGCGCTTCCTCGCCCTCGCCGACGGCGAGAACCTCGAGGCGACGATCGTCGCGCGCGTGACGGAGAGTCCGCGCCTTGTCATGCACTGGAATGGCAGGACGATCGTGGACGTCAGCCGCGCCTTCCTCAGCTCCAACGGTGCGGAAAAGCACATCGACGTCCTCGTCGAAAAACCGCAGTCCTTCGATAAGACCATCCCCGCGGACTTCGGCGGCGGTCTCCGCGATCTGGCGCAGGATCTGAACGTCTGCTCGCGGCAGGGGCTCTCCGAGCGGTTCGACTCCACCATCGGCGCGGGCACGGTGCTCATGCCGTTCGGCGGACGTGACCAGCGCACGCCCGTGCAGGCGATGGTACAGAAAATTTCCCTCGAGCGCGGCCACACGGATGACTGCTCGCTCATGTCCTGGGGCTATAATCCCTATATCTCCGAGAAGGATCCCTACCGTGGGGCCTATCTCGCCGTGATCGAAAGCGTGAGCAAGCTCATCGCCACCGGCGCGGCGTTTGAGGACGTCTATCTGACGTTCCAGGAGTATTTCGAGCGGCTGCGGCGCGAGCCCGCCCGCTGGGGCAAGCCCCTCGCGGCGCTGCTGGGCGCGTTCGCCGCGCAGATGGCGCTCGGCATCGGCGCCGTGGGCGGCAAGGACTCCATGAGCGGCTCGTTCGAGCAGATGGACGTTCCCCCGACGCTTGTGTCCTTCGCCGTGACGACGGAGAAGACCGGCGCGATCGTCTCCAACGAGTGCAAGCGCGCGGGCGACAAGCTGGTGCTGCTCGCCCCGGCCTACGGCGCGGACGGTCTGCCCGAGACGGCGTCGCTGCTCGCGGTGTATGAAACCGTTCACGCGCTGCTCTCCTCCGGCAAGGCCGTCGCGGCCTATACGCCGGGCTTTGGCGGCGCGGCGGAGGCCGCGCTGAAGATGTGCATCGGCAACGGCTTCGGCTGCCGCTTCGAGGAGTCCCTCCCGCTGGAGACGCTCTTCGGCTACCGGTACGGCGCGTTCGTGCTGGAGGTGCTGCCCGAGGTGGAGGAGGGGACGCTCCTCGGCTATGTGACGGAGGACGGTACCTTCTCCCGCGGCGCCGAGAGCGTCGCCTGCGGCGAGCTGTTCGCGCTCTACGAAAAGAAGCTCGAGAACGTCTATCCGACGCAGGCCCCCGCGGAGAACATCCCCATGGAGACCTTCAGCGCCCCGGAGGCGGATCGCCGTGCGCCCGCCGTCAAGACGGCGCGTCCGCGCGTGCTGATCCCTGTCTTCCCCGGCACGAACTGCGAATACGACAGCGCACGCGCCATGACCGACGCAGGCGCCGAGGCGCAGATTATGGTGCTCAACAACCGCACCGCGGACGGCATCGCCCGCAGCGTGGAGCACTTCGCACAGGCGCTGCGTGACGCGCAGATGGTCTTTATCCCCGGCGGCTTCTCCGGCGGCGACGAGCCGGACGGCTCCGGCAAGTTCATTACCGCCTTCTTCCGCAACGCCGCGGTAAAGGAGGAGGTCACGGCGCTGCTCGAGCGGCGCGACGGCCTGATGTGCGGCATCTGCAACGGCTTCCAGGCGCTCATCAAGCTGGGTCTTGTGCCCTACGGCCGCATCATCGACACCGATGCCTCCTGCCCCACGCTGACGTTCAACACCATCGCGCGCCACCAGTCGCGCATCGTGCGCGTGCGTGTGGCCTCGAACCGCTCCCCGTGGCTCGCGGCGACGCAGGTCGGCGACGTGTACAGCGTGCCCATCTCCCATGGCGAGGGCCGCTTCCTCGCGGACGAGGCGCTCATCCGCCAGCTCGCCGCGAACGGTCAGATCGCCACGCAGTATGTCGACCTTGACGGCAGAGCCACCGATGATATACACTTTAATCCGAACGGCTCGCTCTTCGCGGTGGAGGGCATCACCTCTCCCGACGGGCGCGTGTTCGGCAAGATGGGCCACGCCGAGAGAACGGGCGCGGGCCTGTACAAGAACGTGCCGGGTGAATATGACATGAAGATGTTCACCTCCGCCGTGCGGTACTTCCGCTGAGCGGACGGCACTTACCCCTACCCACGCAACGAGAGAAAAAGGAGGACACCAGCCATGATGACGGACATTGAAATCGCGCAGCAGTGCGCCATGAAGCCTATCACCGAGATCGCAGTGACCGCACACGTCGATGAAAAATACCTCGAACAGTACGGCCGCTACAAGGCAAAAATCGACCTCTCCCTTCTGCGGGAGAGCAAGCGCCCGGACGGCAAGCTCATTCTGGTCACGGCCATCACCCCCACCCCCGCCGGCGAGGGAAAGACCACGACCACGATCGGCCTCGCCGACGGCCTGCGCCGGATCGGCAAGGACGTGACAGTCGCGCTGCGCGAGCCGTCCCTCGGGCCGGTGTTCGGCATCAAGGGCGGCGCGGCCGGCGGCGGCTGGGCGCAGGTCGTGCCGATGGAAGACATCAACCTGCACTTCACCGGCGACTTCCACGCCATCGGCGCGGCGAACAATCTCCTCGCCGCCATGCTCGACAACCACATCCAGCAGGGCAACACCCTCGGCATCGACCCCCGCCGCATCACATGGAAGCGCTGCGTTGACATGAACGACCGCCAGCTGCGCAACATCGTCGACGGTCTCGGCGGCAAGGTCAACGGTACCCCGCGCGAGGACGGATTTGACATCACGGTCGCCAGCGAGATTATGGCCGTGCTCTGCCTTGCGACGTCCATCACCGACCTCAAGGAGCGTCTGTCGCGCATGATCGTCGGCTATACCTACGGCGACGAGCCGGTTACCTGCGGCCAGCTGCACGCACAGGGCGCGATGACGGCCCTGCTCAAGGACGCCATCAAGCCCAACCTCGTCCAGACGCTTGAGGGGACGCCCGCGTTCGTCCACGGCGGCCCGTTCGCGAACATCGCGCACGGCTGCAACTCCGTCATCGCGACGAAGATGGCGCTGAAGATGGGCGACTACACCGTCACGGAGGCGGGCTTCGGCGCCGACCTCGGCGCGGAGAAGTTCCTCGACATCAAGTGCCGCGCGGCGGGACTGACGCCCGCCGCCGTCGTGGTGGTCGCGACGGTGCGCGCGCTGAAGATGCACGGCGGACTGCCGAAAAAGGAGCTCTCGACGGAGGATCTCGGCGCGCTGGAGCGCGGCATTCCGAACCTGCTGCGCCATGTGAAGAACATCACGCAGGTCTATCACCTGCCGTGCGTGGTGGCGGTGAACCGCTTCCCGACGGATACGGATGCGGAGATTGACTTCATCATCAAGAAGTGCCGCGAGCTGGGCGTGAACACCGTGCTCTCGACCGTCTGGGCCGAGGGCGGCAAGGGCGGCGAGGATCTCGCGCGCGAGGTTGTCCGCCTGTGCGATCAGGACAGCAGTGCCTTTTCCTACAGCTATCCCCTCGCGGGCAGCATCGATGACAAAATCAACGCAATCGTGCAGCGCATTTACGGCGGCGACGGCATCTCCGTCCTCCCCGCCGCGCGCAAGCAGATCGACCGCCTGACGGCGCTGGGCTTCGGCAATCTTCCCGTCTGCATGGCCAAGACACAGTACAGCTTCTCGGATGACGCGGCGAAGCTCGGTGCGCCCGAGCACTTCACCGTGACGATCCGCAATGTCAAGGTCTCGGCGGGCGCGGGCTTCATCGTCGCGCTGACGGGCGACATCATGACGATGCCGGGTCTGCCGAAGGTGCCCGCCGCCGAGCGGATCGACGTCGACGAAAACGGCGTCATCACTGGCCTGTTTTAAGCGGGGGCGCGGCATGAAGCTGATTATCGCGAGCAGCAACGCCCACAAGCTCGTGGAGATCCGCGAAATCCTCGGCGGTCACTTCGAGGAGATCGTCTCCCTGCGCGAGGCGGGGATCGACCACGAGACGGTCGAGGACGGGCAGAGTTTTCTGGAAAACGCGCGCAAGAAGGCGCGCGAGATTACGGAGCTGACCGGCTGCTGCGCGCTGGCCGACGACAGCGGCATCTGTGTCGACGCGCTCGACGGCGCGCCCGGTATCTTCTCGGCGCGCTTTTGCGGGCAGCACGGCGACGACGAGGCAAATAACCGTCTCCTGCTCGAAAAGCTCGCGGGCGAGACGCACCGCGGCGCGCACTACACCTGCGCCATCGTGCTCACGCGCCCGGACGGCACCTGTGTGGAAGCGGAAGGGCGGTTTTACGGCGAGGTAACGCGCGTCCCCGCGGGGGAAAACGGCTTCGGGTATGACCCGCTGTTTTACCTCCCGCAGTACGGCTGCACCGCGGCGCAGCTGACCCCGGCGGAGAAAAACGCCGTCAGCCACCGCGCCATTGCCCTGCGGGGGATTCTGGCGCAGCTGGAAAAGTGAGTGGTAATGGAAAGAAGGACGTTCCGAAATGGTAGCACCAGATAAGAAAACATTGAAGAAGTCAGTAAAATCAATGTTTT